>JAESFL010000604.1_pt1 | contig 22331 bp, 20 predicted proteins | sample 9269401 | NCBI WGS metagenome assembly JAESFL01 (sample SAMN14506025, study PRJNA617098) | algae metagenome | isolation source: Gloeocapsa sp. UFS-A4-WI-NPMV-4B04 and co-occurring heterotrophs from desert... | place: USA: Utah | collected 2006-10-01 | reverse complement strand
ATCCGATTGCTGAAAGTAAAGTGAGGCTTCGAAGATAAGCTCGTTTGAGATCTCCTTCCTGCTTACGCCGTTCTTCCGCGAAGGCGGACAGCGCGACGGGGAGAACAGCTTGCTCGATCCCAGTTCTGTACAGATTAACTAACGATGTGCCGCGGCTATAGAGGCCGGCTGCCGCGAGGCCAAGAAACCCGCCCATTGCGATGTCGGCGGCCTTGACGCCGACGCTGCTCACGAACTGCGCCGCGGTCGCTTGAATGCCAAACGAAAAAGTATCTTTGAGCCCAGTAAATGACGGCCGAACGAACTTGTGCGGCGTGTTCATCATACAGACAAAAACGAGTTCCATCGCCTTCGCCGCGACAAAGCCCCATGCCAAAGAGAGCGCGCCCATGCCTGTCACGATCAAGCCGATTGTTACTCCTGCTCTTACGACGGCAGATGCTAACCTGAACATGAGTAATTCGCGAAACCGCAGACTGCGATTAAGTACCGCCACGGCAGACTGGGTGAACGGTGCGACAAAATAGACGAGCGCCATGATTTTAATCAGCGGAGCGATCTCCCTTGCTCCTACTATATCGCCCACAAAACCTGCAACCAATATAATCAGTCCTCCTATTGGAATAGAGACAAGCAAAGCAATGGTAAACGCAGAGCCAAGGACTTGATTGTTCACTTCTGAGGCCTGAACTATATAGGTCGTGAGGTTCATTTCACGAATACTATCAATAAGCAGGATCAATGCAGTAGCTACTACGAATGCTCCAATTTCGTCCGGTTGCAACAATCGGGACGTGACTACCGTTAAGGCAAACGTGATTAGCAACGCTCCGTAGTTTGCCACGACTGAAAAGAAGACTGCTCCTCTGATGGACGCAGACATTATTCTAGGAATTCTTCAGAGGACTGGTTCGCATGTCGACTCTCGAGAGCGAGGTGAGGGAAGCGCAGAGCGCCACTGCTGGCGTAAAGCCCGCGGCGATTTGATGGCGTGAACCAGCACGACGAGATCGGACCAAGCGCCTAAATGGGAAACTTGGTGCTATCCAGGCGCTGGACAGACTTCGACGGGAGGGCCATCTGGTCACCTGTGCTGAGGACATTTCGTTTTCAATGCACGCTCGGCTCCTGACCAGCAAGGCCCGGGTCGAGACAACCGGACTTTCCGCGCCGAGTAGCTAGAATAGTCGTGCTTCTGCAACGAACGCGGAGCATCCGCTTGAAGTCTGCCCCGAATGGGTTCGCGAAGCCGCCGTGGTTGCCTATCCTCTCCTCCACCGTTATCCGATCCGCTGCTTTAGCCCTTGAGGGGCAGTAGGAAGTTACGATGGATCAAGGCACTCGATCGATAACGGTGTCGATCGCCGCACACTACGAGGCATCCAGGGTTCCCTTTCTGATCACCGTGTTACAGGAGATGGAGGCGTGGGATTTCACCGAGGTTTCGGTGACGATCGTCACGAACGATCTTGCACTTGCGGAGCAGCCCGCGCTGCGAAAGGTAATCAGCCGTCTTTTAAGGCGGGGATTCACTGTAGAATTCGATCAAACTTATGGGCTCGAGCATCCTTTTCATTTGACCTGGTGGCACAAGGAGCACCTACGTAGATGGGCGAAGAAAGGCGGGCGCGATGATGATCTATTCATATATATAGAAGATGATATCGCCATATCTGCAGAGAACCTGAAATATTTTGTTAAGTATCTGCAGCCGCTGAAAGATGTTGGCTTGATACCGGCATTCATTCTGTATGAGAAGATCAAAGATGAGCGTGTAGCGGTGGCTTTTCTGGGGCCACAGCTACTGACGATTCGCCCGCCGATTAGGGTCCTCGATACTAATTTTGTAATTCCAAAGTTTCCTTACTGGGCCGGTTTTGCGCTTGATCGAGATCTATGTCGCGAATACCTAAAGAGCCCAATGGTGGACCGAACCTTGGCTGCAGTTAATTTTCCAAGGCACACCTGTCGCGTCCATTCGGCTCTTGGTTTGTGCTACTCCGATCCGCCAGGAGATTTTGAATCTCGCTATGCGCTCCCTGTGGAGGAAGGCGCCCCAAGAGTGGACTGCCAAGTGTGGCATGCCGCACAGAACTATTCGACTACAAAGAAACATAGTTTCGCGACCGTGAAAATGAGAGACGTGTTCTTGCCCTATGAGGCTAAGTCTAGGGTAAAATTACTGGGATGGAAATCTACTGCCCTTCTTAGAAGGGGCAGGCGTAAGGCCGCTAGAGAACTTGCGCGTATTCTGAATCCTTTATTTAAGTAGACGGGCTGACTGCCGAGAACATGGAGCGAAGCGTGGTAAGTTGTCCCATCGCCGAGGGCGGAGTTTCAATCCTGATGGTAAACTGGAATACTCGTGCGATGACTCTTGCTAGCCTTCAATCAGTTTACCGCAATTCCGGCGAGGTTCCGTTTGAAGTTATACTTGTTGACAACGCTTCGAGTGACGGTTCCGCCGAGGCGATAGCAGCTGAATTTCCTCAAGTTCGGCTCGTGCGGGAGCATAGCAACCACGGCTTTGCGAAAGCTACAAACATCGCGGCGAGCCTTGCAAAGGGCAAGTACCTGCTACTTTTGAATACGGACACGATTGTACAAGACCGGGCAGTTGAGCGGCTGGTACAATTTGCGATGAAGAACCCTTCCGCGCAGATTTGGGGTGGCAGAACTCTTTATGCGGATGGGAGTCTCAATCCTACCTCTTGTTGGGCACGACCTACAATTTGGAGCGTCTTTTGCTTTGCGGTCGGTCTAGTTGCCGCGTTTCCAAATAGCCCCGTCTTCAACAGGGAGGGTTACGGGGGATGGAAACGAAACACTGTTCGCGAGGTGGATATTGTCACAGGCTGCTTTTTTTTGGTTGAGCGTTGCACGTGGCAAGAACTGGGCGGGTTCGACGAAACGTTTTTCATGTATGGTGAGGAAGCTGATCTGTGTGCCCGCGCTAGAGCACGGGGGGCAAAGCCGCTCCTGGATCCTAGTGCGACAATAATACACTTTGGAGGTGCCAGCGCGTCGAAGCGGTCCGATAAGCTAATATATATGTTCGGGGCGCGGATAGGCTTAGTGGAACGTCAGTTTAGAGGGCCACGTCGTCGGATTGGCAGAGCACTTACCGTTTTTACCGTTGGATGGCGCGCTCTGGCGTATGGGATGGCGGCGAAGCTTATAGGTGCTCAATACTTGGCTGCCCGTTCGGCGGAATGGAACGAGACCTGGAAGCAGCGAGCTATATGGCGGAGCGGCCCCGTGACATCCGCGTCGCTGAAGAAGAGTCTGCCGATCACCAATGCCAATCCTGTCACTGGCGAAGGATCGTGATCAACGAAATCATGTTTCCCGCTGCCCGCGAGCACGCTCCTGGTTCGCGGCAGCGACAGGTGATCTGGCCGTCGCTGATGCTCTTCTACGCGCTCATCCTTCCCCCCGAAATGCATGTCGCACTTGGTACTCTCAACATCTGGGCTTATCGCCTCGTTCTGATCCTCTTGGTGCCCTGGTTGCTTGTGGAGTTGACCCGCGGGAAGATCCGGCTGGGCTTTGTTGACGTAACGATCTTGTTCACGGGGGCGTGGATGCTGCTGTCTCTCACAGTAGTGTATGGCGGCGGACAAGGCCTGGAAAGCGGGGGTGCGCTGGCCTTTGACCTGCTGGGCTCGTACTTCACCGGCCGCTGCTTCCTTCGTTCTGAGCGGGCATTTAAGTGGTTTCTCAAGGGCGCGCTGCCCGGCTTTGTGGTCGTAGCTATCTGCCTCGCGGCTGAAAGCATCACCGGTGATCTTTTTGTGCGTCCTCTGGCCCGCTCTGCGTTGGGCGCAGTGGGCGGCGGATATGCAACCTTTGAGACGGAGTTTAGATACGGATTTGCTCGAGCGCTTGGTCCATTCTCACACTCGATATTAGCGGGACTAATCATGACGTCGTGCATCCCGCTCTACTTGTTGAGCTTCAAGCGGTCAGGCACCAAAGTGTCCGGAACTGCGGCAGGCTTCGCTGGCTTGTTCTCATTTAGCTCCGCTGCTTATTTAGTATCTCTATTAAACATCGGTTTGGTTTCAGCTGAACACTTAAGGAGAAAAGTAAGGGACTTAAGCTGGAACTTGATCATTCTAGCAATTGCTTCAATGATGACTATCGTTCACGTCATGTCTCAGAACGGGATTGGTTATGTTATTCTTCGATATCTTACCTTTAGCCGGCAAACAGGTTACCACAGACTTAGAATTTGGGAGTTTGGATCTCAAAGCGTCGTGGCTCACCCGTGGTGGGGTATTGGTTTCGAAGAATGGGAGCGGCCTGCATGGCTGGTAAGCGGGTCGGTTGACGCCCACTGGCTGTACCTAGCTATGGTTCATGGCCTTCCTGCCGCAGCCAGTCTCGGTCTCGGCACGATCGCAGCTATATGGGGCCTTGGACATAAGTCCGGCAAGGTTGCGCCCGCTGGATCGCGCGGGATTAGGATAGCTCTCTCAGTCTCGTTGGCTACGTTAAGTGTGGCCATGTTCACTGTTACCTTGTTCGGTAGCAGTCCTGCTTGGTTTGCCCTTCTTCTCGGAGCTGCCGCCGGGATCGCCCGTGGCAGGTTGAGGAGACCGGCTAACGTGGCTCGCAAAATCGAATATCCGGCGAGGGATCGCTCGATGCTCCGGCTCGACTGGCGCCGCGAAGAGGGAGGCCAGGCAGTTCGTTGAGTTTGATGAAGCCTCCTATGCCAATTTGCAGACCGGCCTCGCCAGTGTCGGGCAAGTCGAGGTAACTTTGTTGACATTCATTTTGTGTCGGATTTTGTGCTGGTTTGGGTCCGTCTAACTAGAGCTTTATAGGTTATGTCGAACTCGCGTCCTTCGAGAATCTTCGTTCGGGATACTAATGCTGCTGTCGTGGATCACCCTAAGTAGGAGCCTCAATATCGTTACCGAAGCTCACGACCCCTATCCGGATAGGCCTCGAAACAATGCTCTTCCGCTTGTCACGCAACAAGGTGGAACGCTCCTCGATGTAGGAGGGGGACGCGGCGCAACCGCTGCGAAGATAAAGGAGTTGGGACTGGTTGTGCGAGCCGGGGTGATCGACGTCATTCGCCCGCCAGAGGAGAACCGCGTCGACTTCTTCTACAGTGGTGATCTTGAGGGTGCCGATCTTCTTCAACAGGTGGCGCACGAACAAGGCCCTTTTAGTACGATATTGTGCCTTGACGTGCTTGAACATCTGGTGGATCCATGGGCCGTTGTGCGGCGGCTCCACGACATGCTGGAGCCAAATGGCATCATTGTGGCCAGTCTACCAAACATTCGTAATTTTGAGGTTTTGCTTCCCCTTGTCTTTCAGAACAAGTGGGAGCTGCAGGATGCTGGGATTCTTGACCGGACCCACCTTCGTTTTTTCGTCCGCGATACCGCTGTTTCAATGATGACCGAAACGGGTCTGCGTCTTGAAAAGATCGACGCGGTCCCATCTGCGGGCCGTAAGGTTGCCCTGTTTCGACGAGCCACCTGTGGTTTGTTGAACAGCTTTACCGACCGTCAGTACATCATGCGTCTTCGAAAGGTGGCGCCCCAAATGTGAACTTCTGGTTCTTCAGATGAGAACAAGAGTGAAAGAGGCAACAGCTAAACTTTGAGGCGGATGATCGTCCCAATGCTTTCGATCGCTCGTTCCCAAGAAAAATTTAGCTCCGCAAAAGCTTTTGCCGCAGCTCCCATTCGCTGCGAGCGTGAGGGGTCCTCCAAAATCTCGCAGAGAGCTGCAGCAAGTGCCCTTGGATCTGTTTCTTGAACTAGTAGACCGGTCTCCCCGTGCAAAATCGCTTCTCGCCGACTTCCATTGTCGAATGCGACTGATGGGAGTCCTACCGACGATGCCTCGACAATGACATTCGGGAAAGGATCGAAGAGTGTAGGAAGACAGAAACAAGCAGCTCGCAAGTAACAGCGCAGGAGCCGATCGTATTGCGCGCGGTCACTCTTCTCCAGTCTGCCTTCAATCCGGACCCCAGGTTGGTTGACTTGGGGCGAGCACCCGACAACGCGCAGGGTTGAGTCCGGGTGTTGCTCTTTCACAATTCGGAATGCTTCAAGAAGGAGCGGACCTCCCTTTCGCTCCCAGTCTAGGCCAACAAACAAAATCTCCTTATCGCAACGATCTTCCTTGATGTGAGTCAGAATTGGGAGATTGCCCCCGGTGTATACGACGCTCACGCGTGAGGCACTCACCCCAAAATCCTCAATGAGGCTGCTCGCCGTCCAGTTTGAGGCGGCGAACACGTGCTCTGCTTCCGCCAGGACATCCCTCTGCACATCTTCAGCCTCACGTAAGGCCGAGGCACTCAGGGCAGAGACAGCGAAATGATTGGCGCGCCTGGCTTGTGGGATAGTCATATCGGTGCGCATGAAATGGGGACCTAAGCGGCTAGAAATCCTGACCAGCGTTCCGACTTGAAGGAACGGACCTCTATCGCCGGAGCTTTCGATAGCTGCATTCAGTCGCCGCGAAAGCGTGTCACTCCCCCGATAGCTCCACATCCAAGCTCGACTGATCGAGGGGCGCAGCCGCCACTGTTGAAACGATACGGCTGCAGCACCTTGAAAGGCGTCAACAACGCGGAAACTCTTGGCAGAAAATTCTTTGCGCAAGTGACCTCGCGCCCTAAGTGCCTCTGTCAGGTTTTTGGCATATCCACTTGAGGTCCTTGAGTCAGAGGGCGCACCAAATGCCACGGTGGAAACATCCCAGGCGGATTCGGTCGGAGAGTGGCCTGTGCCGTTGCTGGCCCGATTGCTAAGGTTCGGCTGACAACTGCTTCGCTCCATGCCAGCCCGCATATCCGAACGTCATCGCCACCGCTATATGTTGGAACATGACGGTAGTGCACATATCAGGCGACTTTCCGGATGATATCGTTCCCGGCAAGACCCGCGCCATCGCAAATCTGTTGGAGCTAACCCGAAGCCGCTTCGATCATTTCGTCTACTCGCTCAACCGGCGCTCCCCTGGAGCTGGCCAACTAGGTGCCGCGCTACTGCGGCGGCCGTTCTCCCCACAGTTGAACGTCGAAGAAGTTGCCTCAGGCGTAGGCAAGGCTAGCCTATCCTACGCGGGCCCCGCACGAGGACTTTTCCTCAAAACGACTCTTGGCAATGTGGCCGACTGGATCGCCAGCGACGTCGAACGTCGCGGGATCAGCACAACCCTCGTGCAAGGACACAAGCTGACCATCGAAGGCATTGTGGCTGCTCAAGTAGCCCAACGGCTGAAGGTCCCGTACGCCCTCTCGATACAGGGAAACACAGATGCCAAGATTCTTTCTGCGCGCCCGGACCTTCTGCGGCTTTACAGCAGGATCTACCACGGTGCCGAGGTCGTCTTTCCGTTCACCCCTTGGGCCCTCGACTATCTCACCAACAAACTGGGGGAGCGGAAAGGCGCGACCATTCTCTTGCCGTGTGCCACTGCCCAGGATCGGCTGCTGAAGCCGAAGCTGGTGGGTCCGCTCGTTCGCACCGCCTTCCATCTGAAAGAATATCGTCTGAAGAACGCAGCCCGACTGGTCCGTGCGAGCGCCTCGCTCGAACGAGTTGTTCCGGGCTACCGTTTGGAAATCATTGGCGGCGGTTCAGCTGAGGGAGAGAGGCAAATCCGTCGCTCTATCGCGAAGGCAGGAGCAGGCTCGGTGTCGTTGAACGGCCCCATCCCGCACGAGCAGATACAACAGGAAATGAATTCGGCAGGGGTTTTCGCTTTGGTTTCGCACCGGGAAAGCTTCGGGATGGTCTTTGTCGAAGCCCTCCTTGCCGGCTGCCCCATCGTCTATCCGGCCGGCCGGGCGGTCGACGGGTATTTCGATGATCTGCCTTTTGCGATTGCGGCTCCGCCCAACGACCAGGAGGCGATCACCCAGGCGATCCACAGCGCCTTGAGAGATGAAGTACGCCTGAAGCGGGCTCTTGCTGAGTGGCAGGAGCGGGGAGGGGCTCGCTTCTTCCAGAGAGAGTGCATTCGACAGCGCTATTCCGCCGGGCTGTCGGCCGCTATCGCTGGGCCTCGATGAACTTCCTGATGTGCATGTTCAGTCGGTCTCGGTCCGGCGAAGAACCCGCACTCGCGCCGGCCAACTCGCGGGATGTCAGCCACCGCTCCAGATCGCGCTCCTCCCAAGCCACGTATATTCCCGCCAGACCATTCAGAACTTTCGCCGTTGCGAGCTGATGTTCGTTGCGGTGTTCGCCAAGCGAAGCTCGCCTCGGAAGCACGATCAGCGGCTTTGCAAGCTTTCTTGCCGTTAGGACGGTGCCGATCCCGGCGTGGCCAACGAGAATGCTCGCGCGCCGCACATGGTCGCCGAATGCCGCAGGATGAAGATGGGCGGTTGCATTCAAGTGCGGATAGGAGGCGTGCGGCTCCGCGGTCTGGGCGGTAATGCTCAGCCCATGAGCTTCGGCGATGCGGTCCAGCGCCAGCATAAGGCGGGGGAACGGAAGCTGCGTGCCAACGGTCGCGAAGATCAAAGTACCGAACCCGCATACATTGCGCCCGATCGCGCGGCGACGTCCGGCCACTGGCTCAACCAAAGGTCGGCGTGCTTTTTCGCCTTCAGCCCGGCAAGGGACATTTCCTCGGCATTGGCAACGCTATCGACCCAGATGGTTCGCGCGCCCAGCCGCTTTCCGATGACCAAGGCTATGAAGCCTGGAAGCGCTCCGGTTGTAATGACCAAGTCCGGGCGGAGCCGAAGCAGGAGCAACGCCAGACCGGCGAATGAACGAATGATATCCAGCCTCGAATTTCGATTGCAGTCCGGGACGATGTGGAAACTCGACAGGCCTGCTTGCTCGGGGAGGCCCGGCAAGGTCGTGGCATAGTGAAGATCGTGGCCGTCCCAGCTGGGCCGCAGCAGCATCAACTGCTCCCAATGGCCACCACCGGACGCGATCGCCAGGATCCTCTGACGCCGGTGCGGCGGGACGCTGCCTGGAGCTGGCTCGCCGCTCACAGGCTTGATCGCGTGATCGAAATCGCCCGCACGCGCCCATCAAGTATTTCCGCCTGCAAGGTCGCTGAAAGCTCGAGGCGCTGAGCTGGGCATCCCGCGGCCGGGACGGAGAGAAGCTGTTCCAGGTGCATCCACTCTTTCGAACGCCGCCAATGCTTGTCGGCGGCGACAACTTGCCCCGGCCCGCCGAGGCAGCTGAGCCTCCATTCGACCGGCGGTGCCGTCTCCGTCGTCCGGCCCCGCATCGGGCTGACGAGGCGGTATTGTCCAGGCGGCAGCACGAGCAATTGGTGGATCAAGCCCTCGGCAAAAGGCGAATTGCCGGCGATCGTCAGGAATCGGGAGGAGGGGTTTAGAGGATCCGAATCGAGCGACACAGACACGCCGGCAATGTCGTACCGTCGCCATGCAAAAGGCGAACTGCTGCCGGCCTCGTTCAACCCCGCAAAGGCGGGATCGGCCACGTAATTCGCTGTATCACGCCTTGAAGCAAGTCGTACCGAGGCAGCCTTTGCTTCAGCGAAGCGCTCATCCTCGACCAGTCGCGCGATATAGACATCGATTTCCTCAGGCGAGGGGGGAGCCTTGGTCCCGATCAGGCGGCGCAGCACCAGCTCATGATCTGCAAAGCCTTCCTCTGTGAGGCCCGCCAGCCTTCCCAGATAGGCTGAGCGCCATTTCGGGCGCTCCGCAAGCCGCTCGACCAAGGCGTTTCGCCCGTCGGGGAAAGAGGCCGCGTATCGCAGCGTTTCCAGAAGATGCTCCGGGCGTAGATTCTGCTCCAGAAGGGCATCCGTTCGGTAGACGGCGGGGCCGAGGGCCTCCCGGTCGATCTCCTGCCCAAGCATCCAGAACTGCGACGTCTCATCGCGCCAGCTGAGGCGTGCCGCATAAGCCATAAGCGCGGCGCTTTCTGGCTGCTGCCCGCGCTCGCCAAGCGAATAAGCGAGCGTCGACAAGGCCCTGGCTCTAAGCGGCGAGTTTGACAGCGCCTCACGCGCCAGCGCCTCGGCACCCTTGTGATCTCTCTGGTCGAGCGCCACGATGGCAGCGCCGATCGCGCCCTCAGCAGCCAAGGGGTTGGCGGCCAAAGCATCCTGATATCGCTCCGCGGCCAGCAAGGCAGCCGAACGCGCCGTCACCAGGATCGCGTAGCTGAGCAGAAGCGCCAGTGCGGCCGACATGCTGTGTCGGACGAGGAGAAGCGCCAATGGCCTCATTCTCTCGCAGCCTTTGTCAGCAAGGTTGCACCGCGCCTGGGCACCAGGTCGGCGACCAGGATCGCCATCAGGTATCCCATCGTGGCCATGATCGACATCATCCTCAATGGATAATCGAGGATCGAGTGGGCGAGGATGAGGAAGACTCCAACCCACGCCGCGGCCGCCCATTCCCAACCCGATGCGCTCCGGCGCGCCCGTTCGATGATGCGAACGAGCGAAAGCAGGAAGGCCGCAAGGAAGAGGATCAGCAGGGCAGACGAAGCGGCTCCTCCTTCCAGCAACAATTCCAGATAGTCGTTGTGGGCGTTGTTGACCCGATGTGCGCCGACGACGTTCAAGCTCTCGACCGTTTCGAATACGTCGCGGAAGGTGCCGATGCCGGATCCCCAGGGCCAATAGCGTTCGATCCCCACGATCGTGTCTTCCCAATAGAGACCTCTTTTCTCGGGGGTGTCGGCGAACCGGCCCAGGATCAGCTGAACCCTTGGAAGCAGCGACGCCAGGTACACGAGCAGGGGCAGGGCGACCAAGTAACCGAGCAGAACGGACCGGCCCATGCGCGGCCGGAACAGGATCAGGCCCGATGTCAGGAGCGCGATTGGCAGCAAGGCAAGGCCGGCGCGCGAGGCGGTGGCGATGGTCGCAGTCGCAAACCAAAGGATCAGACCCGTACCGATCGTTAGAGGGTGCCACCGAAAGCTACGGAGGGAGAGCGACCGGCCAAGGGCAGCGGTGATCATCATCGCGATGAGAAGGAACGTCGCCTGGTGATTGCGATTGACGAAAAGCCCCGGTGCCGCGTCCTCATGCGCCGTGGCGAACAGGATGAAGCCGTCGCCCGCGAGCGTCTGCAAAGCGCCCAGAGTTGCCGACACGGCCGCCACCGCGATCAGCAACAGGCCGAGCAGCAGGCGAAACTTGTGCTGCAGGTGCAGGACGCCGACGAACATCACTATGGCGGGGAGAAGCTCGAGCGACGCCTGCACCGTTGCGTTCGGATCGAAGCTGAGCGGGCGCCACTCGCCCCAAACGCCGGCTGCCTTGAGAATTTCCGCGGGGAACTTCCGCCCGGACAGCCTCTCCCACTGATCCGGTGGCAGAGGCAGCAGTTGGAGCAGCGGGACCGCAAGGATCAGAAAGAGCAGAAGGAAGGGCAGGGGATAGGATGACACCGCTCCGGAGAGACGGCCGGTTGCGGCCAGCTCCCATAGCGCAAAGACTGCGACGAGCTGGATGAAGGCCCCCAGATACGGATATCCGTTGCCGGACCCGCCGAGGAGCAAGGACGAGGCGAACGACGCCGCGACGATCAGGAATGCGACCGTCTCGGACTTCTCACTGCTGCCGACCGTCCTCAATTCCAACGTGTATCGCCCCCATCATGCCGACCGGCATCGCCTATCGCATGACGCATCATCAATCACCAATCTGCCACCGCGACCTTGCGCCGCGGTTCTTCCCGAACAGAGTTCGTTTCGAGATTGTTCTGGGTCTTTCACGCGGGGGAGAAGCGACAAAACACCTTGTCGTAGAAGCAACTTGAAGCTATTGCGGACACGATAACATTGGTCGCTTCGGCTGATGCAGCTGCACTTCGAGGGCAGAAACAATGAAGCTTCAACTCTTGATGTCGGCCGCTGCTCTGGCTGTTGTAGGCACTCCGATCGCAGTCGCCATGGCCGACCCGGCTTATGCCCAGGACTCGGGCAAGAAAGCGAAGCAGGATCAAAAGGCGAAGCAGGACACCGGTCGTCCGAAACAGGACGTTCCACGTCCGAAGCAGGACTTTCCCCGGGATCACCCGGAGCGGCCGGACACGAGCCCGGACTGATCGGGTCGTAAGCGAGACCTGACGCAGCGCAGGCTTTCCATGTGTGAAGAGTGGCTGAAGCAAGCCGGGTTCCGGGGCTGTGACCTTGGCCCCTGTTGCGTCTCAAGCCCGTTTCTAAACTGGGAAGGTCGCGAGGCCGTTCAGCGGACTTCCGTTCGCTGGGGGTCGACGACGCGGCGTGGCCTAGCTTCTCAGAAAGCGTTGCTGTGCTTCAGCACTCGGAACGTTCGGAAGATGATCCGGACGTCGCGCCAGATCGTCCATCCCGAAAGATATTCAAGATCGGCCTGCAGCCGGTTGGTGAGATCCGCTACCGACAAGGTCGCTCCCCGGAAACCGCGAACCTGGGCCAGCCCGGTCATGCCCGGTTTGATGGCATGCCGGTGGATGTAGCGGGCATCCAGCTGCCAGAAGAGTGCGTTCTCGGCCGTCGAGGCGAGCGCGTGCGGGCGGGGACCGACAATGCTCATATTGCCCCGGACGACGTTGATCAGCTGGGGCAGTTCGTCGATGCTCGTCCTCCTGATGAAGCGGCCGACAGCGGTGATCCGGTCATCGGCCAGGCTCGCGGAGCGATGACCGGCGCGGTCTGCCGCCTCGACCCGCATGCTGCGAAACTTCAGCACCTCGAAGATCCGGTTGCCCCGACCCACCCGCGCCTGACGGAAAAAAACCGGGCCTGGCGTCTCGAGCTTAACGGCCGCCGCGACCGCCAGCAACAAGGGCGACAGGATCACGAGGGCGGGTGCGGCAATGGCGAGATCGAGGGCCCGCTTCAGGGCCCGGTCCCGCAGGCCCAAAGGACCGCAGCTCAACAGCAAAGTGGATCGGCCGTTGAAGCTCCTCATCGCCAAGGCGCCGAGATCTTTCAGTTCGGGGGCGAGCAGCTCCACATCCACGTCCATTCCCTTGAGCAGCCTGGACCAGCCGAGGCGGCGGTCCGGCGCGCAGGCGAGAACGACGCGGTCACAATTGTGCAGCAGGCGCCCGATGCGATCGAGAATGACGGGATCGTCGGTCGACGGCGCGATATCGGCCTGGTCGGCGAAGATCACGATCTGGCCGGCGTCGGGATAAACCGGCACGCCGTCGACGAGCAATATTTCGTTGACGAAGGACCAATGGCATTTCGCCCCGGCGCGCTGACCGAACGTCCAGCGCGACAGCGACAGCGAGGCGAGCGAGAAAGCAGTGCCGATTCCGAAGACCAGGCGGGAAAACTCGCCGCTGATCTTCATGTAGAAGATGATGCCGACCACGATCGCGGACGCGATCAGGAGCGATTGGACGACCCTGCGTATCCCTTCCCTCGGACGCGTGAGGCATTCGATGGTGTAAGCGCGTCGCGAGAAGGCCAGTCCGATGAAGATCGGCAGCAGCACGACCAGCATGTCCAGTCCCTGCGGGTGGAGCGGTTCGCCAAATCGAATGAGGTTCGCGAGCGCGAAGGAGGCGGCGATGCAGAATATGTCGAGGAAGAAGAGGCTCGTATACAGCCGGAGACGGAGCTTTTCCTTGGAATTTCGTATCGGCGAAGCGCCGGTCGCTGCCAATTCCGGATCGAAGCCCGCCGCAGGGGGCGAACTGATTGCCAAGGGCGATTCGACCAGGTCGCAATCGGGCGGCGCTGCTGCGGTAGCCACTTCAATCCCCCGATTCATTGGTGACGCAACAGATGCGCGGCTTCACATACAGCATCCCGTTGCTGCACCGCAACGCCGGCCGCTTTCATTTTTGACTTCCGCGAACGTTCCATTCCGGGACGTTTGATGTCTGCGCTTTACTCAGCCCCACTTCAGGCGGCGACCGGTGCCTGTCTGGATCGAAGCCTAGGCCTTTCGCCGCGAATGTCTCCCCCCGAGCCGGCCCAACCGGATGTCCCGTGCCCCTGATCCGATGGAGCGGGTTCTTCTCAGGCGGGCGCGAAGACCCCCGTGGCCTCGTCGAGCACGTGAAGGACGCCGTCGGATATGGCGAAGAAGGCGCCATGCAGCTTCAACTGCCCTTGCGCCTCCCGCTGCTGGACCCAGGGAAAGGTCCGCAGGTTTCGGAGCGAAATGCGGACGCCTTCCAGCTCCATCTGCCGAAAGGCCTCGCGGCCGAGCGGCTCCGAAAAGGCGGCGCGCACCTTCGCCCGGGCCTCCTCCAGCATGTCGATCCAATGCGCGATGAAGCCGCCTTCGCCGGGATCGGCGCCGGTAAACTGGCCGGTCAACGCCGCCGCGCAGCCCCCGCAAAAGCCGTGGCCCATGACGATGATCTCCTCGACCTGAAGCTGCGTCACCGCAAATTCCAGCGCCGCCGAGACGCCATGGCGGCCGCCGCCGGTTTCGAACGGAGGCACCAGGTTCGCCACGTTCCGCACCACGAACATCTCGCCCGGATTGGCATCGAAGATCTGGGCGGGATCGACGCGGCTGTCCGAACAGGCGATGATCATCACCTTGGGCGACTGGCCCTCGGCCAGTTCCGACCAGCGTTCGCGCTGGCCCGACCAGCCCGTGTCTCGAAAGCGGCGATACCCTTGGATCAGTGCGCTGAAATCGGCCATCCGGTCCTCCCCCCGCCTCCGCTAGCGGGGAGGGGGGAGGGGTGGCAAGTGGCGCGGTTCGTCGCTATCTGGCGCTCATGTCCGAAGCACTCGCCCCCGCGCTGAGCCCCAAGCTGCGCAAGCCCGACTGGATCCGCGTGAAGGCGCCGACCAGCATCGGCTTCACCGAGACGAAGAAACTGATGCGGAGCCTCAACCTCGCGACCGTCTGCGAGGAGGCGGCGTGCCCCAATATCGGCGAGTGCTGGACCAAGAAGCACGCCACGGTGATGATCCTTGGCGACACCTGCACGCGGGCCTGCGCCTTTTGCAACGTCAAGACCGGCATGCCGCGCCCTGTCGATCCGCTCGAGCCCGAGCATGTCGCGGTGGCCGCCGCCGAGCTCGGCCTTCAGCATATCGTGGTGACTTCGGTGGACCGTGACGATCTTGCCGACGGCGGCGCGAGCCAGTTCGTCAAGGTGATCCAGGCGCTGCGGCGGAACACGCCGGCGACCACCATCGAGATCCTGACTCCCGACTTCCGCAACAAGGCGCAGGCGGCGGTTGAAGCGATCATTGAAGCGGGCCCCGACGTCTACAACCACAATCTCGAAACGGTGCCGCGGCTGTATCCGACGATCCGCCCCGGCGCGCGCTATTATGCGTCGCTACGCCTGCTCGAAAGCGTGAAGAGGCACGATCCGAAGATCTTCACCAAGTCCGGCGTGATGGTGGGGCTCGGCGAGGAGCGGCTCGAGGTCCATCAGGTGATGGACGACATGCGCTCGGCCGACATCGACTTCCTGACCATGGGCCAATATCTCCAGCCGACGCCGCGGCATGCCAAGGTGCAGGACTTCGTGACCCCGCAGGCCTTCAACGCCTATGCCGCGATTGCCAGGGCAAAGGGTTTTCTGTTGGTGGCGGCGAGCCCGCTGACCCGCTCGAGCTACCATGCGGGTGACGATTTTGCGAAGATGAAGGCGGCGCGCGAAGCAAAGCTTGCCACCGGGCGTTGATCGCCGATGCCCCGGCACACCGAGACCCGGAACCTGCCTTATAGCCCCGAGCAGATGTTCGATCTGGTCGCGGACGTCGGGCGCTACCAGGAATTCCTCCCCTGGGTGGCGGCTACGCGCGTCCGCTCGAACAGCGAGACGCTGATGATCGCCGACTTGGTGGTCGGCTTCAAGTCGCTCAAGGAAACCTTCACCTCGCGCGTGACCAAGCACCGGCCGGCCGACATCAAGGTCGAATATATCGAAGGTCCGCTCAAATATCTCAACAACAGCTGGAAGTTCCGCGCTGACGGGGCCGGCGGCACCGATATCGACTTCTGCGTCGACTTTGCGTTCAAGAACCGGATTTTCGAGACGCTGGCGGGACAGATGTTCGACCGCGCCTTGCGTCGCATGATCGGCGCGTTCGAGACCCGCGCGCACGCGCTTTACGGCGCCGGCTCCACCGGCATGAGCAGCTCCAGCGCGCAAAGCGCGGCCTGAAGACGAACGCCGCCGCGGCCGAGGTCACCGAATTCCTTGCGGTCGGCAATGATCTCCTTCGGATCGGCATCGCGCCGCGCGCGCGCAAACACGACCGTTCCGACCGGCTTCTGCGGACTTCCTCCCTCGGGACCGGCAACGCCGGTAATGGCCACCGCCACGTCTGCCCCTGAACGGGCGAGCGCGCCTTGCGCCATGCTCCAGGCGACAGCCACCGAAACCGCGCCGAACGTGTCGAGCACGTCGTCGCTGACGCCGAGCATCGCCATCTTGGACTCGTTGGAATAGGTGACGTAGCTTGCCAGGAATACGTCGGACGAGCCGGGAATTTCGGTGAGTGCGGCGGCGACGAGACCGCCGGTGCAGCTTTCAGCGACGACGATCTTCTTGCCGCGCGCGCGGTTCGCTTCGATCGCCTTGCTCGCCGCTTCGATCAGCTCCGGCGGCAGTATCGACTGGCGAACCTCGGTCAATTGGCACGGCATATCGGCAGAGGATCCTCCTTGCCGTCGCTCCCGGCAAGCTCGATGATCGAAGCGATCAAGATGCCGATGTTCCGCGCCGGAAGGGGCGAGAGGGCAAGAGCGAGCGAATTAACCGCCGGGCAGCTCTGGGGACTTAAATCCTTGCTGAACTCCGCGCCCATCACGTCTTCCATCAGGCCGCGGAATGTCTCGTCCCTTATCCCTTCCGGCATGTCCTCCCCGCTGATCTTCGCCAGGATCGTGCGGAGGCCGGCCTGGTTCCGGTTTGCTTCGGTTCGCAGCCGTTGCACAAGCTCGGCATGGGCGCCGCGAAGATAGGCACCCTCGGGCAGCGTGGGGCCGCACCTCAGCGCCGCTGCCTCGATCGCGGAGGGCGCGATGAAGATGAAGAGATTGCCGGCTTCGTCTCGTGTCAGGCACGGCGAAGGATTTGCAGCAATCGCCGCCTCCGCGCTGAGAAGAGCGGCAGCACAAGCAAGGAGACGGATCATGCTTCCTCCGGCAGGCGAATAGTCGCGACCGCTTGAGCGGCAATTCCTTCGCCGCGCCCGGCGAAGCCGAGCCGCTCCGTGGTGGTCGCCTTGATGCTGACCCGGGATGAAGGCACATGCAAGAGGCCGGCGATCCGTTCCCGTATCCGGTCGCGGTGCGGGCCGATCTTCGGCGCTTCGCAGATGATGGTGAGGTCGACATGGTCGATCCGGCCGCTTCGGGAGAGGATGAGGTCGCGCGCATGTTCGAGGAAGCGCGCGGAAGCGGCGCCGCGCCACTGCGGATCACTGGGCGGGAAATGGTGGCCGATGTCGCCGGCGCCGGCCGCTCCGAGCAGGGCGTCGGTGAGGGCGTGGAGCGCGACGTCCGCATCGCTATGCCCTGTCAGGCCCTTGTCGTGCGGGATCTCGATGCCGCCGAGCCAGAGCGTCTCTCCCTCGGCAAAAGCATGGACGTCGAAGCCGAGGCCGGTCCGCACCGACATCCGCGCGCCGAGGCGCCGCTCCGCCGCTTCGAAATCCTCCGGAAAGGTGAGCTTCTCCAGCATTGGATCTCCCGGCACCACCGCGACCTCATGGCCGCCCTCGCGCAGCATCTGCGCATCGTCCGTGACCTCGACGCCTTGGCGCCAGCCCCGATGCGCCGCAAGCACGACCTCGAAGCGAAAAGCCTGCGGCGTTTGAACACGAAACAGATGTTCGCGAGAAACGGTCTCAGCCATCTGTCCGTCATGCCTTACCAGCGTGTCGGCGACGGGGAGGGCAGGGATCGCGCCTTCGAAACGATCGAGCGAATGCAACAGCCGGTCGATCACTTCGGCCGGAAGGAAAGGCCTGGCCGCGTCGTGAATGAGGACGGCCTCAGCGCCGCCGCTTTCGGCAATCGCTTCCAATCCATTGCGTACGGACTCTTGCCGGGTCGCGCCGCCGGTGACGGGAGCGGGAAGGGCGGCCTCGCCCACGGTCTCGGCATAGAGTGCCTCCTGGCCCGGAGCGATGACCACGCGCACCTCGTCGATGAGCGGGTGGCGCAGATGCTCGAGCGCATGCGCCAGCAGCGGCTTGCCTGCCAGTTTGCGATATTGCTTCGGGATCAGATCGCCGGCGCGGCTGCCGCTCCCCGCCGCCACGACCAGCGCAACCGTCTTGCCCACGCTTTGCATCGGCCCGCCCCTAGCGGAGCGGAACCTTGCCCGCCAGCGGCTTTGCCCCTATCTCGCCCGGCCAATGCCGCAGCTTTCGCCCATCTCGATCGGTCCGGTTCGGATCGACGCGCCCGTGATCCTGGCGCCGATGACGGGCGTCACCGATCGCCCGTTCCGCAAGATCGTCAAGCGCTACGGCGCCGGGCTCACGGTAACCGAGATGATCGCCAGCCAGGCGATGATCCGGGAAACGCGCCAGTCGATCCAGAAGGCAGCGTGGGACCCGGTCGAGGATCCGGTTTCGATGCAGCTTGCCGGCTGCGCACCTGGGGAAATGGCCGAAGCCGCCAAGCTCAACGAGGATCGCGGCGCCGCCATCATCGACATCAACATGGGCTGCCCGGTCAAGAAGGTCGTCAATGGCGATGCCGGTTCGGCGCTGATGCGACAAATCCCGCTGGCGACGGCGATCATCGAGGCGACCGTCAAGGCGGTGAAGGTGCCGGTGACGCTGAAGATGCGCATGGGCTGGGACCATTCGAGCCTCAACGCGCCGGAACTCGCCCGCATCGCCGAGGATCTCGGCGTCAAGCTGATCACCGTCCACGGCCGCACCCGCTGCCAGCTTTACAAAGGCGAGGCGGATTGGCGCTTCGTCTCAAGGGTGAAGCAGGCGGTGAGCATTCCGGTGATCGTCAATGGCGACATCAACACGATCGATGACGCGGAGACGGCGCTCGCCCAGTCCGGCGCGGACGGCCTGATGATTGGCCGCGGCGCCTATGGCAAGCCTTGGTTGCTGGGCCAGGTGATGCATTGGTTGGCGACGGGCGAACGGCTGCCCGATCCGAGCCTCGACGAGCAATATTGCCTTATCATCGAGCAATATGAGGCGATGCTCGAACATTATGGGCCGGTTATCGGCGCCAATTGCGCGCGCAAGCATATCGGATGGTACACGCGCGGGCTCCACGGCTCGGCCGAATTCCGCAACGCCTTCAACAAGGAAGCCGATCCAAAACGCGCCAAAGCGATGCTTTACGACTTTTACGCGCCCTGGCTCAGCAGGGCCGCCGCTTGAGCGACCGGTTGAGGGGAAGAACAGGTTAAACTGTGTTCTTTATGCCACAATCTTGTGGTAGGCCCATCACGTGAACGCTGAAGCGCCGATGACCTTCGATACAAGACCCCGCTGGAGGCGGAGACTGTCGGTCGCATTGCGGCGCAGCCGAGTGATCCCGCTCGTTGAAATCGCTACGATCGTCGCGCTGATCATGATGGCGCTGATCAGCTATTTGATCATCAGCGGCCAAGCCCCACAATCGCTTCTCACGCCCCCTTTGGTGGCTGCCCTGATGGTGGCCAATCTTGTCCCAGCCATGGCTCTCATGGTGCTCATAGCCAGGCGCGTTGCGATGCGGCGCGCGGCACGCTCGCCGATCGGGGGAAGGGGGCGCCTGCATGTGCGCCTCGTCGCCTTGTTCTCTGTTCTGGCGAGCGTACCGACTTTGCTCGTCGTCATCTTCGCCTCCCTGCTGTTTCAGAGCGGTACCAATTTCTGGTTTTCGGATCGGGCCAGAGGGATGCTCGAGAACGCAACCAACATCGCCCGCGATGCCCACCGCCAGGAACTTGAGCGGGTGAGTACGGAGACGTTCACGATGGGCGGCGATCTGGCGAACTATCTCAACGAAATTCCAATAGACAGTCCTGCCTTTTCAGAGAATTTCGCCCGTCAGGTATATTACCGGAATTTGTCCGAATCCATCTTGTTACGGGTGGTGGCTAACGATCGTATTCAAGCCCTGGCCTTGGTGAACCCCTATGATCGGCCGCTAGAGAACGTCGTCACGCCAGCCATGATTGCAGAGCTCAGGAAGGGGCAGGATGCCATCGTCGTTCCGAGTGCAGACCGGATCGGAGCGGTGGCCAAAGTGCCTGGGGGCGCTGACACTTACCTATACGCTGCGCGAGTATTCGATCCGCAAATGGCGGCACAGATGGATCGTGCCGAAACGGTATTGGGTGATTACCGGGCCCTGATCGCTCGGTCCCGGGTGTTGCAGTTTCGGTTCAACGCCGCCTTGCTGCTCATCTCGCTCCTCATCGTCGGGCTTTCGATCTGGATCGCGCTGGCGCTTGCAGACCGGCTTGTTCGCCCCGTGGGGCAATTGGTCGACGCCGCGAGACGAATTACGGCCGGAGATCTTTCCGCGCGCGTTCCTTCTTCTCGAGTACATGACGAAGTCTCGACCCTTGGCAGCGCATTCAACCGCATGACGCGTCGCCTCGAAGAGCAGACCGGAGCTTTGGTCTCGGCCAACAACCAGCTCGACAGCCGCCGGGCGTTCATTGAAGCGGTGTTGTCGGGAGTGACCGCCGGTGTGATCTCGGTTGATCGTGAGCGGCGCGTTCGCCTGATCAACAGCTCGGCGGAGGCCTTGCTGAAGACCAGTCAGCACAATGCCGTGGGACGAAAGCTGGCGGACCTTGCTCCTGAACTCGAAAGGCTGCTCGATGCCGAGGAGCGGGAGGACATCATCCAGGTTGCGTCGGCGGGAGAGCCGCGGACGCTCGCCGTCAAGCGAGTGAAGGTGGAAACAGGCCATGTTCTCACCTTCGACGACATTACCGATCAGCTTCTCGATCAGCGCCGCGCCGCCTGGTCCGACGTCGCCCGGCGCATCGCGCACGAAATCAAGAATCCGCTGACGCCGATCCAACTGGCCGCAGAGCGTCTCCAGCGGCGCTATGGCTCTGAAATCACGTCGGATCCGGCTACCTTCGAGCGATTGACCGGCACCATCGTCCGGCAAGTCGGAGACCTTCGCCGAATGGTGGATGAATTCTCCTCCTTCGCCCGCATGCCGAAGCCCGTGTTCAGGGAAGAGGCAATCAACGAAATCGCGCGGCAAGCCTTGTTCCTGCACGAAGTGGCCCATCCCGATATCCGCTTCACCCTCGACGCACCGGAGCCCTCGCCGATCCTGGTCTGCGACCGCCGGCAATTGGGCCAGGCCTTGACCAACATCGTCAAGAACGGGGTGGAGGCGATCCAGCAGAAGCGGGAGGAAGGCGGCGGGGGCGGCGAGGAAAGCGTCAGCATGGTCGTGCGCGCCTCAAGCTCCCATATCTGCATTGATATCGCCGACACCGGTGTCGGGCTGCCGAAGGAGCGGGGCAGGCTGACGGAGCCCTATATGACGACCAGAGCCAAGGGCACCGGCCTCGGCCTCGCCATCGTCAAGAAGATCGTCGAAGAACATTGCGGCAGCGTCGATTTCGACGACGCTCCGGCCGGAGGAACGATGGTGCGGCTCGCCTTCGACGCCGAGACGCTGGCGCGGTTCGGTGGAAGCGCTACGAGTGATCTTGAAAACAACGTGGTAAACGGTTGAGAAAATGGCACTTGAGATTCTCGTAGTTGATGACGAACAGGACATAAGGGAGCTCGTCGCTGGCGTGCTCGAGGATGAGGGCTATGCAACGCGCTCCGCCTCGAACAGCAGCGAAGCGCTGGCGGCCTTGGGCGAGCGGCGGCCATCGCTCGTCCTGCTCGACGTCTGGCTGCAGGGTTCGAAGCTGGACGGCCTGCAGGTCCTCGAGGAGATCAAGCGCCGCGACCCTTCGCTGCCGGTGCTGATGATCTCCGGCCACGGAAACTTGGATACGGCGGTGGCAGCCATCCGCGAAGGCGCCGTCGACTTCATCGAGAAACCGTTCGAAGCCGGGCATTTGCTGCACCTTGTGGCGCGAGCCACCGAGACCGACCGGCTGCGTCGAGAGAATGAGACGTTGCGGGCGCAGATCGGGCAGGAGACCGAGCTGACCGGCTCCAGCGTCGGCATCAATGCCGTGCGGGCGACGCTGAAGCGCGTGGCAGGTACCGGCAGCCGCGTGCTGATCACGGGGCCGGCGGGTGTCGGCAAGGAGGTGGCGGCGCGGCTGCTGCACAATTGGAGCCCGCGGGCCAAGGCGCCGTTCGTCGTCGTCAGCGCCGCACGAATGACCCCAGAGCGCGTCGAGGAGGAGCTTTTCGGGGTGGAGGAGGGGGGGGAGCTTGCCCGCCCGGGTCTGCTTGAACAGGCCCACGGCGGAACCCTCTTCCTTGATGAGATCGCCG
>JAESFL010000603.1_pt1 | contig 22331 bp, 21 predicted proteins | sample 9269401 | NCBI WGS metagenome assembly JAESFL01 (sample SAMN14506025, study PRJNA617098) | algae metagenome | isolation source: Gloeocapsa sp. UFS-A4-WI-NPMV-4B04 and co-occurring heterotrophs from desert... | place: USA: Utah | collected 2006-10-01 | reverse complement strand
TGGGGTCGGTGGTCAGACAAGCTGTGCCGGACACCGGCGGGACGCCAGGGCGCTGGCATCCTAACTACCTTGTGAGCTGGCGACCTGGCGTCCCGCTCCCTTCTCTCTCCTGCTCCTCCGCTCGGGCACATGAGCCCTCCGCAGAAGCTGCTCCCCAGAGCCAACGCGAACTCGCGTCCGATATCCCGAGGCGATCCGCCATGCCGCGATCGCCGCTCACCTGATCGCCCCGGCGGGTGCCTCACGTTCGGCGGGCCAGCATTCCCGCACTGCTCCGGTACCCCCATGGGCAACGGCCCGACTGGTCCCGAAGCCTGCCCTCGCCATGAGAGACGCTCAGGCTGCGAGCCGGGCGGCCCGCTGGTCGGCTCGGGCCACCCGGGCCAGAAGATAATCGACCTCGGCCCTCGCGGCCGCCGTGAGCGCGCCCGCGGGTTTGCGCTGAGCATCCGAAGTGAGGATGCCCCGGCGCATCATCACGTATTTTCGGACCGCCAGGCCGATCCCGGGCTGCTGCTCGTAGCGGATCAGGGGCAGGTGGGCATCGAAGAGGTCGTGGGCGGCATCCCGCTGGCCCGTCTGCTGGAGGCGCACCACATCGACGAGCATGTCGGGGAAGGCGTAGCCCGTCATGGCCCCGTCAGCCCCGCGCTCCATCTCGAAATCGAGGAAGAGGCCGCCATTGCCGGTGAGGATGGAAAGGGGCCGCAGGGACCCCTCGGCCTGGAAGCGGCGCAGCGCCGAGATCTTCTCCAGCCCCGGCCAATCCTCGTGCTTGAGCATCACGCAGGAGGGGTTGTCGGTGACGATGCGGCGAATGACTCCCGGCGTCATCACGACCGAAAGCGCGAGGGGATAATCCTGGATCACGAAGGGAATGTCGGACCCGATCGCCTCCACGGCCTGGGCGTAATAGCCGACGATCTGATCGTCCGTGCGAAGCGTCGAGGGCGGCGCGATCATCACGCCCGCGGCTCCCGCCCCCATGGTGGAGCGGGCGAGCGCCCGCATGGCCGCGAAGCCCGGGGCCGAAACGCCCACGACGACCGGGAGGCCAGCCGCCCGGCGGACGATCCGGGAGGCCAGGTCGAGAGCCTCCTGGTGCTCCAGTTTCGGGGCCTCCCCCATCATCCCGAGCACCGTGATCCCGGTCGCCCCCGCCTCGCGGTAGAAATCCGTCAAGCGGTCGAGGGAGGCGAGGTCGATCCGCCCGTCCGGATGGAAGGGCGTCGGCGCGATGGGGAAGACCCCGTGGGAGGTGGCATCGAGCATGGGTGTCTCCTGGGATGCAGGTCCGCGGGCGCTTCGGTCGTCCAGAGCCGATTTCCGGGCATGAATGTCTCCCTCGATCCGGGCAGCGGGCGCTCTCCGTCCGTCCTTAGCCCACCTTGTGGCGCCGCGGGAGCCGCAAGCCGGGGATCGTCCACCATGCGGGAGAAGGGCGAGATGGAGCGCGATTCGCATGGGATAAGCCGAATCCCCTGTGTGCTCCGCCCTCGCCCAGGCAGGAAAGCCCTTGACGGGGTCCAGCCGCTGGTGAACTCAAGGGGAGAGTGCAATCCAAGGGGGAACCTCCGGGAAACCGACCGGTTCACCTGACTGCGTCTGGCCGCCTCCTGCGGCCCGGCGCATCTGGATCACAGCCATCGAAGCTGCGCCGGGTTGGCCTTTTAGCGCCCAGCGCCGTAAGTTGAGACGAGCCTGGAGGGAAGCAATGGCCACCAAGTCAGCTGAGAAGAAGTCCACCACGAAGACGGCCGCCAAATCGGGCGGTGCGAAGGCCGGCGCGGCCAAGGGTGGCAGCGGCAAGCCGAACGCCCTGCAGCAGCCCCTCACCCCCTCGCCGCAGCTTGCGGCCGTGGTCGGCAACAGCCCGCTCCCGCGCGGCGAGGTGGTCAGCAAGATGTGGGACTATATCAAGAAGAACAATCTCCAGAACCCGCAGAACAAGCGCGAGATCCTCGCCGACGACAAGCTCGAGCCCATCTTCGGCAAGAAGAAGGTGACAATGTTCGAGATGAACAAGCACCTTGCCGCGCACCTGAAGTAGGGGCCGGAGTATCGATTATCATTCCGGGCCTGTCGCTGCGCGGCGGCCCGGAATGACGCTCGGTCTCAGACGACCGACAGGTCCACGGCCTCGAACCCCATGGGGGCGAGGCGTTCCGCGAGAAGCCGCCGGTGGCAGAGCGCAGGATCGCGCTCGAAGCAGAGCAGGCATACCGGCTCACGGGCGGCGAGATCCGCGAGATCGTTGAGCGCCGCCTCGGCGGGCGCTCCGGCGAGAACCTCGTTGCAATAGATCCGCCTCAAGGTGTCGCCATCCCCGGCGCGGGCCGCTTCCCGGCCGGATTTTGGGGTACCGAGCGCAATGAAGTGCCGGTAGCCGATGCCGTCCTGTTCCAGCCGCTCCCGCAGCACGTTCTTGGAGAACCCGCGCTTGCGGGAGAGCGCAACGGCGCGAATATCGGCGATCACGCCGACACCTGCCCCTTTCAGGGCCATGACGAACCGATCGGGGTCCGACCCCTCGTAGCCGATGGTGAAAATCGCCGGCATCGCACCCCCGCCGCACTCCGCTGCCGCGAGGGGTTAGCATGGATGCCAGGCTCAGTTGGTCTTTTTCTGCTGCTGGCGCTTCTGCGCCCCATTGCCGTCCTTGCCCTGCGGGTGAGGAGCGTTGCGGGCATTGTTGCCGCCATGGCTTTCGGACGGCACCGAGGCCGGATCCGTGTTGCTGATCTTGTTGCCTTTATCGTCCGCCATCGGCCATCCTCTTCGTTTGGGACGAGAGCTGCTCCCGAAATGGGCTCAGCTCCCGTTGTTTGGTCGTCGTATTTTCTTCCGGTGAGCCGGATCCACCTCGTTCGAAAATGCTCTAAGCTGCGCCCAGAACGGAGCCCACGCCTCATGTCCCGCATCGCCTATGTCAACGGATCCTTCGTCCCCTTCGAGGAAGCCAGGGTTCCGATCACCGACCGGGGCTTTCTGTTTGCGGATGGAATCTACGAGGTGAGCGCCGTTCTGAATGGCGCGCTCGTGGACAACGAGGCGCATCTCGCCCGCCTCGACCGTTCCTTGCGCGAGATCGGCATCGCCAACCCGTATTCGGCCGCGGAATGGACGCGGCTCGAGGAGGAACTCGTGCGCCGAAATGGCCTGAACGAGGGCCTCGTCTACATGCAGGTCACCCGGGGTGCCGCCGAGCGCGACTTCGCCTTCCCGAAAGAGGTTAAGCCCACGGTCGTGATGTTCACGCAGGTCAAGACCATCACCCGCTCCCCCGCGGCCGAGACAGGGGTCGCGGTCATCACCGTGCCGGATCTGCGCTGGAAGCGGCGCGACATCAAATCCGTGGCCCTCCTCGCCCAGGTGCTCGCTAAGCAGGCCGCCGCCGAAGCCGGCGTCTTCGAGGCCTGGATGGTGGAGGACGGCTACGTCACGGAGGGAGGCTCCTCAACGGCCTTCATCATTAAGGGCGGTCGCATCGTCACGCGCCCGTTGTCGAACGCGATCCTCCCGGGCATCACCCGCGTCTCTGTGATGCGTCTCGCCAGGGAGCAGGGGCTGACCCTTGAGGAGCGCCTCTTCACGGTCGAGGAGGCCCTTGCCGCCGACGAGGCCTTCCTGACGAGCGCATCGAGTTTCGTGATGCCCGTCGTCACGATCGACGGGAAGCCTGTCGCGACCGGCAAGCCAGGCCCCCTCGTGCGCAAGCTCCGCGCCCTCTACATGGAGGCCGCGACGGCTCCCGCCAAAGCAGCCTGACGGCCGTGAACCGCCTTGTCGCCTTGCCCTTGCTGATGCTGGCCGCCGGTACGGGTCGGGCGCTGGCGCAGGACTGCTCAGGCCTCGACGATGTCGATCACGCCGCCGCTCTGTCGGTCGCTACAGTCACTGACGCGGTTCCGCGGGTGTACTTCGTGAAGAACAGGAGCGACCGGCCCAACTGTCCCGCTGACGCACGGGCCTGCCGCGGCCGGGCCTTCCTGGTCCCCGGCAACCCGGTGATCGTCAGCGGCACCCATGCGAAATTTTCCTGTGTGACCTACCTCGGCCGGAGGGGCTCGGCCCAGTCGGGCTGGATCCCGAGCGCCACCTTGCGGATGCAGGCCAGCCGCACCTCATGGGCGCCAGCCGATTGGTCCGGAACCTGGACGGCGCCGGAGCAGCTCATCACGATCAAGCCCGGCCGCGACGGCGCCCTTGATGTGGATGGGAGCGCCACGTTCGGAGCACTCGATCGCGAGCGCGTCCGTCGCGGCGCCGTCAATGTCGGGGGGATCAGCGGCAGCGCCAAGCCCGAGGGGGCGATCCTCGCCTTCACGATGGCGGGCGACGGCAAGACGCTTCCCTACGACGCCGGTCAGGAATCCGACTGCCGCATCCGCCTGCGCCTCGTCGGGCCTTATCTTCTCGCCGAGGACAACAACGATTGCGGCGGCTTCAACGTGTCCTTTTCGCGCCTCTATCGCCGCAAGAATTGACCAGCTCGGTGGAACAGGGTCAGGCGATCGTAACGCCCCCGTCCACCACCACGACTTGGCCCGTCATGAAGCTCGAAGCGTCGGAAGCCAGGAAGGCCGCGACGGGGCCGATCTCGTGCGGCTGCCCGATGCGGCGAAGCGGCGTGGAGTTGTTGCGAACGGCCAGCGCCTTCGGGTCCTCCCACAGGGCGCGGGCGAAGTCGGTCTGCACGAGGCCAGGCGCGATGCAGTTCACGCGCACGTTCTTCGGCCCCCACTCCACCGCGAGATTGCGGGCGAGCGCGAGATCCGCGGCCTTCGAGATCCCATAGGCGCCGATCATCTCGGTGCCGCGGATCCCCGCGATCGAGGAGACGATCACCACGGCTCCACCGCCCCGCTCCGCCATTCCGGGGATCACGAGGTTGCAGAGCCAGAGGTTGCTCTTCACGTTGGCGCCCATGATCTTGTCGAACGCCTCGTCCGTGAGGCTTCCCATGGGGCCGTAGACCGGGTTCACGGCAGCGTTACAGACCAGCACGTCCACGGGGCCGAGCTGCTTCGTGGTCTCGGCCACGAGAGCCTCGATCTCGTTGCGGCGGGAGATGTTGCAAGGGATCACGAGAGCCTCGCCGCCCGCTTGGCGAATGCCTTCGGCCACGGGCTCGCAGGCGTCGGCCTTCCGGCTCGACACCACGACCCGGGCGCCGAGGGAGGCCAGGGTTTCGGCGATCGAGCGTCCGATGCCCCGGCTCGAACCGGTCACGATGGCAACCTTGCCGGAGAGATCGAAAGGTGAGTTCACGCTGAAAGATCCTGGGTTCGATGCGGGGGGCGGGCTCGTCATGCGGCGCTGCGCCGGCCGGGGCCGGGATTCATGTATTTCGAGAGTTCGATTTTCGCGATCGTCTCCCGGTGGACCTCGTCGGGCCCGTCCGCGAGGCGCAGGGTCCGGGCATGGGCATAGGCCATGGCGAGGTGGAAATCTTGGCTCACGCCGGCGCCGCCGCAGACCTGGATGGCCCGGTCGATCACCTTCAGGGCGACGTTTGGGGCCACGACCTTGATCATGGCGATTTCGGCGCGGGCCTGCTTGTTGCCGACCTCGTCCATCAAATGGGCGGCCTGCAGCGTGAGAAGCCGCGCCTGGTCGATGTCCATGCGCGATTCCGCGATCCAGTGCCGCGTGACGCCGTGATCTGCGATGGTTTTCCCGAAGGCCGCGCGGGAGAGCGCCCGCTGGCACATCGTTTCGAGGGCCCGCTCCGCCACGCCGATCTGGCGCATGCAATGATGGATGCGTCCCGGGCCGAGGCGCCCCTGCGCGATCTCGAAACCGCGGCCTTCGCCCAGCAGGATATTGGAGGCCGGAACGCGGACATTCTCGAACACCACCTCGGCATGCCCGTGCGGGGCATCGTCGTAGCCGAAGACCGTGAGGGGCCGCACGATCGTGATGCCGGGGGCATCCATGGGCACGAGGATCATGGATTGCTGCTGGTGCTTGGGCGCGGAAGGGTCGGTCTTGCCCATCAGGATCGCGATCTTGCAGCGTGGGTCCATGGCGCCGGACGTCCACCATTTGCGACCGTTGATCACGTATTCGTCGCCCTCGCGGCGGATCTCGGCCTGAATGTTGGTGGCGTCGGAGGAGGCGACCTCGGGCTCCGTCATCGCGAAGCAGGACCGGATCTCGCCTCCGAGCAGGGGCTTCAACCAGCGCTCCTGGTGTTCCCTGGTGCCGTAGCGGACGAGCACCTCCATGTTGCCGGTATCGGGCGCCGAGCAATTGAAGCATTCGGGCCCGATGGGTGAACGGCCCATCACCTCGCAGAGCTGGCCGTACTCTGCATTGGTAAGCCCCGCGCCGAGTTCGCTTTCGGGCAGGAACAGGTTCCAGAGTCCTTCAGCCTTCGCCTTGGCCTTCAGCTCCTCCATGACCGGCGGGATCGACCAGCGGGTCGGTGCCTCGTTGAGCTGGCGCTCGAACACGTGTTCGGCCGGGTAGACGTGCTCTTCCATGAAGCGCGCCACACGGTTTCTCAGGTCTGCGGCCTTGGGGCTCAAGGGAAAGGCCATGATGTGTTCCTTCGGCCGGTCAAGGGGAAGTGTTCGTGGGATGGGCCATCGCGATCCCTTTTCAGGCAGCCATGAGGCCGCCGAGTTCGCCGAGCCTCGCGAGGTGGTGGTCCGCGTCGCCGAACAGCGTGTCGATCATGGTCACGCGCTTGAAGTAGTGGCCGACCTTGTACTCCATGGTCATACCGACGCCGCCGTGCAGCTGGATCGCGTTCTGCCCCACGATACGCCCCGAGCGCCCGATCTGCACCTTGGTGCCGGAGACGGCGCGCCGCCTCTCCGTCTCGTCGTCCAGATCCGACATCATGGTGCCGAACATGGCCATGGACCGGGCCTGCTCCAACTCCACGAACATATCGACAGACTTGTGTTGCAGGGCCTGGAAGGAGCCGATGGTGGTGCCGAACTGCTTGCGGGTCTTGAGGTAATCGACCGTGAGGGTGTGCATCTCGGCCATGGCGCCAACCGCCTCGGCCGCAAGCGCCGCGATGGCTTCGTCGACCACCCGCTCCACGAGGGGGAGCGCGCCTTCGGGCTCGCCGATCACGCCCTCCGGTCCGACGCGCACATTGTGGAGCGAGACCTCCGCGGCGCGCTGGCCGTCCTGCGTGGGATAACCTCGGCGCGCGACACCCGGGTCGCGCGCGTCCACGAGGAAGAGGCCGATCCCGCCCCGGTCGCGCCGGTTGCCGGCAACGCGGGCGGTGACGAGAAGCCTGTCGGCACTGTCTCCATGGAGCACAACGGCCTTGTCGCCATTGAGCACATAGGCGGTCCCATCGCGCTTCGCCGTCGTGCCGACATCGTGGAGATCGTAGCGCGACTGCCGTTCGGTATGTGCGAAGGCGAGGCATACTTCGCCCGACGCGATCGAGGGGATGAGGTCTGCCTTCTGCTCATCGCTCCCACCGCGGCGCAGGAGCCCGCCGCCGAGCACCACGGTCGCGAGGTAGGGCTCCAGCGCCAGCGCGCGACCGAGCCCCTCCATGACGATCATGGTCTCGACGGGGCCGCCTCCGAAGCCGCCATGCTCCTCCGCGAAGGGGAGGGCGAGGAGGCCGAGTTCGGCGTATTGTGCCCAGATCTCGCGGCTCCAGCCCTCCTCGGCCTGGCGGTAACGCTTGCGCTGGTCGAAGTCGTAGCGATCCGCGAGCAGCCGGTCGATGCTGTCCTTGAGGAGCCGCTGCTCTTCGCTGAGGTCGAAGTCCATCCGTCGTGCCCCCGGTCTGTCAGGCCTCGTTCGGCTGTGGAGCAACCGAACGAGGCTGTAATCACAAGCCTAAGATCGCCTTGGCGATGATGTTCTTCTGGATCTCGTTGGAGCCGCCGTAGATCGAGATCTTGCGCCAGTTGAAGTAGGTGGGCGCGACGGAGCCTGCCCATTCCGGCCCGATGGGCGGCTCGTTCTGGCCCTCATCGGGCTCGTCCTGATAGGGCAGTGCGTAAGGGCCGACGACCTCGAGCAGGAGTTCGGTCGTGGCCTGCTGGATTTCCGAGCCCTTGATCTTGAGGATCGATGAAGCCGGGTCGGGTTTGCCGCGTTCGCGCCGGCTCTCGGACGCGACGACGCGGAGCTGGGTCATCTCCAGGGCTTTCAGCTCGACCTCGACGGCTGCCAGCTTCTCGCGGAAGCGCGGCACCTGAATGAGCGGAATGTCGCCTACGCGTTCGAGCGAGGCGAGTTCGCGCACCCGCCGCAGTCGCTCCTTCGAGACGCCGACGCGGGCGATGCCCACGCGCTCGTTGCCGAGGAGAAACTTGGCGTAGTCCCAGCCCTTGTTCTCCTGGCCAACGAGATTCGAGACTGGCACGCGCACGTCGTCGAAGAACACCTCGTTGACCTCGTGCCCGCCGTCGATGGTCTGGATCGGGCGAACCGTGACGCCCGGCGTCTTCATGTCGATGAGGAGGAACGAGATGCCTTCCTGCTTCTTCGCCGCTGGGTCCGTGCGCACGAGGCAGAAGATCCAGTCCGCGTATTGCGCCAGCGTAGTCCAGGTCTTCTGGCCGTTCACCACGTAATGGTCGCCGTCACGCTTCGCGCTCGTCTTGAGGGAGGCGAGATCGGAGCCCGAGCCCGGCTCGGAAAAGCCTTGGCACCACCAATCGTCGAGGTTCGCGATGCGGGGCAGGAAGTGGCGCTTCTGCTCGTCGTTCCCGAAGGTGTAGATCACCGGACCGACCATGTTGGCCCCGAAGGCCAAGAGTTGCGGGGCCGGAGCTTGCTGCATCTCGTCCTGGAAGATGTATTGCTGCACCGGGCTCCAACCCGTGCCGCCGTATTCCACCGGCCAATGCGGCACCGACCACCCCTTCGCGTTGAGGATCCGGGTCCAGCGGATCAGATCATCCTTCGAGGCATGATGCCCGAGCACCAGCTTCCCGCGGATTTCCGGGGGCAGGGAGGTCCGGAAGAACTCCCGGACCTCATCGCGAAAGGCGATCTCTTCGGGGGTGAAGCGCAGATCCATGATGGATTCCTGAAGCGTGTTGCAATGAGCGGGCGGAGCCTGCCCGGTTCTCAGAGATTGATTTCGAACAGGCCGGCGGCCCCCATGCCGCCGCCGACGCACATGGTGACGACGACGTGTTTCGCGCGGCGCCGCTTGCCCTCGACGAGAGCATGGCCCGAGAGCCGCGCGCCCGACATGCCATAAGGATGGCCGAGCGCGATGGCGCCGCCATTGACGTTGAGCTTCTCGGGATCGATGCCGAGACGGTCGCGGCAGTAGAGCACCTGGACCGCAAAGGCCTCGTTGAGTTCCCAGAGGTCGATGTCGTCGACGCTGAGACCATGCCGCTCCAAGAGGCGCGGCACCGCGAAAACAGGCCCGATGCCCATCTCGTCGGGCTCGCAGCCCGCGACCGCGAAGCCCCGGAAGATGCCGAGCGGCTGGAGACCCTTGCGCTCGGCAAGGCGCGAGTCCATCACCACGCAAGCGGAGGCCCCATCCGAGAGCTGGCTCGCGTTGCCGGCCGTGATCGTCTTGCCCTCGCCGCGCACGGGCTTGAGGCCGGCGAGACCATCGGCTGTCGTATCGGGCCGCGGCCCCTCGTCCTGGGCGAGGGTGATCTCCTTGTGCGACACCGCGCCCGTGGCCTTGTCGACCACGGCCATCCGGGTGGTGATCGGCGCGATCTCGGTCTCGAAGCGCCGGGCCTGCTGGGCCGCTGCCGTGCGGCGCTGACTCTCGAGACCGTAGACGTCCTGGGCCTCGCGACCGATTCCGTAACGCGCCGCCACCACTTCCGCGGTGTCGATCATCGGCATGTACATCTCGGGCTTGTCGGCGAGCAGGGCGTCGTCGAGGGCGCGGAATTTGTTGCGGTGGTCGTTCTGGACGAGCGAGATCGACTCGACGCCGCCGGCGACCGCGCAGGGCACGCCGTCAAACATGATCGCCCGTGCCGCCAGGGCGATGGATTGCAGTCCCGACGAACATTGCCGATCGATAGTCGTCCCCGCCACCGTGACCGGGAGCCCTGCCCGGATCGCGGCTTGTCGCGCCACGTTGAGGCCGGTCGAACCCTCCTGCATGGCGCAGCCCATCACAACATCCTCGACCTCGCCGGGCTCGATTCCCGCGCGCTCGACGGCAGCGCGTATCGCGTGACCCGCGAGCGTCGGGCCCGTGGTGTCGTTGAGGGCTCCGCGATAGGCCTTGCCGACCGGGGTGCGGGCAGTGGAGACGATAACGGCTTCGGTCATGAGGATGTCCTGGGGTTTACGCGCTGCGGCGCGTGGCGGATTGGTGCCGGCGGCGCTCCTCCTCGCGGAGCTCAACTTTAGAGAGCTTGCCCACCGGCGTGCGGGGAAGCGCGTCACGGATTTCGAGCGCCGCGGGCATTTCGTGGCGTCCGAGCTTGTCGGCGAGGAAAGCCTTCAGATCGTCGAGCGTGAAGGCCTCGGCCCCCGTGCGGAGCTTGACGAAGGCCTTGGCGGCCTCGCCGCGATATTCGTTGGGAATGCCCAGCACCACGCATTCGTCGACGGAAGGGTGCTCGTAGATCGCCTGCTCGATCATCTGCGGATAGACGTTGAACCCGCCTGAGATGATCATGTCCTTCTTGCGATCGACGATGAAGAAATAGCCGTCCTCGTCCATATACCCGATGTCGCCGGTCAGAAGGCGGTCGCCCACGAAGGAGGCGGCGCTGTCCTCCGGCCGGTTCCAATAACCCTCGATGACGTTTAGGCCGCGGACCCGCAGCTCGCCGACTTCACCGGGTGGAAGCGCCCGTGTCGGATCGTCGAGGGAGACCACGTCGAGTTCGACGCCAGGAAGGGGCAGGCCGATGCTGCCGGGCTTCGAGGGGCCCACTTTCGGGAGGTTGGTGCCGGCGGGCGAGGTTTCCGTCATGCCCCAGCCGCCGCCGAGACGCTGGCCCGTGAGGCGCTCGAAGCGCTGCGCCACCTCGACGGGCAGCGGCGCGCCGCCGGAACTGCACAAGGCGAGAGAGGAAAAATCCCGCGTCTCGACACCCGGATGGTTCGCGATCGCGATCCACATGGTGGGTACACCGGGAAAGGCCGTGGCGTGCTTGACGTCGATGTCCCTGAGCGTCGTTTCCACATCGAAGCGCAGACGCAGCAGGATCTCGGCTCCCGCCCGGAGACAGCGCAGCAGGATCGTGGTGAGAGCGTAGATGTGGAAGAGAGGCAGAACGCAGATCACACGGTCCTCGCCCGCCGTCTTGGTCATGCCCTGGCCTGAGAACCAGATGTCGTAGCTGTCGACTGCGGCCGTGAGATTGCCGTGGGTGAGGATCGCGCCCTTGGGCAGCCCCGTGGTGCCGCCTGTGTACTGGAGGAGGGCGATATCGTCGGGGGTGACCCGAGGCCACGTGGCAGGTGCTACGGCGCCGGCCGTGAATGCTGTGAGTTCGGTGACATCCGGACGCTCCGGAATCGGACTGGTGGATGCGGGCGAGGGCCCCCAGGCCTCGTCCCGGCCGACGATGATCCGGTCGAGGAGGCCCGCCTCCAGGAGCTTCACGGCCATCGGCAGCATGTGGCCGATATTGGTGGTCACGAGCACGCGGGCGCCGGAATCTTTGAGCTTGTGGGACAGTTCCCGTTCGGCATCGATGGGACTCAGATGGACGAGCCGCACGCCAGCCTTGGCCCCGCCGAAGAACGCGACCGGATGATGGGGCGTGTTCGGCAGGTAGAGGGCGAGAGCGGAGCCCGGGCCCAACCCATCGCGCAGCAGCGCCGCACCGAAACGGTCCACGTCCCGGCCCAAGGCCTCGAAGGTGATGGGCTGCTCACGGAACTCGATCGCCGTTCGGCTCCGATGCGTGGCCACCGCCTCATCGATGAGAGTCGGCAGTGTCGAGCGCGTGATGGGAGCATCCCACCGCACGCCTGGTGGATAGGAGCGCTCCCAGGCATGGGGGCCGCGCATCAAGCGGCCGCTTCGTTCGCGAGACCGAGCGAAGCGAAGCCCTGGCCGGCGGCGGCGAGACGGCTCAGGAGCGGCGCGGGCTCAAGGCCTGGGTCCCCTGTGCGCGCCGCGTAGAAGGCCAGCCGATCGCGGATATGGGCGAGGCCCACCTGGTCGGCATAATGCATCGGTCCGCCTCGCCATACAGGCCAGCCGTAGCCGTAGACCCAGACGACATCGATGTCGCTCGCCCGCAGCGCGATGCCCTCTTCGAGGATCCGCGCGCCCTCGTTGATCATGGGGTAGATCATCCGTTCGATGATCTCCTCCTTGCCGATGGACCGGGGCTCCACCCCGAGCCGGCGTTGGGTTTCGGCGATGACCTTTTCGACCGCCGGATCGGGGACCGGCGTGCGCGAGCCGCCTTCGTAGCGGTAATAGCCCGCGCCAGTCTTCTGGCCGAAGCGGCCGGCCTCGCAGAGCGCGTCGCTCACCGCTGCGGTCTCGCCCCGGTGCTGGCGGATACGCCAGCCCACATCGAGACCCGCGAGATCGCCCATGGCGTAAGGCCCCATGGGGAAGCCGAACTCGACCACCGCGGCATCCACGTCCTGGGGCAGGGCACCCTCCAGCAGCAGGCGCTCCGCCTCCTTGGTGCGCTTGTGGAGCATGCGGTTGCCCACGAACCCGTCGCACACCCCGACGACGGCAGGCACCTTGCCCATACGCCGCCCGATCGCGATGGCCGTCTGCAGCGCATCGAAGGACGTGGCCTTGGCCCGCACGATTTCGAGGAGTCGCATGATGTTCGCGGGGCTGAAGAAATGCATGCCGAGCACGTCGCCCGGCCGGCCTGTCGCAGAGGCGATCTCGTCCACGTCCAAGGTCGATGTGTTGGAGGCGAGCACTGCGCCCGGCTTCGCGATCCGGTCGAGCTTACCGAAGATCTCCTTCTTGAGATCCATGTTCTCGAACACCGCCTCGATCACGAGGTCGGCGTCGGAGGCGGCCTCAAGCCCGATGCGGCCCTGGATGAGGCCGATGCGACGCTCGACATCCTCGTTCGACAATCCCCCGCGCGCCGCGGTCGCCCGGTAGTTCTTCTCGATGACGGAAAGGCCGCGCTTCAGCGCCTCTTCTTCCGTCTCGATGAGAGTGACGGGGACGCCCGCATTGGCGAGGGACATGGCGATCCCGCTGCCCATCGTGCCGGCGCCGATCACCGCGGCGCGCTCCACCGGGCGCTCTTTCGTGCCCTTCGGCATGTCGGGAACCTTGGCGGCCTCCCGTTCGGCGAAGAAGACGTGGCGCTGAGCCTTGGATTGCTCGCCGGCGACGAGCTCCAGGAAGATCTCGCGCTCGCGTGCGAGCCCCTGATCGAAAGGGGTGTCGAGGGCGAGGCGGACCGCCTCCACGCAGGCATGCGGTGCCTTGAGGCCCCGGGCGCGTTTGGTGAGTTCGGCCGCGGTTGCGTCGAACGCCGCACGGTCCGCTCCAGTGAGTTTTTCGCTCCGATCACGCAGGCGCGGCAGGGGGCGGATTCCGGCAGTCCAACGCGCAAAGGCCGTCGCCTCCGCGATCAACTCGCCGTCCACCAGGGCATCGACGAGACCGGCGCCGAGCGCCTCCTTGGCGCCGATGGGCTCGCCCGAAACGATCATGCGCAGGGCCTTCTCGGGGCCGACCGCGCGGGGCAGGCGCTGCGTGCCGCCCGCACCCGGCAGGATGCCGAGCTTCACCTCGGGCAGCCCGAGCTTCGCGCCCAGCACCGCGACGCGGTAGTGACAGCCGAGTGCCAGCTCCAATCCGCCGCCGAGCGCAGTGCCATGGATCGCCGCCACCACAGGCTTTTGCGAAGCCTCGATCAGATCGATGACCTCGTGAAGGCTGGGCGGGACCGGCGGCTTACCGAATTCAGTGATATCGGCCCCGGCGAAGAACGTCCGGCCGCGGCAGGCGAGAACGATCGCCTCGACGCCTGCATCGGCCTCGGCTGCGCGCACCGCGTCGGCGATGCCGGCCCGAACGGCCTGCTTGAGCGCATTCACCGGGGGGCTGTCGACCGCCACGACGGCAATGGCCCCATCGCGGCTCACATCCACGAGTGCGTTCACAGGCATCCTCCCGATCGCAGCGTCGAGCGCGCCGCTTCCTTTGTGTTTGCATCGGGAAACGTGAGTGGGCCTCGCCACCGAGATCGACCGCACGCTGCCCGAAGGGCAATTTCGCAATGCGAAACCGTATTCTGCAAATTGACGACGACGCTAGAAAGTGCTCCCCTCCTTGTCAACGCGCTTCGACGCGTTCCCGGAGGCCAGACCCCTCCGAGGCATAATGGTCTCCGTGAGCGGGGACCCCGAGGGATGAACGTACGAGAGGTGGTGCGCTTGGAGCATGCGCCCAGCACACAGGCCAAGGCGGGTGCTGCCGGCGACCGTCAGTTCGTCGTCGCGCTTGCGCGCGGGCTCGAGGTATTGCGGGCGTTCAAGCCGCAGGACGGGCTTCTCGGCAATCAGGAACTCGCCCAGCGCACGGGCTTGCCCAAACCCACGGTCTCGCGCCTCACCCACACGCTGACGAAGCTCGGCTATCTCACTCATGTGGGGCGCTTCGGGAAGTATCAACTCGCGCCCGGGGCACTTGCTCTTGGCTATGCGGCGCTCGCCAATCTCGGCATTCGCGAGATCGCCCGGCCCTACATGCAGGCGCTCGCGGACGAGGCCAGCGCTGCCGTGGCTATAGGGAGCCGGGATCGGCTCAGCATGATCTATCTGGCGCAATGTCGGAGTTCCGCGGCCGTGACGGTGCGTCTCGATGTGGGATCGCGCATCCCCATGGCGACGACCGCCATGGGACGCGCCTATCTGGCTGCCTTGAGCGAGGCCGAGCGGGGACCGATTCTGGAGAGCCTCGCGCCCCGCTTCGGCGCACAATGGCCCAGGGTCCTGGATGGCATACTGCGCGCCGTTCACGATGTCTCGCGCCGGGGCTTCACGGTTTCGGCGGGTGAATGGCAACCGGATGTCTATGCCGTCGGCGCTCCCTTGATCGCTGCGGACGGCTCCGGGGTGTTCGCCTTCAATTGTGGCGCTCCGGCCTATGGGATCGACGACCGCCGTCTGGATCAGGAACTTGGGCCGAGGCTCGTCGATGTCGTCAGAACAGTGGAAGCCGTTTTGAACGGAGGTCCAAGGCTGGCGCAAGACCAGCATCGGGACCAGCACTCGGGAGGAGAGTTCAATGCAGGTCACGACCGAGCGGGCGAGGTGCATCGAGCGGCGGCCCGGAGCTTCGGGCGCCGGCGCTAACCCGGGTTGGCTCTGAACCATGCTGGCATCAGGAGCCGCCGTGATCCCGCCCCTGCTGGTCGTGCGCGACGTGGCTGTTCGCTTCGGCGGAATCGTGGCGCTCGACGGTGTCTCATTCGAACTCCCGGCCGGCCAGATCCTCGGGCTCATCGGGCCGAACGGCGCCGGCAAGACCACCCTCTTCAACTGTCTCAGCCGGCTCTACACCCCTTCAAGCGGCGACATCCTCTTCGAGGGCGAGAGCATCCTGTCGCGTCCGTCGCATCGCATCGCGGAGATCGGGATCGGGCGCACCTTCCAGAACGTCGCCCTGTTTCCCAGGCTTTCCGTCCTCGACAACGTGATGATCGGAGCCCATTCCCGCAGTCGCAGCGACTTCGTGAGTGACTCCCTGCGGATGCCCTGGGTTCGCCGCGGCGAAAGCGACTTGGAAGACAAGGCCCATGAGCTGATCGACTACCTCGATCTCGGCCCCGTCGCGCATCAGCCTGTGGCCGGTCTGCCCTTCGGGACCCAAAAGCGGGTCGAACTCGCCCGCGCGCTGGCGAGCGATCCGAAGCTCCTCCTCCTCGACGAGCCCGCGGGCGGCCTCAACCACGACGAGGTGCACGAACTCGGCCGGCTCATCCGCCAGATCCGCGACGACCGCAATGTCACCGTGCTCCTCGTCGAGCATCACATGAGCCTTGTGATGTCCGTGTCCGACACCGTGGTGGCCCTCAATTTCGGCCGCAAGATCGGCGATGGGCCGCCGGCCGTCGTGCAGAAGAACCCCGATGTGATCCGCGCCTATCTCGGTGATGCTGCCGCATGACAACCCTGCTCGACGTTCGCGATCTGCGCGCCGCCTACGGCGACATCCGGGTTCTGCACGGCCTCGATTTTGCCATCGAGGACGGCGGCGTCACGACGCTCCTGGGCGCCAATGGCGCCGGCAAGACCACGACGCTCCGTGCCCTGTGCGGGATGATCCGCACCTCCGGCCAAGTGATGTTCGGCGGCAAGTGGATCACCGGCCGCGCGACCGAGGATGTGGTGCGGCTCGGCATCGCGCACGTGCCCCAGGGGAGGGGAACCTTCACCCGCATGACGTTGGAAGAGAACCTGCAGCTGGGTGCCATGACCCGTGGCGACCGTCTGGGCATCGCGGCAGACATCGAGCGCATATTCGGATACTTCCCCATTCTCCAGAAGCGGCGCCTCCAGCAGGCCGGCACGCTCTCGGGCGGCGAGCAGCAGATGCTCGCGGTCGGCCGCGCCCTCATGCTGCGGCCTCGCCTCATGCTGCTCGACGAACCCTCGTTCGGGCTTGCCCCGCTGATCGTGCGGGAACTCTTCGACATCCTGGCGACCGTGAATCGCCAGGAAGGGGTCAGCATGCTGATCGTCGAGCAGAATGCCGCACTCGCGCTCGGGATCGCGGACCAGGCCTATCTTCTCGAAACTGGCCGCATCGTCATGTCCGGCACTGCCGCTTCCATCCGCGAGGATGAGACCGTGCGGCGCTCCTATCTCGGCTACTAAGGGGAACGACGTTGGAGCTCTTCGTTCAGCAGGTTCTCGCAGGCCTCGCGACCGGCGGCATCTATGCCTGCGTGGCGCTTGCCGTCGTGATGATCTACCAAGCCATCGATCATCTCAATTTCGCGCAAGGCGAGATGGCGATGTTCTCGACCTTCATCGCCTGGCAGCTCCTGCAATGGGGTGTGCCCTACTGGGCCGCTTTCGTGCTGACGATCGGGATCTCCTTCGTGGCCGGCGTGCTCATCGAGCGGATCGTGTTCAAGCCGATCCAGAATGCGCCGGTGCTGAGCCACGTGGTGGTTTTCATCGCGCTCTTTGCGATCCTCAACAGCCTCGCGGGTTTCATCTGGGACTTCACGATCAAGGAATTTCCGACACCCTTCGGGTCATCGTCCCTTCTCGGCTCTGGTCTGATCTCCTCGCATCAAGGCGGCATGATCGCGGTCACTCTCGTGGTGCTGCTGTTCCTCTACGTGTTCTTCCGCTACACGCGCGTCGGCCTTGCCATGCGGGCCGCGGCAGGCAATCCGGAATCGGCGCGGCTCGTCGGCATTCGGGTGGGCTGGATGGTGGCTTTGGGCTGGGGCATGGCGGCCTCCATCGGCGCGATCGCGGGCATGCTGATCGCGCCCGTGGTGTTCCTCGAACCCAACATGATGCTCTCGATCCTCCTCTACGGGTTCGCCGGCGCCGTGCTCGGTGGGCTCACGAGCCCCGGGGGAGCGGTGATCGGCGGCTTCAGCCTCGGAGTGATCGAGAACCTCGCCGGCACCTACATCCCCGTGGTCGGCAGCGAACTCAAGCACCCGATCGCTCTCGTCGTGATCGTGGCGGTGCTCGTTCTGAAGCCCGGCGGCCTTTTCGGCCGGGTAGCCGTGCAGAGGGTTTGACGATGGTTCCCACCACCTCTCGAACGGCCTCGAATGCCGGAGCCATTCAGGACGATCTCGTCGCGCACCCGCCCGTCGCGGCCCCCGTGCCGGTTCGGGCACGGCGCGCGGGCGGCACCGCGCGGGCGCTCACATTCGTGCTCCCGCTCCTGGCGGCAGCGCTCATTCTTCCATTCCTGGTCAAGAACTTCCTTATCTTTCAGCTCACCCTCGTGATGGTCTATGCCATCGCGATCATGGGCCTGAATCTTCTCACCGGCTTCAACGGACAATTCTCGCTCGGCCACTCGGCCTTCTACGCCATCGGGGCCTATACGGCGGCCATTATGATGGAGATGGGCGGCGTCCCTTACGCGTTGACGCTCCCGGCCGCGGGCCTGGTCTGCTTCGTGGCCGGCTTCCTGTTCGGCCTTCCCGCTCTTCGGCTGGAGGGCCTTTATCTTGCGCTCGCAACCTTCGCGCTTGCCGTCGCGACGCCGCAACTCCTCAAGTTCTCTCCGCTCGAAGACTGGACGGGTGGCGTGCAGGGTATCGTCGTCATCAAACCAGACGCACCCTTCGGATTGCCACTGAGCCAGGACCAGTGGCTCTACTTCTTCACCCTCGCGGTCGGACTGCTCATGTATTGGACGGCCCAAAACCTCGTGCACAGTCGGACCGGCCGCGCCATGATGGCGATCAGGGACAATCCCATCGCGGCGCGATCCATGGGCGTGAACACGGCGCTCTACAAGTCGCTCACCTTCGGGGTGAGCGCCCTCTATACCGGCATCGCCGGCGCGCTCGGCGCGATCGTGGTGCAGTTCGTGGCCCCGGACAGCTTTACCTTCACGCTGTCGATCGGCCTTCTCGTCGGGCTCGTGGTCGGAGGCGTGGGCTGGTTGCCCGGCGCCCTATTCGGCGGGGCCTTCGTGCTCTTCGTGCCGAACGTCGCCGAGCACATCTCGAAGGGGCTCTCGGGCGCCGTCTATGGCGTCATCCTGATCCTTCTCATCTACCTGATGCCCTCGGGTGTCGCGGGCTTCGTCCGCGCCGTCGCGGGACGCCTGAACGGTGCGAACAAGCGCCGGACCACCTAAAAGAAACAGCTAAGGAGAGGAAACGATAATGAAAAAGACCTTGAGCGCAACGGCCGCCTTGGCCGGCCTGCTGGCCTTGGCGGTTACGCCGGCGCTGGCGCAGAAGAAGTACGATCCCGGTGCGAGCGACACCGAGATCAAGATCGGCAACATCATGCCCTATAGCGGGCCGGCATCGGCCTACGCGCTGATCGCCAAGACCCAGGCGGCGTATTTCAAGAAGGTCAACGATGAGGGCGGCATAAACGGTCGCAAGGTGAACTTCATCTCCTACGACGACGGCTACAGCCCGCCGAAAGCCGTGGAACAGGCCCGCAAGCTCGTCGAGAGCGACGAGGTTCTCCTCGTCTTCCAGCCGCTCGGCACGCCGTCGAACACCGCGATCCAGCGCTACATGAACTCAAAGAAGGTGCCGCAGCTCTTCGTGGCCACGGGCGCGACGCAGTTCGGCGACGATCCCAAGAAGTCGCCCTGGACCATGGGCTGGCAGCCCAACTACCAGAGCGAGGGTCGGATCTACGCCAAGTACGTTCTGGACAACAAGCCGGACGGCAAGATTGCCGTGCTGTTCCAAAATGACGATTACGGCAAGGACCTCATGAAGGGTCTGAAGGACGGCCTCGGCGACAAGGCCAAGACCATGATCGTCGCCGAAGCGCCGTACGAGGTCTCCGAGCCCACCGTTGATTCCCAGATGGTGAAGCTGAAGGCCTCCGGGGCCGACGTGTTCGTGAATATCGGCACGCCAAAATTCGCGGCGCAGGCCATTCGCAAGGCGGGCGAGCTCGGCTGGAAGCCGCTGCACATCGTCAACAACGTGTCGAACTCGGTGGGCTCCGTGCTGAAGCCGGCCGGTTTCGAGAACGCCAAGGACGTGCTCTCGACGGCCTACATCAAGGATGCGACCGACCCGACCTGGAAGGACGATGCGGGTATGAAGGAGTGGAATGCCTTCATGGACAAGTACTTCCCCGAAGGCGACCGGACGAGCAGCTTCACGGTCTACGGCTACACGGTGGCCCGGACCTTGGAGCAAGTGCTCAAGCAGGCGGGCGACGACCTCACCCGTGAGAACGTCATGCGGCAGGCCGCGAGCCTGAAGAACTTCACGCTCCCGACGGTGCTGCCCGGCATCACCATGAACACGAGCCAGACGGACTTCTTCCCGATCGAGCAGATGCAGATGATGCGGTTCACGGGCGAGCGCTGGGAACTCTTCGGCCCCGTGATCTCGGGCGAGATCGGAGGTTAATCTCAGCGGCCTTTCAAGATCGAAAAACCCCGCTCGGCGGAACCGGGCGGGGTTCTTTTGCGTCCCGACCTGTCCTGGGTCGAGCGGCGCTCAGGCCGCCCGCTCGGCGGCCTTCGTAACAAGCGAGGCTCGCGAGGCCAAGGCCTCCTCGTATTCCTGCGCGAGGCGCGCGCAGAGTTCCGCGGTCGTGGGAACATCCGCGATGCCGCCGATGCCGTGGCCGGCGGACCAGATGTTCTTCCAGGCCTTTCGCTCGTGCCCCATGTCCATCTTGGTGCCCGTCGGCAAGTTGTCGGGGTCGAGACCGGCGGCCAGGATGGATGGGCGCAGGAAATTCGCGTTCACGCCGCTGATCGCCGGCGTGTAGATCACGTCCTTCGCGGCCGAGGAGACGAGCATCGCCTTGTAGTCCTCGTCGGCCATGCTCTCCCGGGTCGCGATGAAGCGGGTGCCGAGATAGGCGAAATCGGCGCCGAGCAGTCGCGCTGCTGCAATCTCGCGTCCGTGCGAGATCGAGCCCGACAGGGCGATCATCTTGTCGCTCAGAGCCCTGAGCTCCGCCACGAAGGCGAAGGGGGAGATCGTGCCGGCATGCCCTCCGGCACCGGCCGCGACCGCGATGAGCCCGTCGACACCAGCCTCTAGGGCCTTCTCGGCATGGCGCAGATTGATGACGTCGTGAAGCACGACGCCGCCATAGGAATGCACCGCATCCACGACATCGCTCACCGCCCCAAGCGAGGTGATCACGAGGGGGACGCGGTGCTTCACGGTGATCTCGAGATCCTCCCTCAGGCGGGCATTGGTGCGGTGCACGATGAGGTTGACCCCGAAGGGGGCCGGCGGACGGTCGCCCTCCCGCTCGGCGCGGTCGAGCCGCGCCTCGATTTCGGTCAGCCAGGCCACGTAGCCCTCGCTGGTGCGTTGATTGAGCGCCGGGAAGGTGCCGACCACGCCCGAGCGGCAGGCCTCGACGACGAGATCGGGACCGGAGACCAGAAACATCGGCGCCGCGATGGCGGGAACGGTGAGGCGGCCCTCGAAGATGGCGGGCAGGGGCATGGCAGGCGCTCCGATGCGAATGGCGGCTTCCCCGCATTGACGCAGCGGCTCGGCTCGCGTCACTTGTCGGGCACGCCTCAAGGATGGTCAACCTCAGCCCGGCCCGCTCCTCGTGGCCTTTCCTCGAATCAGGATCTTCGCATGAAAGCTCTCGTGTGCCCCGCCTTCGGCCCTCTGGAGAACTTGCGGTTCGGCGACCTGCCCGATCCGCAGCCTGGGCCCGGCGAAGTGCTGATCGAGGTGCGCGCCGCAGGCGTGAATTTCCCGGATGTCCTGATCGTTCAGGGCAAGTACCAGTTCAGGCCCGAACCGCCCTTCGCGCCGGGTGGCGAGGTGGCCGGCGTGGTGCGTTCGGTGGGCACGGGGGTCGAGCGGTTCAAGCCGGGCGACCGGGTTCTCGCCACCATGATCTCGGGGGGATATGCAGAACTCGCGGTCGCGAAGGAGCGCCAGGTTCTGCGGCTGCCCGATGGGCTCGACGACCGGGTCGCCTCGGCTTTCGCGCTCACCTACGGGACGTCCTACCACGCCCTCAAGGACCGCGCCGCGCTGAAGGCCGGCGAAACGCTGCTCGTCCTCGGTGCCGCCGGAGGCGTCGGCCTCGCGGCCGTCGAGATCGGCGCCGCGATGGGAGCGCGGGTGATCGCGGCCGCCTCCAGCGACGACAAACTCGTCATGGCCCGCGAACATGGGGCGCAGGAGGCCATCAACTACGCGACGGAGGACCTGCGCACCCGCATCAAGGATCTCACGCAAGGCAGAGGCGTCGACGTGATCTACGATCCCGTCGGCGGCGACATGGCCGAGACGGCGCTCCGTTCCATCGCATGGGAGGGCCGCTTCCTCGTCGTGGGATTCGCGGCAGGCGAGATCCCCAAGCTGCCTTTGAACCTCGTTCTCCTCAAAGGATGCCAGGTGGTCGGCGTGTTCTGGGGGGCCTTCGCGGAGCGTGAGCCCCACCGGAACGAAGCGAACCTCAAGGAAATGGTGGGCTGGTACCGCGAGGGCCGCATCAAGCCGCATATCGACGGCGTCTATCCGCTCGACCAGTCCATCGAGGCCCTCCGCCGGATCGCCGCGCGGCAGGTGCGCGGCAAGCTCGTGATCGCGGTCGGTGGGGCCGGTTAGAGTTCATCTCCCGTGGGAAAGTCGAAGGCCTTCTAGAGCACCGGACTGGAAATCCGACTCCCTAGGTTTTTGGCTGATGCAATCTGTGATTCACTTGCTGGAACGGGAGGTGGATCATGGGTCATTGCTATTCTCTCGATCTTCGGGTGCGGGTGG
>JAESFL010000602.1_pt1 | contig 22416 bp, 18 predicted proteins | sample 9269401 | NCBI WGS metagenome assembly JAESFL01 (sample SAMN14506025, study PRJNA617098) | algae metagenome | isolation source: Gloeocapsa sp. UFS-A4-WI-NPMV-4B04 and co-occurring heterotrophs from desert... | place: USA: Utah | collected 2006-10-01 | reverse complement strand
GTTGGTTGAGCATAAGAAAGGCAAATGCTTCAAGATTTGTAATTCCACATCCATTGCCCTACCTACCTTATAGAGATTTATCCTTCACTTATTTTATTTATTATATCCGGAATCTGACATAAGAGGGGTAAGTTCCGGGCTAATAGCTTAAGTCCATTTCACTGGACTAAAATCCTTGGATAGTCATCTTTAGATTACTTTCGCTATCAGCCTGGGATTTGAATTCCAGGCTGGTGAGTAGGCAAGTGCAAGATATTAGTTAAGTTTAAGCAGCACCTGTGTCACTTATCGTTAATGTCTTTACTGGCTTTGGATAAAATTTGTACTAATTTGAGTATTAACAATGAAAGTACAATTTACTCGCAATTGCTCAATTCACGAGTATTATTGCTCTAGAAGTTATGGTTCTAAATTGCTACTAGAAGGCGATGGTGATAACGATGGTTGGGTTTCTAAAACAGTGCTGTCCAGTAACTTTGTAGTAGCATTAATTACAATCTGAGCGACTCCGGTGAAAAACGATCGCTTAATATTTACTGGAATATCACTCGGCTGGTGGTAGTGAGGTGTCCGCAGATTTGCCGTATCAGTTAATAGCACTGCCCCGATTCCTTGATACCAAAACGGCGCATGATCGCTACGTAATGTATCTGGCATCAGCATTCCTTTAAGCGGAATTGGCAGTGTGAGAACGGGTGGTAAACTCTTCTCCTCATTTTGAAAAGTATTGAGTAGTGGCAAGTGTTCTGTATCACCAACAACTGCCAGAAAGTCTCCTTTGTCAGTAGGCGGAGCGATCGCTAATCCAGCAGGATATTTTTGACAGCCTGGGGTGTAACAAGCAAAACCCACCATATCTAAAACAACGACACCATCCAAGTTTTCCAAATGTGCCTTGTTTGTCGTAAAAGCGATGCTACCACGTAGTCCCAGTTCCTCTTGATCGAAGAAAGCTAATTGCAATGTGCGTGGCGTAGGAATTGAGTTGAAAAGACGAGCAATTTCTAAAACTACTGCAACTCCACTAGCATTATCATCAGCACCAGGCGAATTTACTACTGTGTCGTAGTGCGCGGCTACGAGGATTACTCCTGCTTGGGGATCAGTACCTTGTCTTTGGGCGAAAATATTAATCCCACCCTCGAAAGATTGCAGTGTAGGCGACCAGCCGAATTTTTTGAGAGAGCGAGTAAGATAATTGCGGGCGCGATCGCGTTCAGCTTCAGTGTAACGCTCATAATTCAACGCCTGAACGTGAGCGAACAGCTTTTTAGCATCTACATTTGGTGATTTAATTAATTGCCCAGATGCCGCCAAGTCATCGTTGTCAACTTTGGTAATAGGCGCGGGTTGGAGATTCGCTACCTGCGGGGGATGCCAAAATAATGCGCTGCCGCCAACTACTGCAACCGCCGTTACCAGCACTAACACTAGCCACCATTTCTTCATGTATCTACCTAAAATTAGCTTTGATTATCTCTTTTGAACACAGCGCGCTAGCTTTAAACACTTACAGTAATTAATTGCTCCAAAGTAGAAATACTTAGTTCAAGCAAGTTTGACAGAGTGTCTTTTGACACGGGAACTTCGCCTCACTTAAAATTTTGCCTAGTTTAAAAAATCATAACTTTGCACAAAAGCATAATTTTTTCAAGATGAAAATCAGGACATTGTTATTAATATCAACAACCTTAATTGGTGTAATTAACTTCAGTAACAGCTTTGAACTTGCTAAAGCTGATACAGGTGGTGAAGAAAACCGCTTATTAGAAGTACCTATTAGTCAAGCCGTACCAACTGTTGACATAGCTGTGACTAAAGACGCGCTTAAAGGATGGAATCTGCAAACGAAACTAAATAATTTCAGATTTGCACCAGAAAATGTTAATACCCAAAATAACCCAGGCGAGGGTCATGCTCATGTTTACCTAAATGGAAAAAAGCTGGCTCGACTCTACAGTTCTTGGTTTCATATTGAAAATCTACCCCCAGGTAGAAACAAAATTACTGTCGGTTTAAAGAGCAATACCCATGAAACTTTAGTCCACAATAGTAAAAAGATTGAGGATACTGAAGTTATTGAGGTGGCTCCACCAACAAAATAAAAATCGGAGTCAGGGTGAAAGTGGAGCAGTATGCTAGACCTGTTATTAATCATGACTCTAGGATTTTTAGGCAGTTTTGGTCACTGCTTAGGAATGTGTGGACCGTTAGCGGCAGCGTTTTCTTTATCCCGCAAGCAAGAAACTCCTGCTAAATGGCAAGAACAACTGTCTTTTCATATTCTGCTTAACTTGGGCAGGTTAGTCAGCTATGCCTTAATTGGTGCAGCAATTGGAGCGCTGGGTTCTATCTTAATTGCTGGGGGATACATAGCAGGCAGTGGTAGTGGGCTACGGAGAGCGATAGCACTACTTACAGGGATCATGCTGATCTGGTTTGGTATTCTTCAGATTCAACCGAAGTTTTTGCCACGTATACCACTTATCCACCCACTGGCTCAGGGAAAATTACATGATCGCCTGAGTAGAGCAATGGTTAACCTGTCCCTACACACGCGCTGGTGGACACCTGCTGCTTTAGGAATAGTTTGGGGTTTAATGCCTTGCGGTTTTCTGTATGCTGCTCAAATCAAGGCGGCTGAGACAGGGAATATGTGGATGGGGGCAGCAACAATGCTTGCTTTTGGCTTAGGAACTTTGCCAACTATGCTAGGTGTGGGCGTGTCTACGTCCTTGGTAAGTGCTGATCGCCGCAGTCAACTGTTTCGGCTAGCAGGCTGGGTGACAATTATTGTTGGAGTAATAACGCTGCTGCGAACTGGGGAGATGATGGGCAATTACATAGGTCATGCCTCTCTAGTATGTTTAATGCTGGCGCTGATTGCCCGTCCGATTCGTCGCTTTTGGCCACAACTGCTACAATACCGCCGCGCCCTTGGTGTAGGGGCATTTGTGCTGGCTGTTGCCCACATGATTCAGGCAGTGCAACATACATTCGGTTGGAGTCTAGAGGCTATATTCTTTTTGTTGCCAACGCACCAGCTAGCTATAGCTATGGGTGCGATCGCCATAGCATTACTAACTCCAGCAGCGCTCACTAGCTTTAACAACATTCAAAAAAATTTGGGACAACGTTGGCGACAAATCCATTTACTAAGTGTGCCAGCGTTGCTAATGTGTGTGGTTCATGCAATTTTAATTGGCTCTCACTATCTGGGGGATTTAGAAGGAACGTTGAAAAATCAAGTTTCCGCAATCCTCTTAGGAATAATCACACTAGGAGTATTACTGGTGCGATCGCGTTGGGTTTGGTCACTTTTATCTTTGGAAAAATTCTATGCTGCCCCGCTTCGGTATAAATAAAATTGCCCTGTTATTTCTAACAACATTAATTGCCGCACCAGCGATCGCCCACGATGTTGAAACTACACAGGATATTGGTGCAACGTTCCATATTGAGCCAAATGATGCTCCCCGTGCTAACAAACCACAGCTTGCCTGGTTTGCACTTACTCAAAAAGGCGGCAAAGTCATCCCATTAGAGCAGTGTAACTGCAAGCTAGCTGTCCAGGCTAAACCATACCAAGAAGGCTCCCCACCATTACTAGAGCCACCTTTGAAAGAGATATCCATTAAGCGGTATAAAGGTATTCCCGGCGCTGAAATTGTCTTTCCTCAAGCAGGAGCTTATGAACTAGAGTTAAGCGGCACTCCCAAAGCTGGAGCCACGTTTAAACCTTTTGAGTTGAGCTATGAAGTAAATGTTTTACCAGGGGCGGCTGTACAAGCGTCGCAGACTAATTCCCAGGCTGCATCAGCACAGACAATCAATGCTCACACTCAGCAAGCAGATAATCGCTGGCAGATTCCTGCGATCGCAATCGCCAGCATTCTCACTTTGGGAACAGCTTGGACAGTTTGGCAACGATTAAAGGTAAAAACCCATTAGCTAGCTGACAACCAATCCCAACTACGTCGTAGCCGCAGCCCTATTGCCAAGCCGAGTACAACTATACCTGTAAAATAAGCTAAACCAATTAACCGAACTGTTATAGGCGGCGCTACGCCTTCTACCTCAATTTCTTGAGAAGCTTTAAAAGGTTGGAATTGACGCGCTGTGTTTGGCTGGGGAGAAACTTCTACTTCTAGTTTGTGAGTAGCACCATCAAAAAACTGCTGCTGCCATGCCAATTTTCCACTAGGATCAGGAATGCCTTGGTAAGCAAATGCTTGCCAGTTATTTTCTAGCTGAGTGGTTTTAACATTAAAAACTACATCAGTTGCGGGCTGGTTTGTTGTAGTGTCAATTGCCTGAACTTGTAAATTAGCAACTTGTCCTACCAGGGCGTGGTTATCCCCGCTGATTTGTAGTTTTAGCCCTGAAGAATTTACAACGTCAGGGGTTTTTGTTTGCATTTGATATGCGTGCGGCGATTCATGTGCATGAGATTCTGCCATTTCAGCACTGATATTAACTATCAATAAACTAGCGATCGCCACTACTACTAACCCACTAAGCAACAGCCGTACTTGCTGTGGCGCAATTTCCCCTGGCTTAATCTGTTGCTTTCCACCAATTACCCAGCCACCCCCTACCCCGACAATTAGCAAAATAGCTACTAAAATTCCCAGGTAACGATATTTCAGTTGATTTTCAGGAATAGCAAGTGTGAGAGTCTGATCAATCGGAGTAAAGGCATTTGTAACCGTCGGTGTGACATTTACCAACAGTTTATAAGTCCCCCGAATCGGTAGGGTTTGCTGAACTTGCAACTTACCTTGAGGAGCGATCGCCTCAATATCTAATAGCTTAGTTCCCTCCACGATTGGAAAATCCGTAGTAAACCAAGGATTTTTGGGCGGTGTAAGAATTTGTAAGTGAACTTGGGCATTCTCCAAAGGCTGGCCACTTGCATCCACAGCTTGTAGCGTCAAACGCACTGGAGATGGAGGCTGATGAGAACCAAGAGGCGTAAACGCTTCCGCCTCAAAAGGCAAAACTTGGCTAATCGGTGGCTCAGCTGTTACCTTTACCGTTGATTTCGGCGATTGAGAAAACCCGATCAACCCATAAAAAGTTATCCCCATCAGCAAAACAGCGCTGATGAGCCTAGCAAACTTAAACTTTGACATTTTAATTCCTATACTTCTGCTAACGCCAAATAACGACTAATGACAACTAACTGTCAAAGTATGGTGGCGTAGAGAGTGCATCGAGTCGTGAACAGCAGGATAAGTGGAAAAGTACACTGTCCAAAGAATTAGAGCGCACAGTGAAGTATAAAGAGTTAATTGTACAGGCTGCGACAAAGTGACGCTGACTGCCTGTTTTTGGATGTTACTAAAAGTATTTGAAGCTCTCAAATTGTGTACCTCGCACATTAAAGTAGAGTGATCAACGTATCGGCAGGCATTCTGACTTAGAGGCTGCGATGTGTAACCTCATTACAGCTGCGGGACAGCGCCGGACTTACACCGGACTTTCCCTGTTACCTCTGGTTGGCTGCTCACTACCAGAACCGATCAACTGAGGAAATTATTGTACCACTGTTTTGATTTTGAAAACTAAGAGTAGAATTGACTGCTAACAACCCACTACAAGGATAGGTAAGGAATATGTGTACAAGTTGTCTACTTATTTCAGCCATAATGATGTTTACACCAGCCTCTGACGGAGTGCAGGCCAATCAAGTAAACCAAACTCCCTTAGCTCAAGAAACCCAAGTTGCGATCGTTAAGATGGTTAACCAACTGCCCAAGTCGTCAGAAATGAGTTTATTACGAAGCGGACTGTTATCTTTACGCTCACGGCTAGCTACAGTCAAAAACGACGTACAAGCCCAAAATATCATTAATAGCGAACTAAGTTCTTTATCTCAACGACTGAGTAATGTTCCTAGCTCTGAGAAAGTGACTGAATACTTAGAGGATATACTGATCGAAGACGACAACGAGCAGCTGATTAAAGGCTTAACCTCCCCATCTGCTAAACCTCAAACCTGGGGCTGGTTGCGTTAGCATTTCGATTAGCGATGTGTGTTAGGGGCTTTAAACCATTTAAACTACCTAATTAAGTCAATCTGCCCCTAACAGCTAAATTATTGGAGGATCTCCTGTAACTGATGCTGGTTCCAAAGCGATCGGTAAAGCCCGGATTGTTGTAAAAGTTCAGTATGAGTGCCAGACTGCACAATCTCGCCCTTATCCATCACAAAAATGCGGTCAGCAGTAGCAGCAGCAGATAATTGGTGAGAGATAAAAATAACCGTTTTCCGTTGAGTGCCTTGAGAAAGATTGTTGAGGATTTGAGTTGCTGTTTGATTATCTACGCTGGAGAGGGCATCATCCAAAATCAGCACAGGTGCATCAACTAGCAAGGCACGAGCAAGAGCGGTTCGTTGTCGTTGTCCACCAGAAAGAGTAATGCCACGTTCGCCGACAATAGTTTCATACTGCTGCGGAAAATTGAGAATTTCTGGTTGAATCTGCGCTTGTTTGGCACTGTATTCAACTTCTGACTGCTCACTCAAGGGATCGCCATAGCGGATATTATTTTTGATCGTGGTGCTAAATAAGAAACTGTCTTGGGGAACATAGGCGATCGCACTGCGTAAATCTTCCAATCTCAAAGTAGTAATATCATGCCCATCCAAAAATAACTGTCCTGGCTCAATATCTAACAATCTTGGTAAAGCATTTGCCAGAGTCGATTTACCACAGCCAATTGGACCAACAATTGCTACAGTTTCCCCTGGCTGAATATTAAAGTTAATATCTTTCAGTGCTGGTACTTTTGCGCCTGGATAGGTATAACTCAGATGTCGAGCCGCTACTTGTCCTAATACACGCTCTCGTGGCAAGTGGATGGCGTTATTTGCGTTTTGGATGTTGGGTGTGACAGTAAGAATTGACTCTACTCGGTCAATACTAACCTCACCGCGTTGATAAGCAGTAATTGTAAATCCTAATAGTGCAGTTGGGAAAACAAGACGTTCTACATATAGCAACAACGCTAGAAAGTCGCCAACTGTAAGTGTACCTGCAATAATCCGCCCCGCTCCCAGCCAGAGCAGGATCAGCAAGCTAAAATAAGCAAGTCCTCCTACTAAGGGAAACAGTGTATTCCGTGTTTTTGCAAGCTTAAGATTCGCTCCTAGTAGGTGGTGATTATTCTGGCGGAAGGCGCGACGTTCATTGTTCTCTTGAGCGTAGATTTTGATTAGAGCCATACCGCTCATATCTTCTTGAATTAACTCGCTCATTTTCGAGAGTTCTTCCTGTACTTCCTGTTGTTCTATGCGTAGGCGATCGCTAAACAACTGCACTAAAATCAGCATGAACGGATAAATTGCGATCGCAGCTAATGTTAGTGTTACGCTCTTCGAGAGCATTACAGGCAGTGTCAGGGCATAAGCAAATAATGTATTAGCTATACTCAGAACGGCAAACCCCAGTAGTCGCCGGATATTATCTACATCACTCGTGGCGCGGTTAATCAAATCTCCGGCTGTATTTGTAGCGAAATAAGATGGTTCCAGCTTGAGTAAGTGTTGAAAAATCTTTTGTTTTAGGTCAAATTCAACTTGTCGTCCTACTCCAAACAAGGTAATGCGAGATACCATGCGGATTACCCACATTACACAGCTAAGTACAATGATCAGCACTACAAAATTCAAAATTTGATCAAAGCTGAACTGGACTCGAAGTTTATCTACAATGTCACCAATTAGCCAAGGAATGTAAACACCAACGGCATTAACAATAAATAGAGCCAAAACCCCTAATGTAGTTTGCCGCCAATGGGGACGTAGGTATGAAATGAGTTTAGCGAACCGGGAACTTTGAGCCATCAACAGCGATTGAGCAACTTATTGATCCTAGAACTATTACTACTGCTATTGTCTTCTAGCTGTTGGCGGAATTTCTAAATGCTCTGCTGAAGATTTTAAAAAATAGTTGGAGAGATTTGCTGTATTCAACTGCTGCGATCGCGACTTCGGATTTGCTCAAATCATACTCACGCGATCGCCTCGTTATGATCTAAATTGAGTGGTTGTCAATCACAAGGGAAACAGAATGTCGTCTGAAAAACCTACTATTCTAGTCACTGGCGGAGCCGGATATATTGGCTCCCATGCCTGTCTAGCACTAAAACAAGCTGGCTACGGCGTGGTTGTTCTTGACAATCTCGTGTATGGGCATCGAGACTTGGTAGAGAATGTTTTACAAGTAGAGCTAATTGTCGGTGATACCAACGATCGCCCACTGCTTGACGATCTGTTTGCCACCCATAAGATCGCCGCCGTAATGCACTTCTCAGCTTATGCTTACGTAGGCGAATCAGTTACAGATCCTGACAAATACTACCGTAACAACGTTGTTGGTACTCTAACGTTGCTAGAAGCGATGCTAGCCGCATCAATTAAGCAGTTTGTCTTTTCTTCTACTTGCGCTACCTATGGTGTGCCGCATACAGTACCAATTCCTGAAGATCATTCCCAAAATCCAATTAATCCTTATGGATTTACGAAGTTGGCAGTAGAGCGAATATTAATGGATTTTGATGCTGCTTATGGTTTGAAGTCAGTCGTGTTTCGCTACTTCAATGCTGCTGGTGCAGATCCCAATGGATTACTCGGAGAAGCTCACGATCCAGAAACACACCTAATTCCTTTGGTACTTATGGCGGGGTTGGGTAAACTTGAATCTGTCTCTATTTTTGGCACTGATTACCCAACACCAGACGGAACTTGTATTCGAGATTACATCCACGTTAGTGATCTAGCAGATGCTCATATTTTGGGTATGGAGTATCTTTTGCAGGGTGGCGATACAGCAGTTTTTAATTTAGGAAATGGTAGTGGCTTTTCAGTTAAGCAAGTTATTGAAACTGCTCAAAAAGTTACTGGTCGAGAGATTAAAGTGGTAGAAAGCGAGCGCCGTGCTGGCGATCCACCAATGCTTGTTGGTAGTAGCGATAAAGCCAGAAAAATTTTAGGCTGGAAACCTCAGTACGCAGACATCCAAGATATTATCAGCCATGCTTGGCAGTGGCATCAACGTCGGCATAAATAGAACAAGGGGAGGGAGAGACTAGCAGAACAAAGGGCTAATCTTGCCTCGTTTCTAACACGCTCCCACCCTACCAAAAATCACGGATGGATCACTCTGCTACTCTTTTGACTTTAATATCCGTCTTTTTAACTCGGCATGAGTCATTAATAGCTTTGAACAAAACATACATTTTTGTAGAGTTAAAAATCTGCTTTTTACACTTAGCTATTAAATAGTTGAGTCGTTAACGCTTAGTGATTATCAAGCATCATTCCTGATTAAACCTTTTCGGTGCAGTAGATAAACATAAAAGATTTCGTAAAGAGTTCCTCGCGTTATCTTTTTTGAAAATAATAAAGGTACTTGGTAATTGTCGGCACAGGTAATAATATGAATAGCACTATATACCGAAAAGATTTTTATCTGCTTGGAAGTGATACCAATCTAACAACTGAACTTATCTTGTTACTACGATAATTCCGGCTATCGCAAGTTAGCACAAAAGATATTTTTAGCGAAGTGCTACTATTTTCTACTACAGAATTATTAATTTGTCAGAGGTTATATCAGCATAGCGTGGTTGATATAATCCAGTAATTTTACTTAACTACATAGAGATTAGATTTAAGTATTTTTTAAATTTTAAGTATTAATTCTGAACACATTAGTCTTATAAAATTGATACTCTTGATGAAGAATCGAGATATGAAGAGTTAGTAAATTTTAACTATAATTTTACTAATATTTTTATTTAATTCAAATTATAAAAATCAACTTTAATTTATTAATTAGTAACATTTTTGTAGCTTGCTAATTATAAGTTTTTATTACCTATATTTCTAAATGTTATGCGATTATTAACAATGAAAAGCTTATGTTTAGCAGTTGCATTTACCTGTTTAGGTGCAACTAATTCAATAAGTTCAAGTGTGCAAGCACAATCAAATAAAGCTCCATTATCTAAATCATCTATTCAGAGATCAAAAGTAGTGCCAGCAGGCGCTTCAATGTACACACTTAATACTAATACTACCTCAGTGACCGCTACAATTAACTGGGGTCAGAAAACTGGTAGAACTGCAACTAGATTACACTATGGATTAAATGCTTACCAATATAGCGATCCCAACGTTGCAGGGATGTCTGGAAATAGCAACTATCAATCTAACGTTGCTTCTATGAATCCTGGAATTTTACGCCTTCATAATCTTGATCAAATGAAGGATTCCAGCTTATCAAGACTTGGTTGGGTTGTTTCTCCTAATACTGCATCTTACAAGTGGGACATTACTAAAATTACTAATGCTCTTAATGGTGCTTATAGCGATCGCACTGTAAAAATGATAAATATTGCTAATTGGCCTGCGTATATGGACGATGGAACAGGTAAGCTTAAGCCATCTATGTACGATGCCTATGCTAGTTTTTGTGCAGAGTTAGTGAAAACCGTGAACGTTAAGTTAGGCAAGAAGGTTGTCTACTGGGAAGTTACAAACGAGAAAGATAATGCTTACAGTGGCAACATGGCAGCTTTAGCTTTGATATTTAATAAAGCTTATGATGCAATGAAAGCAGTTGATCCCTCAATTAAAGTTGGCGGACCGGCTTTTGCCAACGCTTATAATTATGCTGCAATTGATGAATTTATAACAGCAACAAAGGATAGAGTAGATTTTATTTCTTACCATACCTACTCACCTACCAGTAGCACAACAACAAAAAGTGATATTTGGAATAGTGCATTAGGTTTAGGTTATCCTAATGCTGTTATTGCAAATAAAATCAAACAATTAGCCCCTAGTCGTGCGTCTGTAATATCAACTTTCCATGATGAGTTCAACGTGGGTCGAACTACTGATAATGCACAATGGTTAACTGATACAACCAGTCTGATATATGATGCGTTGGCAATTCGTTCAATCATTAATGCGGGTGCAACTGGTGTAATGGCCTGGAATGAGGGAGATGGTTGGTGGGGAAAGCTGAATAATGACCTCAATTGGACTATGCGTCCTGCTGCTTATCTTTATAAAATGCTGAATGAACACGCTGTGGGAAGTGTAGTTGCAAGTTCTTCTAGTAACAATTCCTTGGTAGAAATTTTAGCTATTAGAAATAACGAGTCAGCTAAAAAAGCCTTTGTACTTATTAATCGTTCTCAAGCAGATCAAACCGTCCAAATGTCGTATCTTAACTGGGACATTCAACCTTCGAGTAGCACTCCTGTATTTGTATACCAAGCGGGTGCAAATGGTTATACTACCAAAATTAGTAGTCACTCTGCTCTTACTAGCGGTCAGGGATATCTATTGCCTGCTGATACTGTTACCGTATTTGAGTATTCCAACTGATAGTCAAAACCTTTGTCAGTTCCACAAATAATCCAGCCTGCCTTACTTAACTATTTTTTTGCTTTAGAAAGCTTTGGCAATCCAACTATTTTTTCTAGCAGGGTTTTTAAAAGTTACTCGTTGTAGTGTTTGAATGTACAAGCTCTGTGCTTGATTGGTGCTTTAGATCGAAGTGCTTGACAATTTGCTGGGGATTACCGATCGCAACCACCCCTTGAGGCACAGACTTACGGATAATACTTCCCAAACCTACTACACTATCTGCCCCAATGTGTACCCCCTTCATTACTGTAGCTCTAGCTCCGATCCAGACGTTGCGCTCAATCACAATCGGGGCGGAAACTTTTGACCCTGGGGGGCAGTGGCGGAGATGCGGCTCCAAGTTATGATAATCGGTATCAACAATGAAGCAGTCAGAAATTAGGCACTCGTCACCAATCGTGATTAAGTTTTGACAGCCAATCCAAGGGCCATTCAACAGCACATTGCAGCCTATTGTGACTTCACCTGAGCCACAAATTCTGACCCGCTTGCTTAAGCGAGTTCCTGAACCGATTGCAACTTTGACACTACCTTGAACATTTAGGGAGTCCTTAATGCGTACTCCCTTAGCGATCGCCACATTCGGGTATCGCAACTGATAAAATAGACGCTTTGCTTCAAAATAGAGGTTGGCTAGAACCTTCACGGCGGGATGATTAAGCTGCTGCATAGCTTTAAATTTAACTATTGTTACTGTTAATTACGACTGAGAAACAAACCGTAGCAATACGAGGGAGTAAGGCTTTAAAAGTAGCGGTTCTTGTGCCAAAATTGCAGTTGCTAAGGTGCTAGTTTTAGTTCCATCAGCATTCAAGGAAAGTATCTGGAGATTTTTAGGAGCAGCCTGCGTCAACTCAACGCTGACTTTGGCAGTTGTAGCTGCTTTATTGATGAGTAATAGCGATCGCATTCCATCCTCTTGCGTGACAGCCATTGCCTCTACAAAAGAATGATCACTCTCTGTATCCATCACCCTACCAGTCAAATATTTTCTCCCCCAGGCAAACACAGTCGCGGCAGACCGCAGCTTATTTTTCGGATCAATCATCCCGTACACCCCATCCTTAAGATGCCAAGAGGTTGCCATGTCAATTCCGGCATCAGCCAAATGTTTCAACACCGAAGCAAACCAAACAGCACCAATATGAGTATTTTGGCGGTTTTCCCCAGATTTCCACGAGTAGTTGATATTATATTCACCCAGTAATAGAGGTACTTTTCGGTCTGGAATATACTGCGTCGCTACTGCCCGAAACTTCGTCACCTGCTCCTTATACTTCGGTGTATAAGACATTAATTTTTCAGTAGACTCTTTCGCATTACCACTACCGTAACGATGCCAGGAGATGAAATCTACATTTGGCCCACACGCTTGGAGAAAAGCAGCAAGTCTTTTTGGTTCATCCCAAGTCAAGGCAGGCCCACCAACTTTAATCTGGGAATCTTTAGCCTTCATCGCTATTGCAGCCTTATTGTAGATTTTCCAAAGCTGATCTAGCTGGCCCGCTTTGTGGTAAACGACATCTTTTTCATTGAAGGGTTCCCAATAAGTAACTCGTCGCTGCTGGCGGTTGTTGATAATGTCCACTAATTCAGCACAGAAGGTAGCGTAGTGGTCGTACTCAGAGGAGTCAAGTAGACCATCCTCGGTGCGTTTCATCCACTTGGGCCAGTCGGGAATGTTCTGGATAATTGTGGGATGCTGGCGATAAGACACATCGTAGCCTGCTTTAATCTTGGCCTGATCCCAAGTTTTTGTTGCCGGGTCAGTCCAGCGATCGCTTAAATTAGCATGGTGAATTCTAATTAAACCAATATTCAGTTCAGCCAGACGACTTTGGTATATAGGATCTGCGGCTTTTTTGGGGTTAACGATTTCGTAGTCGTTCGAGCCAAAAGTGAAGGGTGTAGACTCAGCTACTGGCTTTGCCCAGTCAACGCTAATTTTAGCAGCAATAAATTTACTAGCAGACGGTTCAGAGGTAGATTCTGGCTTATTTTCAATTTTGGCAGAGGTTTGCTGCTGAGAAGCTATGTGTAATAACTTAGCGATCGCTACCCCAGATACTGCTAGTTTAAGTACGTTTCTACGGCGCATAGCTTACGACTTCACTAGAGAACTATGAGAGCGATATGGGTAGCTTCTAGCCCTAGTTTCCAAACCATTAACTACTAAACCGACGATTTTGGCATTATGTTGAGCCAGTTGATTGAGACTGTGGGTTACAGAGTCGCGATCGCTAACTCCAGAACGGACAATGAACAGCACATTAGGAATAATCGCAGTCATCAAGGCAGTTTCACTCGTTTGACTGACAGGAGCGCTATCAATTAGAACGTAGTCGTAGTTCTTGGCAGACTGGGCAGCAGCTAGGGACTGCTTAAATCGTCCCCGCGTCACCATCTCCACAATTTTGCCTTGTTTGGGCAAGGTTGGGATGAAATCGAGATTTTGTTGTAACTGTACTGGCTGCTCAACTATACTCAGGTCTTGAGTGTAACCGAGAGATCGGCTCAGTCCCGCCTGCCTAAAATCCCCATCCACAACCAGCACCCGAAAACCTAAATCTACTAAGGCTCTAGCCAGCCCTAGAGTTACAGTTGTCTTGCCTTCGCCAACAATGGCACTCGTCACCAACAACCGACGATCCTTTAGAGGCTGTAAGCTAATCGCTGATGCCAGCAGTTGAAACTCGACATCTGTTTCACTCTCCAGTCTCAATCCCATCTTGGAATGTTTGAGCCGAGGCAGTCCTGCCACAAGCGGAAACTTGATTGCCTGTAGGTCTTTTGGACTCAGCAGGGGATTACGCCCCTCTAAGAACAACACTAGAGCAATACTACCGAGAACCGATGCCATTAACGCACTGATCACAGTTAAGCTTACCTTGGGACTGGACGGCTTTAGGTCAACTGTCGGAGGGTCAAGCACTTGTACGTTCGGATAAACGTTAAAGGCATCAATACTGGACTGGTTTACCTGGGCAAGCAAACCTTTGTACACCCCCTCAACGACATCGGACTGACGTTCCAGTTCCAGTAGCCGCGCCTGATTAGCAGGAAGTGATTTTAAGTCTTTGTTTAGTTTTTCAATCTGGCTTTGTAGTTGCTCTGCTTGGCGCTGCTGAGAAGAGGCCTCACCTTCAGCTAGAATCATTTGTTGGATTAATGTGGCGCGTCCTTCACTACCAGTAGTATCCACTGTACCGTCTACTGTGTTTGTAGCAGATGCTTGAGTGATGTATCCCTGAATTTGACGCTGTAATTCATTGCGTTCAGAGAGCAGGGATTGTACCCTTGGATGATCCTCTGTGTAGTTAACTTGAGTCTGCACCAAAGTGGCATCTACTTCAGCCAGCTTGTTCCGCACAAACTGATAGTCTTGGTTTTCGCCCAAACCCAGCGACTGAATAGCTTGGACTGGCGTAAGGCTTAGGCGAGTCGCTAGGGTTCTGACTCGATTTTCATTTGCCTGCGCTTGCGCCTGCGCTTGCGCTTGCGCTGTAGTTAGAGTTGTCAGCGTAGTTACAATTCCTTTAGTTTGTTCTTCACTGTTGATTAAACCAGTAGACTCTTTAAACTGTGCTAGTTGGATCTGAGCCTGTGCCAAGCTCTGACGCGATCGCTCTAATTCCTTTTGGCTAAACTGTTTCCGGGAAAGCCTATCTGTTTGACGCAGTTCATTTAAGCGCTGTTGATACTGTTGAATTAATGCGATCGCTCTCTGGCGTGCTACTTCTGGACTTGAACCATTTACAGCCAACGAGATCAAAGTTGATTGTTCCTGGGGAGATACGTCGAACAACTGTTTATACTTACTCAGTGTGGGAAACTGACTTTTTTCGGGGTCATTGACTCGTACCTGCTCCAGTAAAGCATCACTCGTTAGAATAGACGTTTGTACCTTCAGAGGATTGACCTGAGGAGAAAAACCAGAGTCGCCATTTTGGAGGGTTCCAAGTGTTCCTAAGCTTGCATCTAAATTGCCAGTTGTATTAGGCAAAATAAGTTGGGCGTTAGCAGTCCAAACCTTGCGAGAAACGGCAATTTTTCCAACAGTAGCTACAAGCACCAACAAATTTAAAATTATTAAATATTTCCAATGTCTACTTGCAACTGTGGTTATTTTTTCCATAAAATTAATACCAAATGATGATTATACATAACAAAGCTAAGTCTGATCAAAAAGCAAACATGATTTTAGCTACTACAATTTGATAGAAACTTTTGCCGTATTCAAATTTTTCCGATAAATGCTCCCAGCTATATACAGTTGTACGATGCTGTTGTGTTTCTGAGAGAATTGCACCCAACCAAACAAAGAAAAACCAAAAATATACTGTCATCCACGTTAAGGGAATTGCATTGCAAAACACATACAAAGCTACCAAGCTAGCAAAGGCTCGCTTGTAAAGTAAGTTACCACGCACTGCTAGAACCCAAAAGCTGCATAAAGTTAGAGCTAAAGCAGCTATAAAGAAGATAAAACCGATGATTCCATGCAAATAAAGGACTGATGCGTAGGTTGAGAAAGAGCCAAGGGCAATATCATAGGTATACCATCGAACTGAGCCACTGATGATTCCCCACCCTAACCAGGGTGATTCTTGCCAAGCCTCAAGCGTTTTGCGAACCACAAATTCCCGATCCGTTGATGATGTGGCACGAGCGCTAGTGAAGATTTCTAAGGGCTTTTCAAGTAACTGATTGAATGTCAGTCCTAAAAGACCGCAGAGTAAAGCGGTGAATGATGCTGCCCAAAGAGTTCCTTGACGAGCTAATCTGCTGCGAAAGCAGACAATAATCAGCAGTCCTAGAGGTAAGCAAAGCCAAGCTAGACGACTAGCACTAATTAGCAGCGCAACCAGGCAACCAGTTAATCCAAAATTTCGCAGGCGGCGGTTTGTTTCACCCAGGCAGATAAAGAAACATAAAACGGCACAAACGCCTAGTATTGGCGGGTCTGGTGTATAAAGGGCTGTCCTGGGTAAAGGAATACCAAAAAAAGGTTGGAATACTGCAAACTTAACTTGCAGACTCAGTTTGTCACCTGGAATCAGACGCGCTAGTGGAGGGAGGAAACCTGAGCCGCCAATTCTGAGTACCAGCATCACCATTTGAATTGCAATCGTCGCTAAGTAGCCTGTTGTCATCCAGGCAACAGCGCGTGTAATTACGCTAATTCTGATCCGATTCCAAAAAGGCAACACTAGACAGGCATAGATTAAGAAGTAGCTTTTAAAGAAAGTTACTAATGTAGCCGCAATTTTTTGGATGTCAAATCCGACATTACTAAGACCAATTGTGGCGGTAGCAAGCATGACTAGAGACATGACAAGCCAAGCCCATACACAGGCTGGGGCTGTTCTGAGCAGCTTGTCAAAGTCAAAGCTAATCAACATCAAAATAATTGCGATCGCTGGATAAAGGAGAGTCTGTACACCTAACAGCCACCAAAGCGGCGTTAGAACAATTCCCCAGTAGACCACTTGCTCTGCAAATGACATATCCAGCTTGATAAATCGAGAGAAGATTGGTTTACTAGCTCTGACGTTTAACATTCAACGCTTCCAGTTCAAAAATGACATAATCTATAACAGTTCAAGTTGCCGATTTTCGCATTTTTCTCCAAATAGATTTGGCTATGTGAGATATTTTTTTAACTAAACTGCCTAATAAAACCTGGTATCTAAAAAATTGTTTAGCAGCAATAATCCGAACGCCAACCAGATATATGCAGGTGAATAGGAATGGCTTTAAAATAGTAGGTACATTTAGAGCAATAAAAATTGGGATAAGTGCGATTAAAGGGGGTTTAAAGCAGAGTATTAAAAACTTCTTCAATGACCAACTCAGTTCGCGGCAGCCTACCCACCAACAGTATATAGTCCACACAATTCCTAGTATTAGAGCAACGGCAATACTAACGCCAAGAATTCCTCCCTTCCAAGCACCAATTACAAAACCTATGACAGCTAAGGGAGCAATAAAAAGGTTGATTTTGGCATTAACTCCTGGTTGCCCTTTTGCAGACAGCATACAAAATAATTGGCTGTTGATCAGCCGAAAGTAGGCAAATATAAGTAACCAGGGAATGACTGTACAGGCAGGTATCCACTTCGAGCCAAAGATAAAAGAGATTACTTGTTGGTCAATTACTAAAAAGAATAAGGCATAGACAGGAGCAGCTAGGAAAGATGTTTGTTCCACTACTTTAACCAAGGCTTGCTCGCGCTCTATATCGTCAGGCAGTTGAGCAAAGTATGACATCCCAACTTGACCGATCGCCTGAATGAGAATTGTGCTTAATGCCGTAGTTAACTGGTATGCAAAACTGTAGTAGCCTAGACTGGTACTACCCAGCAGCTTTCCAATCACGACGTTATCGCAGTTGGCATTAATATAAAATCCGAAGCTAAAGCCTGTAGCTCCTAAGCAGTAAGACAACACTTCTGCTTTGACTTCTGGATCAATCTGTAGGCGAAAATTATGCTTGACGTGACGACCCGTTAAAGCAAATGCGATTAGCCAATAAGCTGTATCCCCCACCGCGAAAGACCAGTAACTAAAACCAAGTAAGGCACATCCGGTTGTGCAGAATACTCGAATAAGTGAGGCTATTAAGGTTGAATTTGCTAACTCTCGATACTGCATCCGCCTCGTCAGAACTCCGACATAAACTGACTGGGCAGAAGAAAGTAGCAGGTTGAAGGCAAAGAATACCAAAATCCAGACTAAATCTGGTACACCGAAAAAGTTAGCCGCTAGGGGTGATAAGGCAAGCAATCCCAAAGCTAGAACTAAGCCAATGAGGAGACTGATTGTGTAAGTTGTATCTAAATAACGCTTGTCTTCAACGCCCTTGTAAACGAGAAACGATCCTGCTGTACCTTGAGTGAACAGATTTGCAAAAGCCCAGAAAATGTATGCGACACTGATCACACCAAATTCAGATGGCAGCAGCAAACGTGCCAACAGCAGGTTGCTTAATAAGGCTAATAGGCGTGTTGCAGTAGCCCCGTAAGCTGTCCACAAGCCACTTTTGAGTAGTGAAGCACGGTTCATGAAGTTAGCACGTGGAGATTACCACTTGCTTGACGGTAGAAGGACATTTGGGGATCAAGCATTCTCATCATCAACAGATTTTAAAGTATTTATCTTGCCTTCACTGAGCCAAGCGATCGCCTAATTATCAGCTTGGCTAATGGTGCTAGACGGACAGCTGCTAGAGTAAGTAGCGATCGCGGGTCACGATAAAAAATTGAATAATCCGCAGCCAAAGCTTGGTCAATAAAATCACGGGCTTGTTCTGCATCACCAGCTGTTAGCGATAGCCGAGCTAAATAACGATACATATATGCGTAAGCCGTCGGAAGCATTGGTTTAACTACTTCGGGGGAACGTTGGTAGGCAGATTCTATTACCCGGGTACAACAGCGCTGCATTTGCAACACATTGAACGACAGTCCAGACGGGCGGACTCGATAGCGACATAAAACTCGTGGCTCCCGGTCAAAGCGCCAGCGCTGCTTTGCCGCTACTCTCAACCAGAAGTCTACATCTTCAGAGCTACGTAATGTTTCATCAAACTCACCCACTTGATCAAAAACGGCACGGCGGAACACTGCATTAGACCCATGACCAATAAAGTTTTTGCACAATAACGCTAAGAGTGGATCAGACGTAATCGGCTTACCACTCAGGTACATAAACGTTGAACGCCCATCCTCACGGATTGCTCGTGAAGCACTGTAGGCAACTCCTACATCCCTATCTCTATCCAGTAGAGCAACATGAGCCGCTAGCTTGTCTTGCTCATAAACATCATCGCCATCTAATAGGGCAATGTACTCAGCACAGGCGTGGTGTATGCCATAGTTACGAGCCGATGAGAGTCCTCCATTCTGTTTCTGCACTAACTGAAAGCGTGAATCGCGCTCACAAAAAGGTTTAACCACTTCGGCCGTATCATCAGTAGAACCGTCGTCAACAACGATCGCCTCAAATTTATCAAAAGACTGACGCTCTAAAGAAACCAGGGCATCCTCAATGTAGGAGCGAACGTTATAAGCCGGAACTACAACAGTAACTTTAGGGGAAATAACCACTGAAAAACTCCTAGCAAATATTCTTAAAAAGGTAAGGGAATTGTTTTGTCAACATTGACCGCAGCAGCAGGCAGCCTGACAAACATAAATTTTCGGCATCCCCAAACCAACTAAAGACCTTAAATCTATACGACAAAAAAATTTATTGTTTCTTCCACCCGCTATAAGCTACGAAAGATTTAGTCAGACCAAATAGCTTCTCTTTATAAATAGTTGCTTCTGGAAAAAGGCTTTTTACTTTCTGTTCTGTAAGAAGAGTAATTGAATTAGCAATCTCTATAGCTTCTTGTCTATTATCAACTTTTTTATACCACCCAGCCCCAAAATTAAGTAGAATAAACACCTTTAAATACAAAGGGAAAAACTGAAAACACGGAAATAGGAAATGAGGCTCAATGGGAAAGAAGTAGTTAGGCGTTTGAATAAAGTATCTTTTCCCCAAGCGCTTTATTTCCTCAACCATCTGAGACTGTTGCTGATAATCACCTACGTGTTCAATGACTGAATTTGAAAACACAACATCGAATTCTTGGCTTTTCAAATCTGGGATCTTTCTGGCATCACCAACTAGGCTTCTGAAGTTTGGTTTAGTCACCTCAACTTTTTCAACATTAAGAATTGTTAGATTAATATCAGCTTCTTCAGTAAAATTCATGTCTTCCCAAAATTTTTGCCTTCCACCTACATCAAGTACATTTACTGGACGCGGAAGTGTTGAAATAAGAGAATTAAATAAAAAGAATCTATCTCTACGCAACGCTTTGGCAACCTGTTCCAGGATTTTTATTAAGGCTGTAGGCGTTTTTCTGATACTCGGCATTTTATAGTTACTGTTATTTATGAGGGTTTAAAAAAAGTTTATTGGTATTGTATTGTCAAGTTTGTATTGTCCTATGTTTCCTTGTTAGTAAATTGCGCAAAAAGCGTCGCGCATCTGGGGGGATTAGCCACATTCCAAGGTACAAATATAAGTCATTTGGCTGAGGAGAGCCTTGCCGGAGTGCTTCCCATAAAAGTGGCCAAAATGCCTTCCAATCGTGAACTTTTGCGGCTCGCGCACTGACCTCTGCCAAGATAAATGATGAATAAGCTCTGGGTGTGACTAAATCTTTTTGTGCTTGAATCCAGTTAAATGAATACTGCCAATCAGCAACGCTACTAACAGTGTTTCGGTCTTCCCCTAGATACCAGATAGATAGCGGTTCAGGCACAAATTCTATTCCTACTCCTTCTAAAGTAGTCGCCCGTAACAGCCAATCCCAATCGTCATGTTTTTTTAACCGATGAGGAACTTTTTGCAATAACTCTTTTGAGGTCACAATGGTTGATGTTTGGATTAGCCCTTCTCCCTGGAATAAGGTATTACGAACAAATAAATATTCGCTCAGTGGTTCGGACTGGGTGGGAATTCTTCTTGGCCAAATAGATTCTCCAGTAGGTGTGCGCGCGATTAGATAGCAGGTAGCAATTGGTAGAGCGTAAGAGGAATGGCTAATAGCTTCAAGTTGCAGTTGAAGCTTTTGGGGCATCCATTCATCATCGTCATCTAGATAAGCAACCCATTTTGCTTCAGCAGCAGCAACTCCCGCATTACGAGCGGCACAGCAACCTTGATTTGTGGGTAGTTCTATAATTTTTAACCGGCAATCATTTATTTGGGCAAGTGCTATCTGCGTTGCCTCATCTGGGCCATCAATTACAACAATGACTTCAATTTTGTTAAGCGTTTGTCCAAGGGCGCTTTGAACCGCTCTTTTAACTAGGACTGGCCTAAAGTGGGTGGGTATCACTACACTAACTAAAGGCTCCAAGGGCATGACCTCCTGTTGATTGATGTATTAGAGAAGCCTGGTTTAGATATCATTAGATTTCAAGTTAGATTTAGTAGCTAGTTGCATTTCCTGTACTTTTAAAGAGAACCCATAAAACTTAGCTAGGGCAATGTGAAGCATAAAAGCTGGATTACCAACCAAATAGCGAACCGCTAGGCGTTTAGGTTCCCTATATAAGCGGTACAGCCACTCTAATCCTTGATTTGAAATAAATGTTGGACAATCAGATACAACACCAGCTAGTCGATCAATAACTGCTCCACCTGGCATAATCACATTGGTGTCAAGGCGACTACGATGCATCTGAATCCAATTTTCTTGAATTGGCATCCCCATACCTACTAATAAAATATGAGGCTTTGCCTGGTTGATTTTCTTAACTACTGCGTCATTCTCATCAGGATTATCTATTGAGAAATAGCCGTGATGTCCAGCAACATTAATATTTGGGTATTGTCTTCTCAAGTTTTCCAGCGCTGCTTCTAAATATTGAGATTTTGAACCAAGCAAAAAAATTGAGAGACTATGTTGGTTGCAATGTTCTAGTAGTTTCGGTATTAATAATGTATATGAAACTCGGTACTGTATAGGTAACTCTAATCCCATGTAGCGAAAAGCTTTTAAGATACCGACGCTATCACAATGAGTAATTTCTGCATTTTCTAGAAAGTCATAAAACCAAGGTAGTTGCATTGAAAGATTAAAACTGTGTACGTTGTAATTTGCCACAGTTATTTTGTTCTTCTCAACACACGCTATGTGAATTGCTTCAATAATAGCTGGAATAGTCATACAATTAATTCTTCTGCCTAGCAGATGAACTTTATAATTAGGCAGCGTTTCTACCTTACAAAACTTTGCTTGTGCAACCATAATCTTAATTACTTTTTAAAAACTACATGGAGATGTTGTAGAGTTGTTGATGCAATAAATTTTCTTGAGTAAAATAGTTTGATTAACTAGCTGATAATTTGCCATGATTACACAATTGCTGCACTGCCCCCATTGTCAAGGCATCGATATTGTT
>JAESFL010000601.1_pt1 | contig 22426 bp, 19 predicted proteins | sample 9269401 | NCBI WGS metagenome assembly JAESFL01 (sample SAMN14506025, study PRJNA617098) | algae metagenome | isolation source: Gloeocapsa sp. UFS-A4-WI-NPMV-4B04 and co-occurring heterotrophs from desert... | place: USA: Utah | collected 2006-10-01 | reverse complement strand
GCAGGCGACCAGCGCCAACGACAAGGCGACGGCTGCCAACAGCTTCATCTTGGTCTCCTCCTTCAGCTTCACGCGAGATGCTCGCTGAAGAAGGAGACGAGCTTGTCGAACGGGATCAAATTGACCCGGTCATAGAGATCGACGTGACCAGCGCCCGACACGATGTGGAGTTCCTTCGGCTCCGACGCGAGCCGGTAAGCCTGCTCGCTAAAGATGCGCGAATGGGCCTGGTCGCCAGTGATGAACAGGACGGGGCGCGGCGAAAGCCAGTCGAGACGCTCAAACGACCAGAAGAGCGCCATCTGCGCACCGCTCGTGCGGGCAAAGGCGGTCGTCGCGCGCGGGTGCTGTCCGCGCGGCGTGCGGTAATAATCGTAGAACTCCTGGTCGATCGCGGTCGAAGCTTGCGTGAGCCTTTCGGGCGTCCCGGGAACCATCAGCCGCTCCGCGCCGTCCACCTCCGCCCAGCGCTGCGCGGCGACTTGCTCCAAATTCCTCTTGAGGGCGGCCTCATCCAGCGTCTCGGCAAGGCCTTGCCGGTGCGCTTGGCCGATATCGTACAGGCTGACGGTTGCGACCGCCTTGATCCGAGGATCGACCTCCGCCGCCGCCAATCCGAAGCTGCCGCTGCCGCAGACACCGAGCACGCCGATCTGCTCGCGGTTCACGAACGGCAACGACCCGAGGAAGTCGACACCGGCGTTGAAGTCCTCGACGAGCGCTTCGGAAGAGGCCGTGCGGTGAGGCTGGCCGCCGCTTTCACCGACATAGGAAGGATCGTGGGCGAGCGTCACAAAGCCGCGCCCGGCCATGGTCTGCGCATAGAGGCCCGACGCCTGCTCCTTCACGGCGCCGTAGGGCGTGCCCACGACGAGTGCCGGCTGCCGACGCGAGCGATCGAGGCTCTTCGGCACATAGAGGTCGGCCACCAGCCTGATGCCGAGCCGATTGGTGTAGGAGACTTTGCGGTGATCGACTCGCTCGCTCTTGGGAAAGGTCTTGTCCCATGGCTCGCCAGCCTGCGAGAAAGCCGGAGCGGCCGGCGCGGCGGCCATTGCGGCCGCTGCTGCGACGCCTGCGCCCGTGAGCTGCAGCATGCTTCGGCGGCTGACGGTGGCGCGACCCGGCACGCCGCCGGCCGGGCCGACACTTTCGGGGCGATTCTCGATGTTCATGCGGTTTCTCCTAAGGATTGAGTCGATTTTTCGGCGGCGCCGGCCGGCGCGTGTCACGTGCGCAGCGGGCGCCGAACATTGCTGCGGCGCCAAGCAAGGCCGCGCTGGCGAGGAAGCTCGCCTGAGGACCGGCCGCGTCGAAGAGGAACCCGCCGCCAGCCGCGCCGAACGTGATCGCCAGCTGGATGACGGCGACCATCAGGCCTCCGCCTGCTTCGGCATCATCGGGTAAAGTCCGGCTGAGCCAGGTCCACCAAGCCACGGGCACAGCGGTTCCGATCAGCCCCCAAAGGGCCAGCAGAGCCGCAGTCGCCCACGGCATCGTACCCACTGCCACCAGGCAAAGCGCGATCACCGCCATGGCGAGGGGCGCTATGATCAGTGTCCGGGAAAGGCTCCTTGCGACGACACGGCCGATCAGCCAGGTGCCGATCAGGCCGGCCCCGCCCATGACCAGCAGGACCAGGGAGAGGAGGGAGACGCTCAGCTCCGTGACGTTCTCGAGGAACGGGCGAAGGTAGGTGAACATCGCGAACTGGCCCGCGAAGAGCAGCGCCATAGCGGCCATGCCGGTCCTGGCCTGGGGCCGCCGCAGCAAGCCCAAGGCACTCGCCTTCCGAACAGTCCGCTGGGAGGGCATCGACGGCAAGGTCAGCCATTGCCAGGCGAAGGTGGCCGCGGCGAGCGGCACCACGATGAAGAAGGCACCGCGCCAGCCGATATACTGGCCCAGGAAGCTGCCTAGCGGCGCAGCGATCGTGGTTGCCAGCGCATTGCCGCCGTTCAGCAGCGCCAGCGCCTTCGGCACCTGATCCTCGGGAACAAGGCGCATAATGGTAGCAGCCGACATCGACCAGAAGCCGCCGATGACGATGCCGAGGAGGGCCCGCCCCGCCATCAGCACCGCGAACGTAGGAGCGACCGCCACCATCAAGCCCGACACCAGCATCAGCAAGGTCAAGCCGAGCAGCACGACACGACGGTTCATTCCAGCGGTGAGCGAGGAAAGGGTGAGGCTCGTCAGGACTGCGAACAGGCCAGACACCGAAATCGCCTGTCCTGCCGTTCCTTCGCTCACCTGAAGATCGGACGCGATCGGCGTGAGGATGCTGATTGGCATGAACTCGGAAGCAATCAAGGTCGAGACGCACAAGGTCAGCGCGAGCACCGCACCCCAGCCGCCTGTCGCGCTGCGGGGACGCCGAAGCTCGGAAGGAGGTGAGTTGCTGAGTTCAGCGCTGATGTTGCTGGCCATGTTTCGTCCCGCGTGGATTGCGTCGCGGGCAATTCCGCGTGAGACGATTATGGGGTCAGGCAGCGCTGCCTATTAGCCGCTTTGTCGTTGACGGAGCGATGAGCCATGCTCATCATCAGGCTCAAAGATCGAGCGGACGCAACTCGCGGATGAGGTCGATCAAGAGCCGCAGGCCCGTCGGCAGCTGCCGACGCCCAGAATAGTAGATATGGAAGCCGGAACCGAACCCCGCCCAGTCCTCAAGGACGATGCGAAGCTCGCCGCGTGCGACCAGCGGCCCCACCACCGGTTCCGGGAAGTAGGCCAGGGCCGCGCCTCCGCTTGCAAGGTCCAGCGCGAAGTGCGTGCCGTCGATGGTAATCGCGCCGGGCACGTCGACCGCCAGCTCCTCGCCTCCCTTCTCGAACTCCCAATGATAGATGCTTTCGTTGCCGAGCCGAATGCGAAGGCAGCGATGGGCGGCCAGATCGCGGGGGTGCTCAGGCACGCCGAACCGCTCCAGATAGACCGGCGAGCCCACCACCACCCAGCGTATGTCGCTCGACAGTCGCTGGGCGATCATGTCCTCGGGAACGGTGCCACCATAACGGATCCCGGCGTCCGCCCCTTGGGCGATCACGTCCACCAGATGGTTCGAAATGACAACGTCGACTTCGATGTGAGGGTAGCGGTCGACGAACGTCGGGAGGACCGGCCCCAGCAATAGCGAGCTCGCATGCTCCATCACGTTCAGCCGGATCCTTCCGGCTGGCTCGGCCCGATAGCGGTTCAATGATTCAACCGCCGATCCGATCGCCTCGAACGGCGCATCGATCGCCGCGAGCAGTTCCTCGCCAGCGGCGGTGAGGGTGACGCTCCGGTTGGTGCGGTTCAACAGACGGACACCGAGGCGGGTTTCCAGCCCCTTCAGCGAATGGCTCAGTGCCGATGCGCTGACGCCAAGCTCGAGGCCTGCGCGGCGAAAGCTGCGATGCCTGGCAATGGCCAGAAAATAGCTGAAATCCGCCAGGTCGGCACGGCTGATCTGCATCACCGGACTGTGCCGGCGCAGGAGGGGTTTAGCAATCAGGTTGAGTGTTGCTCAACGCTCCCGTCGCCATCGGGTCGGGTTTGGACTGACCGCGCGCCGGCCTTCGCCGTCGACGAGGCGGAATGCTAGAAGGATTAGTCGGGCAATATGCCAACAGTATCAGACGTCCAGATTCGCCACGTTCAGCGCATTTTCCTGGATGAACTCGCGGCGGGGCTCGACAATGTCACCCATCAGGCGCGTGAAGATCTCGTCAGCGACATCGGCCTGCTCGACTTCGACCTGCAACAGGCTTCGATTTTCCGGGTCGAGCGTCGTTTCCCAAAGCTGATCGGCGTTCATTTCACCGAGGCCCTTATAGCGCTGGATCGACAGACCCTTGCGTCCCGCCGCGAGGATCGCATCGAGAAGCTCGGTCGGGCGGCGGACCAGCACGCCTTTGGCATCCGGCGCCTTTTCGGCGCTCGGCAGGCCTTCCACCTTCTCGTGCGGTGTGTCGCTGTCGGGATTGGCATCCTCGGCTTCGGCCTGGCCGGTGCCGGTCTTCAGCGAAACGAGGCGGGACTGCGTTCCATAAGCAGCCGACTGCTCCAGCGTCAGGGCGTGGAGCTTGCGCGCTTCGGCAGAAACGAGGAATTTATGGTCGATCACGTGCCAATCGGTCACGCCGCGCCATAGCCGTTTGAGGACGTAATTCCCCTCGTCGGAAGCCTCGCCGGTCCAGGTCGAGTCCGCGTCCGCCGCCTGTAGCCAGGCGGCGGTGCGCTGCGCGGCCGCGGCCCGGGCGCCGTCCTTCAGTTCCGGATCAAGCCCGCCGGTAAGCGCCAGCGCCTCGATAAGGCCCGGATCGTAGCGCCGGGGAACGTAGCGCATCAGGGTGCGGACACGCCGGGCATGATCGGCAAGCGCGCGCAGATCGTCTCCGAAGCGCGATCCTTCCGCCGTCTCGAGCCGCATCAGGCCGATGCCGGCGTCAACAAGATACTCGTCGAGCCTCGCGTCATCCTTGAGATAGACTTCGGAGCGGCCTTTCGCGACTTTGTACAGCGGCGGCTGAGCGATGTAGAGGTGACCGCGCTCGATGATCTCCGGCATCTGCCGGTAGAAGAAGGTGAGCAGGAGCGTGCGGATATGGGCGCCGTCGACATCGGCGTCTGTCATGATGACGATCTTGTGGTAGCGAAGCTTCTCGATGTTGAAATCGTCACGCCCGATGCCGGTGCCCATGGCCTGGATGAGCGTGCCGACTTCCTTGGACGAGAGCATGCGATCGAAGCGGGCGCGCTCGACGTTGAGGATCTTGCCCTTGAGCGGCAAAATGGCCTGGACGTGCCGGTCGCGACCTTGCTTGGCCGAGCCGCCGGCGCTGTCCCCCTCGACCAGGAACAATTCGCATTTGGCGGGATCACGCTCCTGGCAGTCGGCCAGCTTGCCGGGCAGTGATGCGATGTCCATCACGCCCTTGCGGCGGGTCAGTTCACGCGCCTTCTTGGCGGCCTCGCGCGCCGCAGCGGCATCGATCACCTTCTGAATGACCGTGCGTGCGTGGGCAGGATTTTCCTCCAGCCATTCGGCGAGCTTGTCCGCAATCAGGCTTTCGAGCGGCTGGCGGACCTCCGAGGAAACGAGCTTGTCCTTGGTTTGCGAACTGAACTTCGGGTCCGGCAGCTTGACCGAGACGATCGCAGTGAGGCCTTCGCGCATGTCGTCGCCGGTAAGGCTGACCTTCTCCTTCTTGAGGACGCCGCTCTTGTCCGCATAATTGTTGAGCGTGCGCGTCAGCGCCGCGCGGAAGGCGGCGAGGTGGGTGCCGCCGTCTCGCTGCGGGATGTTGTTGGTGAAGCAGAGGACTTGCTCGTAATAGCTGTCATTCCATTCCAACGCGACGTCGATGCCGATATCCTCGCGCTGCCCCGTGACGGAGACCGGCTCGGGGATCAGCGCCGTTTTGGTACGGTCGAGGTAGCGGACGAATGCAGCGATGCCGCCTTCGTAGAAGAGCTCGACCGTCTTTTCCTCCTCGTGCCGCGCATCGATCAGAACGAGACGAACGCCGGAGTTCAAGAAAGCGAGCTCGCGGAAGCGGTGCTCGAGCTTGTCGAAGTCGAACTCAGTGATCTTGAACGTGTCCGGCGAAGGGAGAAAAGTGACCTTGGTTCCCTTCTTTTCCCCGGCCTCCCCAACGACTTTCAGAGGCGCCTCGGCGTCGCCGTTGCGGAAGCGCATCCAATGCTCCTCGCCGTCGCGCCAGATGGTGAGCTCCAGCCAAAGCGAGAGCGCGTTCACCACCGATACGCCGACGCCGTGGAGACCCCCTGACACCTTGTAGGCATTGTCCTCGGACGTATTCTCGAACTTACCGCCAGCATGGAGCTGGGTCATGATGACTTCGGCGGCGGAAACACCTTCCTCGGCGTGGATACCGGTCGGAATGCCGCGGCCATTATCCTCGACGGAGACCGATCCGTCGGGATTCAACGTGATGAGGATCCGGTCGCAATGGCCGGCGAGCGCCTCGTCGATCGCGTTGTCGGAAACCTCGAACACCATGTGGTGGAGGCCGGACCCGTCGTCGGTGTCGCCGATATACATTCCGGGTCGTTTCCGGACCGCGTCGAGCCCTTTCAACACCTTGATCGAGGAGGCGCCGTAAGCATTTTCGGTAGGGGATGTTGCCATGCTCAGGATATAGCCATGGAGGGGGCAAAACCCAAGGAAAAAGGCCACTGCGCCTAGGCTTGATCGACCTTTCCGCCGGCGACGGTGAACCAGCTCGCGGCGCTGCTCACGGCATCGAACAGGGACCGTTCGGTACCCGTCATCCAGACCTGGCCGCCGCCTGCGCCGAGCCGCTCGAACAAGGCGGCGCGGCGGGCGGGATCGAGATGCGCGGCGACCTCGTCGAGGAGGAGGATCGGGCGGCGCCCGGCTCGGCGGCCGACGAGATCGGCGTGGGCAAGCACGAGTCCGAGAAGGAGCGCCTTCTGTTCTCCGGTCGAGCAGCGGTCCGCCGGCTGCTTCTTGCCCGCGTGGGCCACGACGAGGTCGGTTCGGTGAGGGCCGGAGAGGGTCCGCCCGGCGGCCGCATCCCGGGCCCTTCCGCGGGAGAGCGCGTCGCGAAAATGGTTGGGATCAGAGATTTCCCACCCATGCAGAGCAATGTGAGCCCGGGCGAATGGCCCTTCCGGAGCGTCCGCCAATTGTTCCGACAGTGCGGTGACGGTGTTGGCCCTGCCTTCGGCGAGAGCCATTCCGTGCTCGACCAACCGCGCCTCCAGCGCCGTCAGCCAACCTGGATCCGGCCTTTCACCCGATAGCAGCTTGTTGCGCGCGCGCATTGCCGCTTCGTATCGAGCGGCGTGCATGGCATGCCCGGGTTCCAGCGCCAGCACGAGCCGATCAAGGAAGCGTCGCCGCCCTCCGGCCCCTTCGAGGAACAGCCGGTCCATGACCGGGGTCAGCCACAGCACGGACAGCCATTCGGCCAAGGAGGTCGCCGATGCCTGTGCGCCGTTGATGCGGACCTGTCGCCGCTCCGGCGCAGCCGCACTGGTGCCGGTGCCGAGATCTATGACACCGCCCCCTTCGACGCTGGCAGGCGCCGGACATGGCAGCATTTCCGAGGGCGTCCCTGCGGAGGGGGACGCGCTGAAGCCCGAATCTCCGCTCTCCGCTATGGAAGGAAAGGACAGCCGCCCGGCAACGGCGAAGCTTCCCGGACCGTCGCTCCGCGCCATTTCCGCCAAGCCCGCCCCCCTCAGTCCGCGGCCGGGCGAGAGAAGGGAGACCGCCTCGAGGATATTGGTCTTTCCCGCGCCATTGTCCCCGGTCAGGACGACGAGGCCCCGACCGGGCGCGAGCAGTGCATCGGCATAGGAACGGAAGTCGGTGAGGGCGAGGCGGGAGAGGGCCATTCGACCGTCTCCTATTCGATTGACGGGAGCGATGGAAAGGCGAGCCTTCTCGTGCAGGCGGCGGAAGTGAGAAACATTCTGGGCTGTATCGGCGGGAACCCGCGGATTATCGATGCGGCTTCTCACCCTAGCGCTCATCGTGGCGCCCGCTTCGGCTCCGCCGGCCTGCGCGCCCCTTATGCGGATCCGATCAGCAGTGCCTAGTTGCAGAGGTCGCCGGCAGTGGCGAGGTTCGGATCGCCGGCACCAAGCTGCGCCCGCTGAGCCAGGAGGAGATGGCGGAGCCTGCCGCGGCTCAGTGCGATTGAGGACGGCGCTCGACGACCTGATAATGCGCCGCGCGTCCGTCGAAGCGGGAAAGAATTGCACGGGCGGCCGGCGGGACGTGGCTCACCTCATAATCATCGCCGACGAAAGCGCGAATGCTTGCGACGTCGTCGAACCACATGATTGTCGCGAACTCGACTTCGCTGCCGAGATCCCGCCGCAGCAGGTCGATATGCTGAAAGCCGGGAATCCGCAGTGCTTCGATGCCTGGTATGACCTCGCTTCGCACCAGCCGCTCGTAGGCATCGGCACTGCCAGGCGCGGACCAACCGCGCCAAACCCGGCAGATCGTCACACCCGCATCGGCATCAGCACGTAGAGGGCGGATGCCTTGTCGTTCTCGCGAAGGAGCGTCGGGGCAGCGGCATCGGCGAGGTGAACCTCCACCGTGTCACCTTCGATCTGCCCCAGAATGTCGAGCAGATAACGGGCATTGAAGCCGATTTCGAGTGTATCCGCGCCATAATCGCCCGGCACTTCCTCAGCGGCGGTCCCGTTCTCGGGGCTCGTCACCGAAAGCGTCACCCGATCCCGATCGAGCGCCATTTTGACCGCACGGGTCTTCTCGCTCGCAATCGTCGCGACCCGGTCGACGCCTTCCTCGAAGCTGCGCGGATCGATCTTCAGGAGCTTGTCGTTGGCCGTCGGAATGACGCGGGTGTAATCGGGAAAGGTGCCGTCGATCAGCTTGGAGGTGAGGATCGCATTGCCCAACCCGAACCGGATCTTCGATTCCGACAGCGAGACCTGGACCGTTCCGTCGACCTCGTCGAGCAGCTTGCGAAGCTCGGCGACGCATTTGCGGGGGATGATGACGTCCGGCATGCCCTCGGCGCCGGCAGGGCGTGGAACCGTCACGCGGGCGAGGCGATGGCCGTCCGTGGCCGCCGCCTTGAGCTGGCCGGCACCCGCGGGACCATCTTCGGACACATGCAGGAAGATGCCGTTCAGATAATAACGCGTCTCTTCCGTCGAGATGGCGAAGCGCGTCTTGTCGACGATCTGGCGGAGCGTCGCCGCAGGCAATTCGAAGGCGGTCGGGAGGTCCCCCTCCGCAATGACCGGAAAGTCGTCCCGGGGCAGGGTGGACAGGTTGAAGCGGGCGCGGCCGGCATTCACCTGCATCTTGCCCTCGGCGGCCGACAGCTCCACCTGGCTTCCTTCCGGAAGCTTGCGGGCGATGTCGAACAGGGTGTGGGCGGAAACGGTGGTCGCACCGGGCTGCTGCACGTTGGCGTCGACGATTTCATTGATCTGGAGATCGAGATCGGTCGCCATGAGGCGAATGCCGCCTTCCTCGGTCGCTTCGATGAGGACGTTCGACAGGATCGGGATGGTGTTCCTGCGCTCCACCACGGATTGGACGTGGCCGAGGCTCTTGAGGAGCGTGGCCCGTTCGATCGTCGCCTTCATTGGATCCCCCAGAGTGGTACTTTGGGAAAGTCTTAGAGCGGGTTCCAACGCGCGGCTAGGGGATTGTTCGGGAGGATCGAAAAAGGGCCGGAGCACAGGGCTCCGACCCTTTCGCGGTCAGAAGTACGACTTGACCTGATAGGCTTAGAAGCGGAACCCGACACCGACCATTACCTGGTGGCGATCCAGATCGATGTCGGTGCCGAAATCTTCGCCCTCGAGATCCTCGAAGTCGAAATCGTCGCTGAAGTCGAGATTGTTGTAGTTCGAATAGCGATATTCGAGCTTGCCATACATGTTGGGTCCGAACAGCTGCTCGACGCCCGCGCCGAGGCGCCAGCCGTCGACATTGCTGTCGAGTTCGAACCGATCGTCCGCGCTCTCGGCGGCGAATTCGATGCTGGTGTTCGTGTAACCGCCCTTGGCATAGACCAGCGTGCTCGGAGCGGCGCGAACGCCGATGCGGCCACCGACATAGATGTCGCGGCCGGTCGCGATGCGCGAGGTGAAAGGAATGCCGTCGAGCGTCTCGTCGGCCTCCTGCTCGCCGCTGGAATCGCTATATTCCGCTTCGACGCCGGCGACCACGCCGCCCAGGTCGAAATCGAAACCGGCGCCAACGCCGTAGGAGACACCTTCAAGGGACTCGTCGCCATTATTCTCGTCCGTATCGACGCCGTCATTGCGCTCGCCCGACTTCAGGACGTCATAGCCGACAAGGCCTTCAATCCGGAAACCGGTGAACGGGCTCGCAGCGTCCTGGGCGAGAGCGGGAGTGGCGACAGTCCCAGCCAGAAAGGCAGCCACGATGAATTTACGCATTAATATAACTCCATACTTTGTAACGTTTGTAGGGTCCCACATCAGGAACGGCGGGCCCAGCGCATGTGGCTGAGAGAAGTTGCATGAACCCCAGATAAACGAAATTTGCTGTTGCCAAACGGCAACATAATGCCGTTTAGATCGCTTCATGCGGAGCGCCATTTTCTTGGTCGGTTTACTTGCGGTTGCTTCTCCTGTTGCAGCGCAGCGACAGGCGCTTGGAATTTTTTTTAACTGGGGAGCCTTTCGCGAAGAAACGCCGAAACGCTGCTTTGCGATCGCCGAACCGGAGCGGGGGCCGAAGCCCGACGGGTGGCGGCCGTTCGCCTCCGTGAGCTTTTGGCCCGCATCGGGTGCTCGCAGTCAGGTCCATTTTCGCCTGAGCAGGAACAAGCGGCCGGGTTCGGCCGTGCTGCTCAGGATTGACGACCGCACCTTCCAGCTTTTTGCCGGCGGGATCGATGCCTGGGCGGCCGATCGCCGCGCCGACGCCGAAATCGTCGCAGCAATGCGCCGCGGGATCGACATGACGATCGAGACGCGCTCCGATCGAGGCGCCCTGGTTCGCGATTATTACCACTTGCGCGGCGCGGCGACCGCCATTGATGCGGCGGCAATAGGGTGCGCGCGGCCAAGGCAGGCCGTGCGGCGCTAGAAAAAGGCCGCATTCTCCCCTACATGGGCGACATCATGACAGCTGCCATGCCGATCCCCGGGCACATCGACCCGGTTCCCGTTCCGCGTCCCCATTTCGCGAGCGATGACGCGCGCCTGAACCTCGTCGGCCTTTCCCGCGAGGCGATCCGCGACGCTTTGGCAGGCGCGGGCATGGATCCGAAGCAGGCGAAGCTCAGGGCAAAACAGATCTGGCACCAGGTCTACAACCGCGGCGCCACCTCGTTCGACGTCATGAGCGATATCGCCAAGGGTCATCAGGCCTGGTTGGGGGAGCGCTTCGTTATCGCGCGGCCGGAAGTCGTTGTGCAGCAGGTGTCGACGGACGGCACGCGCAAGTGGCTTCTGAAGACCAATGACGGCCATGATTTCGAAATGGTGTTCATTCCCGATGCGGACCGAGGGACGCTTTGCGTCTCCAGCCAGGTCGGCTGCACGTTGAATTGCCGCTTCTGCCACACGGGCACGATGCGGCTCGTTCGGAACCTAAATCCGGACGAGATCGTGGGCCAGGTGATGCTGGCGCGCGATGCGCTGGGCGAGTGGCCGTCGCAGCCTGAGGGACGAATGCTCTCCAACATCGTGATGATGGGCATGGGGGAGCCGCTCTACAATTTCGACAATGTGCGCGACGCGCTGAAGATCGTGATGGACGGGGACGGCCTAGGCCTGTCGCGCCGGCGCATCACGCTTTCCACCTCCGGAGTGGTTCCCATGATGGCGCGGGCGGGCGAGGAGATCGGCGTCAATCTGGCCGTCTCTCTTCACGCGGTCACCAAGGAAGTGCGGGACGAGATCGTGCCGTTGAACCGCAAATACGGGATCGAGGAGCTTCTCCAGGCCTGTGCCGACTATCCCGGCGTGAACAATGCCCGCCGCATCACGTTCGAATATGTGATGCTGAAAGACAAGAATGACAGCGACGAAGACGCGCGGGAGCTCGTGCGCCTCATTCGGAAGTACCGGCTGCCGGCTAAAGTGAACCTGATCCCCTTCAATCCATGGCCGGGTGCGCCTTACGAATGCTCGGACGAGCATAGGGTTCAGCGCTTTTCGAACATCATCTTCGAAGCCGGCATTTCCGCGCCCGTTCGTCGCCCGCGCGGCAGGGACATCATGGCCGCCTGCGGTCAGCTCAAGTCCGCGGCCGAGAAGAAGAGCCGGGCGGAGCTGGACCGCCTTGCCGAAGAGAAGCTGGCGGCGCTCGCCTGAGTCTATTTCCCGGGCTTGTGATCTGAAACGGCTAGGCTATTTGGCTCCGACGATCCGGAGCAAGCCGCACCTATGGCCTCACTTTCCCTGCAAACCGGGATTGCCAATCCCGAGTTGGGAATGAGCGCGCGCATACGTGCGTTCGACTGGGCCTCCACGCCTCTGGGACCGATGAAAGACTGGCCGGAGGCACTCCGCCTCACGCTCAGCATCGCCGAGCATAGCGCGTTCCCGACGGCCATCTATTGGGACCCGGAGCTGCGGCTCCTCTACAACGATGCGTGGGCTCCGATTCCCGGAGAACGTCACCCGACCGCGCTTGGGCGACCGGCCTCGGAGGTCTGGACCGACATCTGGCCGGTTGTCGGACCGCAATTCGACGAGGTGATGCGAACGGGTCAAGGCGTATCGGCATCGCAGCAGATGTTGCCGATGGTTCGGGGCGGCGTGCCTCAGGAAACCTATTGGAATTACAGCTTCACGCCGATCCTTGACGCGTCGGGCGCCGTTCTCGGCATCTTCAACCAGGGCAATGAAATCACCAACGCCGTCATCATCGAGCGCAGGCTTTCGTTCCAGGTGATGCTGGCCGATCGCCTGCGCGGTCTCGGACAGCCGCAGGAAGTGAAATTGGCCGCGGCCGCCTTGCTTGGCGATTATCTTGGCGCTGCCCGCGTCGGCTTTGCCGAGGTGGACGAAGCGAACGACGGCGTCGTCATATCGGGGGATTGGACGCGGAGCCCGCACGTTCCCTCGTTGACGGGCCAGACCGCGCGCCTTTCGAGCTTGCCCAAACCGGCCATCGCCTACCTGAAGCAGGGCGAAGTGCTGGCGATCTCGGACGTCCACAATCTTGGCGCCGGCAGCAGCGAGGAGGATGCCGATCTCGGCGACCGGCTCGGCGTGCAGGCGGTGATCACCGTCCCTTTGGTGCGGGACGGCGTACTTCGCGCGATGCTGTTCGTGCATGAGATGGAGGTGCGCGAGTGGAAGCGGTCGGAAGCCGCGATGACGCGCGATGTGGCAGAGCGGAGCTGGGCTGCCGTTGAACGCGCCGAAAGCGAGCAGCGCCTGCTCGACAGCGAGGATCATTATCGCCACACCGTCGAATTCAACCCGCAGGTCACTTGGACCGCGCTTCCCGATGGAGAGCTGAACCGGGTTTCGCAGCGCTGGATGAGCTGGACGGGGACGACGGGTCTCGGCACCAGCTGGGCCGAGGGCCTCCACCCTGACGACCGCGAGCGGACGTTCGAGGTGTGGGGCCACAGCGTGGCGACCGGGGAACCTTATGACGTGGAGCATCGCGTCAAGATGCTCGACGGCAGCTATCGCTGGGCACGATCGCGCGCATTTCCCCGCCGCGCGAGCGACGGCAGCATCTGCCTGTGGTACGGATCGACCGAGGATATAAACGAAGAAAAGCTCGGCGAGGAGCGGCTCCGCCTGCTCATCAACGAGCTCAATCACCGCGTGAAGAACACGCTGGCAACCGTGCAGGCAATTGCGTTCCAAACCCTAAAAGGGAACATCTCGCTGGAAGAAGCGCGGGCGCGGTTCGAGTCGCGGCTGTTGGCGCTGTCACGCGCGCACAACCTCCTCACCGAACAGAATTGGGAAGGCGCCTCGCTCGAGCAGGTGGTGCATGACGCCACCGATCACCTTTCGCCCGAGCGCTTCGAGCTCAGCGGAGAGGCTGTGTGGCTTGCGCCGCGCGCGGCTCTCGCACTTGCGCTGGCGCTGCACGAGCTCTGCACCAACGCCTCCAAATATGGCGCCCTGAGCAAGGAAGAGGGAAAGGTGATGATCCGTTGGTCGGTCGGCGAGGACCGCCTCCGGCTCGAGTGGAAAGAATTGGACGGCCCCGCCGTCAGCCCGCCCGCGGCCCGCGGCTTCGGGTCGCGGCTCATCGAGCGCGGCCTCGCCACCGATTTGGGCGGAACGGCGCATCTGCATTTCGAACCGGACGGCGTCCGCTGCGAGATCGATGCATCGCTCAAGGCTGTTCTGGCGCCGGGAACCGGCCTTGGTTGACAGGCGTCTGCGCGTCCTCATCATCGAAGACGAGATGCTCGTTGCAATGAACATCGAGGACATGCTGCTCGAGCTGGGCCATGAGGTAGCAGGGCTTGCGGGACGGCTCGATGCGGCGCTCGCGCTTGCCCGTGAAGCCGAATTCGACGTTGCGATGCTCGACGTGAACTTGGCCGGCGAAACCTCGTTCCCCGTCGCTGCCGTGCTGGTGGGGCGCCAAATTCCGTTCCTGTTCGCCACCGGCTATGGCGTGAAGGGAATAGCTGAGGACTATCGTGATCGGCCGGTCCTGCAGAAGCCGTTCCGCGCCCGCGACCTCGATTTGGTGCTTCGCCAAAGCCTCGGCTCCGCCTGACCAAAAAGGCCGGAGCATCGCTGCCCCGGCTCTTCTGCCTTTGGGGGGTATGAGGACCGCTTAGCCGCGGCGATCCTGCCGTCCCGCCCGGAGCGAACGGCGCTCCTCGCGGGTAAGACGGCCATCCCGGTTCAGGTCGGCCCGGTCGAACGCCTGGAGACGGAGCTGGGTCGCTTCGGCAAGCGAGATACGGCCGTCCTTGTTGGCGTCGACCCGGTTGAACCGGCGTTCGCCGAGGCGGGCGAAAAGGCGGCCGCGTTGCCCGCGGCGCTGAGCGCGATCGGCGCGCCGCTCGTCGCGACGCTCAGCGCGTTGGTCAGGCCGCTCCGCGCGCTCGCCCCGCTGGCGGGGCGCGAAGAATTCGCCGCGGCTGATTTGTCCATCGCGATTGGCATCCAGACGGGCGAAGCGTTCCTCGCGCCGATCCTGCCGCGCCTCGCGGCGGTCGCCGCGGACCGAGCCGCGAAAAGCCTCGGCCTCGATTTGCGTCACATAGCCGTCGCGATCGGCATCCACTCGCGCGAATTGCGTGCTGATCCGGCTTTGCACGTCGGCGCGGGTAATGCCGACGCCCCGATGGATGCCGCCGCGCTCCTGCTGGGCAAGGCTTGGGGTGGCGATCACGGCGGCGGCCGCCCCCAGCAGAACAATCTTCTTCATTTCGATACTCCTGACGAACTCGGGCGCCTCGGCGCCCCCGGCACACGGCTAGGATGGTCGCGCTGTATGCGTCTTGAACGGGCTCGTAAGGCTGCCGACAGCGAAGCGGCAGCATTCCCGAGTTCAGCGGCAAAGAAGATTCTGTTAACCATCCTTTAGCACCTTGGCGGCACTACTCCTCTCAAGAAGAGCGGGAGGAAGTTTCATGCGCAGTACCAAAGAGGCGGTCAACGTCGCGATCGTGGGTGCTGGACCGGCCGGGCTGACGGCAGCCTATCTTTTGACGAAGAAGGGTTATTCGGTGACCGTGATCGAGAAGGACCCGGTCTATGTCGGCGGCATCAGCCGGACCGTGGAATATCAAGGATTCCGCTTCGACATTGGCGGGCATCGTTTCTTCTCGAAGTCGCGCGAGGTCGTCGATCTCTGGAATGAGATCCTGCCGGACGATTTCATCGAGCGGCCGCGAATGAGCCGCATCTATTATGAAGGCAAATTCTACTCCTACCCGCTGCGCGCTTTTGAAGCGCTCTGGAACCTCGGCATCCTCCGCTCCGCCGCGTGCATGGCGAGCTACTTTCGCTGGAAGATGTTCCCGCACAAGGACCCCAAGAGCTTTGAGCAATGGGTGGTCAATCAGTTCGGCCAGAAACTGTTTTCGATCTTCTTCAAGACTTACACTGAAAAAGTATGGGGTATGCCGACCAGCGAGATGTCGGCCGATTGGGCGGCGCAGCGCATCAAGGGTCTCAGCCTGGGTGCGGCGGTCCTGGACGGGTTGAAGCGCTCGCTCGGGCTCAACAAGCGCAAGAATGACGGCATGGCCGTCAAAAGCTTGCTCGAGACCTTCCGCTACCCGCGCCAGGGCCCCGGAATGATGTGGGACGCGGCACGGGATTTCGTGGTGAAGGGCGGCAATCGCGTGCTGATGGGCCACTCGCTGCAGCAGATGTCGCAGGACCCGAAAACGGGCCGTTGGCGGGTGACCGCCACCAACTCGGCCGGTGAGACGGTGGCGATCAACGCCGCACACGTCATCTCGTCGGCGCCCATGCGCGAACTTGCCGGACGGATCCATCCGCTGCCGGCGACGCTGCCCAATGCACTCGACCTCAAATATCGCGACTTCCTGACGGTGGCTCTTATGATCCGGTCGGACGACCTGTTTCCCGACAATTGGATCTATATTCATGATCCCAGGGTGCAGGTCGGCCGGGTCCAGAATTTCCGCAGCTGGTCGCCGGAGATGGTGCCGGATCCGGAACTCGCCTGCGTCGGTCTCGAATATTTCTGCTTCGAAGGCGATGGCCTCTGGTCGTCGAGCGATGAGGATCTGGTGGCCCTTGCCACCAAGGAATTGGCGACGCTCGGCCTCGCCGATGCGGACAAGGTCGTTGGGGGCCGCGTCGTTCGGCAGGAAAAGGCTTACCCCGTCTATGACGATGCCTATCGGGCCAATGTCGAAGAGATGCGGGCGGAGCTGGAGCAGAATTATGCGACGCTGCACATGGTCGGCCGGAACGGCATGCACCGCTACAACAACCAGGATCACGCCATGATGACGGCGATGCTGACAGTCCGCAATATCGAAGCGGGCACCCGGGTCTACGACATCTGGGCCGTCAACGAGGACGCCGAATATCACGAAGCAGGCGCGGAAGGTCAAATCTCTTCGGATGAGCAGGCCGCGCTTGCCTCCGAACGGCTTGTCCCGAGCCGCGTGAAGGCCGCCTGAGGCTGTAGATGCGATCGCTCGTCTATCTGCGCTACCTTGTCGCCAGCGCGGGCGCCTTGGGCCTCGACATGGCGATCTTCGTTGGGGCGCTGGCGCTCGGCGCCGTGCCGATGGCTGCGGCAGCCGTCGGCTACGTTTCAGGAATGGGCGCCCATTGGCTGCTTTCGAGCCGGGCCGTTTTCGTGGGTTCGCTTGCTGAAAAAGGCAAAGCGCGGCGCCAGCAGCAGGCCCTGTTTCTCGGCTCCGCCTTGGTCGGCCTCGCCCTCACGACCGCGATCGTGGGGGTCGGCAGCCTGTTTGGTGCCGATCCTCGTTTAGCCAAAGTCGCCGCCGTCGCGGTGAGCTTTCAGGCGACTTACCTCATCCGCCGCAGGATCGTTTTTGCGTGACGGAAACCATGCCCGCCGCTCCCGCAGCGCCTGACAAACCGCTCCTGCGCCTGCTGCTTCTTGCCTGGCTTGCCGCCAGCTTGCTTTCGATTGCGATACATTGGCCGGCGATAAGCCGCTTCGAAATGTACGATGCCGACGATTATCTGCGGTTCGTTCAGGTGCGCGACTGGGTGGCGGGCCAGAGCTGGTTCGACGTTTCACAGCACCGCCTGAATCCGCCGGCCGGCGGCGACATTCACTGGTCGCGGATCGTCGACCTGCCGCTCGGCGCGGGAATCATGCTGTTGACCCCGCTGATCGGCCGGGAGGCGGCGGAGCTTGCCGCGGTTATTGCGGTGCCGCTGCTGCTGCTCGGCGTCACGATGGTGGCCCTGGGCCTGGCCGTGCGGCCGCTGGTGGGGCGCAATTGGGCGGTGCTCACGTCGCTCCTCGTCACTCTGATGCCGTCGCTCGTGCATCAGATGGCGCCGCTCAGGGTCGACCATCAGGGCTGGCAGATTGCCATGGCGTCATTGGCGCTTCTCGCGCTCCTTCGTCTCGATGGGGCCCGCTCAGGCTTTGCCGCAGGTTTGGCGGCGGCTTTCTGGGTTCAGGTCTCCGCCGAGGCGCTCCCTTATGCTGCGGCCATCGGAGCGCTGCTTGGCCTCCGCTACCTGCTGGCCGAGGCGGAACGCGCGCGGCTGGTCACCTATCTCGGCACGCTCACCGGCGCGTCTTTTTTGCTTTTTGCGCTCACGCGCGTCCCGGCCCAATGGTTCGTGCTCCAGTGTGACGCCGTCTCCGCGACGTTTCTTCTCCCGTTTCTGATCGCGGCAGTCGTGACGGCATTCGGCACCCGCTTCGCCGGAAAGTCCTTCGCCAGCCGCGCCCTTGTCCTCGGCAGCGGCGGCGCTGCGGCGGCGGCCGCTTTTCTCGCGATCGGCGGGAATTGCCTGTCGGGTCCGTTCGCGACATTGGACCCGATCGTTCACCGCTTGTGGTACCAGAATGTCCTCAACGGGATGCCGGTTTGGGCTCAGGATCCGATGGCGGCGGCGGCGATCAGCACGCTTTGGTCGCCGATCGTCGGCGGGTTTGGAGCCTGGCTCGGCTGGCGGTCGGCAACGCGACCGGAAGATGCCGCTCGCTGGGCCGAGATCGGCCTGCTGCTGCTGCCCGCCACCCTCGTCGCGATCCTGATCCAGCGCGCGGATTCCATTGCTCATCTGCTTGCGCTGCCCGGCTGCGGATTGCTGCTGAGCCGCCTGTTGCCAGACTTGGCGGAGCTGCGAAGCGCATTGCTTCGCGTTCCGCTCACCACCATGGCCGTTCTTCTTCCTTCCCCGGCTCCGGCGATACTGCTCGCCATGCAATTTCACGATGATGAAGAGGTTTGGGAGCGGTCGAAAGCGACGGCGGCCGGCGACCATCAATGTTCCAACATGAACGGCTTTGCGGGGTTGGCAAAGCTGCCGCCGCAACGGCTGCTCGCGCCCCTCGACATCGGGCCCATGCTGTTGGCATCGACGCCGCACGCCGTGATGGCGAGCGGCTATCACCGGAATGGCGAGGCGATGCGCGAAGTGATCTCCGCCTTTCTCGGTTCTCCGGAGCTGGCGCGCGCCTATATCGCCGAGCGGAAGATCGGCATGGTCGCTTATTGTCGGGGCTTCTCCGAGATCGAACGGTATCGAGACGAAGCGCCCACCGGTTTTTTCGCGCGGCTCGACCGCGGCGACGTTCCCGATTGGCTAGAGCCGGTGCCGAGCGGAGGCGCTGAGCTTCGTCTGTGGAAGGTCAAGACGATACGGTAAGCATCCGGCTTTTTCGGTTGATCTTTGGGCGGGAGCATTGAAGGCAAGCGCGTCCTTCATTCGCGAGCCCGATCATGACGTCCCCGATGGCAAGCCGGCACAGCGAGGGAAGCAAGACATCCGACTTCTGGAATAATCGCCTGTTTCTCGTCGCGGTCGTTCTAGCGTCGGTGGTGCCGTTGCTGTGGCCTGAAGTGCCGCCGCTCACAGACCTGCCCGGCCACATGGGCAGGTACAAGGTTCAGCTCGATATCGACAGTTCGACCTCGCTTGGTCACTTCTACGGTTTCGAATGGTCGGTGATCGGCAATCTCGGCGTCGACCTGCTGGTCATACCCCTGGCAAGAATCTTCGGACTGGAGCTCGCGGTGAAGCTCCTGGTGATGAGCATTCCGGCGCTGACGGTAGCAGGCTTTCTATGGGTGGCTCGGGAAGTGCATGGTCGGGTTCCGCCGACAGCTTTCTTTGCGCTACCCTTTGCTTACGGCCACCCCTTCATTTTCGGCTTCGTCAATTTCGCACTGTCGATGGCGTTTGCCTTTCTCGCCTTCGCCTTGTGGCTGAGACTGGCTCGGTTCGGCCGGTTCCGGCTTCGCGCGGCATTGTTCGTGCCGATCTCGCTGCTGCTTTGGGTGACGCATACATTCGGCTGGGGAACGCTTGGGCTGCTCGCTTTTTCGGCCGAGGCGGTGCGTCAGCATGACGAAGGCCGATCCTATTTGCGAGCCGCGATCGGTTCGGCCGTGCACTGCCTGGCGCTCACAGCGCCCCTGATCCTGATGTTCGCGTGGCGCTCGGGCCAGGTCGGCGGCGTCACCGCCGACTGGTTCAACTGGAAGTTCAAGCTGCGCTGGGTGCTGATGGCGCTTCGTGATCGGTGGCAGCTTTTCGATCTGGCGGCGCTAGCGTTGGCGGTCGTGGTCATGGCGGAGGCGATCCGGAACAAAAAGCTGGAATATTCGCGCAACCTCGCCTTTTCGGCCTTGGTGCTGCTCGCCATGTTCGTCCTGCTGCCGCGGATCGTCTTTGGATCCGCCTATGCGGACATGCGGCTCGTTCCCTTCGTCTTCGCCGTCGCCTTGATCGCGATCCGCGCCCGGGCGGGCGCCGACGGCCGCTACATCAAGTGGGTGGCGATTGCAGGCCTCGCCTTCTTCTTCGTGAGACTGGCGGGAAACACCGTCAGTTTCTGGATGTACGACCGCGCTTTCGATCGGGCGCTTGCCGCGCTCGACCAAGTTCCGCCTGGCGCCAAAATGGTCAGTTTCGTGGGGGAGACCTGCACCAAATCCTGGTTCATGCATCGGCTCTATCATCTGCCGGGGTTGGCAATCGTCAGGAAGGAAGCTTTCTCCAACGATCAATGGGTGATGGCGGGCGCCCAGCTCCTTCGCGTCAAATATGGGCAAGGCAGACCCTTCCTCAGCGATCCCTCGCAAGTGGTGACCTTGCGAAAGTGCCGGAACGAATCCTACCGCCCCATCGATGGCGCGCTTGCGCAGGTCCCCCGGGAGGCGTTCGACTATGTCTGGCTGATCCACACGCCGCCGCATGATCCGCGGCTGACGCAAGGATTCCGTCCCATCTGGCGGAGCGGCTCCAGCATTCTCTACCGCGTCGAGCGCGGAGGATCAGGAGAGGATCGCGACCAGGGAAACGCCGGCCGGTAACGGCACGCGGCCGACCAGGTGGCGCTCGAAGCCGAACAGCTTTTCGAGAATGGTATTCACCGGGGCGGGGGGCATGGCGTCGTCGCTTTCGGTCTTGCCGCTGATCTTGCCAGCCACCCGTGCTGCGGCCGCAACCGGGAAGAGCAGGCTGTTGAAGTAGCTTAGTGTCTCCACTTTCAGCCCCGCTTCCTCGATCACGCGCCGAAGACCCGCCTTGGAATAGCGGCGGTGATGATGATGTGCTGCGTCGTGCGCGCTCCACATCCACTGGTTTGCGGGCACGGTCAGGAGAATCCGGCCGCCGGGCGCGAGCTTCTGCTTGATGCTGGCAAGCGAGGCGCGATCCTCCTCGATATGTTCGAGCACGTCGAGCAGGGCGACGAGATGATAGCTTCCGTCGGCAATTCCCGGCAAATCCGGTAGCGGCGAAGATCCCACTTCGCGTCCCAGCCGGCGGCTGGAGAGCGCCCGGGCTTGGTCGTCCACTTCGATCCCGTCGACCTGGCCGAAGCGGGCAAGCATCTCGAAATTATGACCGGTGCCGCAGCCGATCTCGAGAATCCTGGCCTCGCGGGGCAGGGGCACCTCGCGTGCGATCAGTTCCGACAGAATCCGCCGCCGGGCGACGAACCACCAGTGGCGGCTGTCCAGTTCCGCCATGCGGTCGAATACCGCTCGTTCCATCAGCCGATCTCCTTGAGGAGCGGCCGAGCCGGAGCGGCCTCTTCGTCGAAACCGATCTTCTGGCGGACCACGTAGATCGGCCGCTGCTTCGTTTCGACGAGGATCCGCCCGATATATTCACCGAGGACGCCCAGCGAGATGAGTTGGAGGCCGCCGAAGAACAGGATCGCGACCATCATCGAGGCGTAGCCCGGCAGGTCGATGCCGAGCAGCGTCGTGCGGATGATCAGGAAAGCGGCGTACACGAGCGAGAAAAAGGCGATCACGACGCCGATATAGCTCCAAATCCTGAGCGGCATGGTCGAGGCCGAAGTGATCCCGTCGATCGCCAGCGTCCACAACTTCCAATATTTGAACTTCGACTTGCCGACCGTCCGCGCGTCGCGGTCATATTCGACGGCGGCCTGGCGGAAGCCGCTCCAGGCGAACAAGCCTTTCATGAAGCGATTGCGCTCGGGCATGCGCCGGATGACGTCGACGACGGAGCGGTCGAGCAGGCGGAAGTCGCCGGCATGCTCCGGGATCTTGTCGTCCGACAGATAATTGTGGGCTCGGTAATAAAGGTCGGCGGTGAGCCGCTTGGGAAGCGTATCGGAGCTGCGGTTGCGGCGGACGCCATAGACGACTTCGAAACCCTCGCGCCACTTGGCGAGCATTTCGCCCAGCACTTCGGGCGGATCCTGCAGGTCGACGTCCATCGGCACCACCGCCTTGCCGCGGGCATGATCGAGTCCGGCGGAAAGCGCCGCTTCCTTGCCGAAGTTGCGCGAAAGCGAGAGCGCCCGCACGCGCCCCTCCCGGCGGTGGGCCAGGTCGATAGCGCCCAATGTCGCATCCTCGCTGCCGTCGTCGATGAACAATATTTCCCAGGCGCCGTCGGCGAAAAGGCCGTCCAGGATCGGGGCCACGCGTGCGACGAAGGCCGCGATCGCCTCCTCCTCGTCCTTTACCGGGACGATCACCGAGAGCTGGAGATCGGGCGACAGCATGCGGCGGCTCTGCCACGTTTCGGCTTAGCTGAACACCCAGCGGCGATTGAGCGCGAACACGACCAGCGGCGTGACGGCGAGCACGAGCGGATAGGGCGACCAGAGCGGAAGATCGAGCTTTTGAACAAGCAGCCAGACCCAGAAGGAATTGAGAGCGAAGCTCACCAGCGACACCACAATGAACCGGCTTCCGGTTCGGGCCAAATTGTCGCGCCTGCCGTGGCCGCGGAAGCTCCAGCGGCTGTGCACAACATAACCGACGATCACCGCGGCCGCGAAGCCGATCGCCCA
>JAESFL010000600.1_pt1 | contig 22490 bp, 18 predicted proteins | sample 9269401 | NCBI WGS metagenome assembly JAESFL01 (sample SAMN14506025, study PRJNA617098) | algae metagenome | isolation source: Gloeocapsa sp. UFS-A4-WI-NPMV-4B04 and co-occurring heterotrophs from desert... | place: USA: Utah | collected 2006-10-01 | reverse complement strand
CGTCGGGTCGCTACTCGTTATGAAAAACGAGCCGAAAATTACTTAGCAATGCTGATGATTGCAGCGATTCTCATCTGGTTGCAATAGCTCATTCCGCTATATCCAGACTTTGCAGATACGCCCTAGAAAAGCAGGTTGACTGGAACTTGATTTGAAGCTGGAGAGACAGCGTATACAATTTTGCCGTCCCATGCCATTTCAATTAAATTTGGCTCTGTGTTAGCAGCAACAAGCACTTCGTAACACTTCACGCCATCTTCGATTCGCAGCACTTCGACCCCATTAAAATACATCTGGATGGTTCTGGGCTGATTACTCACGATTGGTTTGTAAATAGCTGATTGACCGTTGGCTTAACTTACGGTTAGCTGAATTTTTACACTGTGCGCGAAATCAAGTCAATGTAGCTTTACTTTTTGCAATATTGAGTTCTGTTGCTTGAGGGTACGATAAGTAATGAAACCAATATTTGTTGTACCCTTTTGACGATAAAAGCTTGTTTTAAACTCTAGCTACAAGTTCAGTGTAGCAACTAAAATGCGGTAAAAAATAATGAACCTTAAGTTAAATGAACGCTTATAGTATCGGATTCGGGTTGTGTTGCAAAAACTGGTGTCAATCTGGTAGAAATAGCAATTGTACTTAGTACCCAAAGTCACCGATGCCAGCTCCATGAAATCCAGTCTCCCCTTCAAATGGCGTCACTTTGCTCCTGACATTATTCTATGGGGAGTGCGTTGGTACTGCCTCTATCCCATCAGCTAACCGTAAATTAGAACAAATGATGTGCGAGCGAGGTGTAGAAATGGACCATTTTACGCTGCAAGAGTTGGGTGCAGAAGTACATACTAGAATTGGACAAGCGCTGCCGTTCTCACTTGCAGCTGACTAACGATTCGTGGCGAGTGGATGAAAACTACATCAAGGTGAAAGGGAAAGACAGATACCTGTATCGGACGGTAGATTCCGAAGGAAACACCTTGGACTTTTTGCTTGTCCTTAAAAAGTTTTTGCAACACAACCCTTATTTTTTGGATTCAGGCGATCAATTATAATTAGTGATGCGCCTCATGATACTCATCTGGGGAGAGTTCAATGATTGTCATACCTGGAATCACCATCCACAGCAAAATTTATGAAAGCTCGAATTCTCTGGTATACCGGGGGATCAAGATGCAAGACGAGCAGGCGATCGTCGTCAAAATGCTCAAGCAAGATTATCCTTCTCTTCAAGAATTAACACGCTACCGACAGGAATATGAAATTACCTGCTCCCTCAACCTAGAAGGAGTGGTCAAGGCATACAGCCAGCAGGGCTATCAACGCACGTTGGTTATTGTCTTAGAAGACTTTGGAGGTGAGTCCCTGGAGCAATGGATGCGACAGCAATCAAGTTTCTGCCCAATATCCTTACCTACATTCCTACGGCTGGCGATTGCACTCACCGAGATTTTAGGTAGTGTTCACGCCAACAATATCATTCACAAAGATATTAATCCTGGAAACATCGTTTTTAACCCAGATACTGGCGTTGTTAAAATTATCGACTTTGGAATAGCTACCCGCTTTAACCGCACGAATCCGACGTTCAAAAGCCCTCATAGTTTAGAAGGCACATTAGCGTACCTGTCTCCAGAACAAACCGGGCGGATGAATCGCTCGCTCGATTACCGCACCGATTTTTACTCGCTCGGTGTAACATTTTACGAACTTCTGACTGGACACCTGCCGTTTCCCACCACGGATCTGCTGGAGCTAATCCATTGTCATATTGCCAAGCAGCCTGTTCCACCTCACGAGATGAACGCAACTATTCCCGAACCAGTTTCAGACATCATTTTGAAACTGATGGCAAAAAACGCGGAGGATCGCTATCAGAGTGCTTGGGGAATCAAAGCGGATTTAGAAATCTGTGTTCACCAATTAGAGCAAAGTATACAGATTGATCGGATTCAACTAGGTCTTCAGGATGTTTCCGCTCAGTTTCAAATTTCCCAAAAACTATACGGACGAGAAGCGGAAATTGCAGCATTATTGACAGCGTTGGATAGAGTGGCGGGGGGAGAGGGAGACGCTGAGAAGAGAGGTAATATCTCCACGTCCCCGTGTCACCGTGTCTCCGCATCTTCTGCAATGATATTAGTGTCTGGCTATGCTGGAATTGGAAAATCAGCATTAGTGCAGGAACTCTACAAACCAATCACAGCAAAACGCGGCTATTTTATTTCTGGTAAGTTTGAACAGTTTCAGCACGATATTCCCTACAGCGCGATCACCCATGCCCTGCAACAATTAGTGCAACAATTGCTGGGTGAACCTGATGAGCAATTGCAACAGTGGAGATCACGTTTGCTTTCAGCGTTGGGAAGCAACGGACAACTCATCATTGATGTGATTCCCGAAGTAGAACTGATTATTGGCAAGCAGCCATCCGTAGCAGAAGTTGGAGCAATGGAGGCTCAAAACCGCTTTAATCAAGTCTTTCAGCAATTTATTCGAGTATTTTGTTCCAAAGAATATCCTTTAGTGATCTTCTTAGATGACTTGCAGTGGATTGACTCAGCGACATTGAAGCTCATTGAGTTGTTGCTCCTGGATCAGCAAACTCAATTTTTGTTTCTAATTGGAGCCTATCGAGATAATGAGGTTAATCCAACGCATCCACTGGCATTAATGCTGGGAATACTGCGACAACAAGGGGTGTTGCTTCAAGAGATTGTTTTAGTACCCTTAACTCTGGAACCGTTAAATCAGTTGATTGCTGAGACGCTACATCAAGATGTTCATACAGTTCGTCCCTTAGCTGAGTTAGTGTTGCACAAAACCGAAGGCAATCCCTTTTTTGTGAGTGAGTTTTTGCGATCACTGTATAGTGAAAATCTCGTGAGCTTCAATGCAGAAGACTTGATCTGGCAGTGGAACATTGCTGAAATTGAAGCTCAAGATATCACTGATAATGTGGTAGAGTTGCTGCTACTCAAGTTAAAGAAACTACCAGAGATAACTCAGCAGCTTCTTCGACTCGCCGCTTGCATCGGGGCTGAATTTGATTTAGAAACGCTGGCGATCGTGTGTGAGCAATCGTCTAAAACAGTTTTTCAGGATTTATTAACAGCGGTACAAGTCGGATTCATTCAACCGATTTCTGAATTAGACGAGAATTTGTTAGTTCGAGACTACAAGTTCTTGCATGATCACGTCCAGCAAGCAGCTTATGCCCTGATTGATGAGTCGCAGAAACAGGTGATTCATCTGCAAATCGGTCGCAATCTGCTTGAAAAAACGTTGCCAGAGGAGTTATCAGAGCGGCTGTTCAAAATTGTAGATCATCTCAATCATGGAATTGAGTTGGTTACTGAGCAATCCGAACGAGATGAAATTGCCAGATTAAATTTAATCGCAGGGCAGAAAGCAAAAGGGGCGATCGCTTACACGATTGCTAAAAAATATTTAGTGGCAGGAAGAGAATGGCTGGCAGATTCTAGCTGGCAAACAGACTATGAGTTGACATTAGATTTATATTTAGAAACAGCAGAAGTTGCGTATTTGTGTGGTGATTTTGAGCAGGTAGAATACTGGGCAGCTATTGTTCTACAAGAAGCCAGAACTGTTCTCGACATCGTAAAAGTTTACGATGTCAAAATTCAAACTTATATCGCGCAGAACCAACTATTAGAAGCAATCAATACGGCATTGCAAGTTTTGCCTCAACTGGGAATCAGTTTTCCCAAGAAGCCGAGTCAGTCAAATATTCATCTTGAAATAGACACAAGCATATCACTCGTGGGTGAGAAGTCGATCGAGGACTTAATCCATCTACCGGAGATGACCGAGCCGAAACAGATAGCGGCGATGCGAATCCTATCAAGCATCGTGATTGCTGCCCAAATTGCGGCTCCTGATTGGGTGCCTCTACTGGCATCTAAACAGGTCAACTTGTCAATTCAATACGGCAATGCGTTTGTGTCACCTTTCGCGTATGCGACCTATGGATTAATTCTTTGTGGGATGGTGGGAAACATAGAGTCTGGCTACGAGTTTGGACAGCTTGCTCTAAGGCTATTATCGCAGCCTCAGACCTATTTACTCAAAGCTAGAACAGTGTACATTGTGAATAGCTACATCATTCTTTGGAAAGAACATATTAGAGAAACATCGAAGCGATTACTAGAAGGCTATCAAAGTGGACTGGAAACTGGAGATTTAGAGTTTGCTGCCTATTGCGCTCTCGGTTACTGTTCTCAAACCTTTTTCGTTGGAAAGGGACTCGTGGAGGTTGAACACGATATGAGGATATACAGTGAAGCAATCCGTCAACTCAAACAGGAGGCAGTAGTCAACTGGATTCAAATATATCAGCAGTGTGTCTTAAATTTGATGGGTTGCTCGGTCAATCCATCTCGTCTAATTGGCGAATCCTACAATGAGAATAGACTGCTAGACGATGAAATAGATGGAGGCGCAATCTTTTTAGTACATCTCAACAAACTTTTCCTATGTTATCTATTTTCTGAGTATACTCAGGCAGTTGAAAACTCAACTATAGCGGAAAGTCATTTGACTAAAGGAAGAGGAACACTCCTTGTTATTTCCTACTATCTCTATGATTCTCTGGCAAGACTGGCAACATACTCTGGAAACAGCACTCAAGCGCAGGCGGAAATCCTCAAAAAAGTTGCTGTTAGCCAGGAAAGAATGAAACATTGGGCACAGTATGCGCCCATGAATTATTTGCATAAATATCATTTGGTACAAGCAGAGACGGCAAGAGTTTTAGGTCAGTTGTTTGAAGCAGAAGAGTCCTATGAACAGGCTATTCAGGGAGCTAGGGAAAATGAATATATCCAAGAAGAAGCCTTAGCCTATGAATTAGCTGCCAAATTTTACCTATTTCGAGGTCGGGAAAAGTTTGCTCAAACCTATATGAAAGAAGCACACTACTGCTATGAACGTTGGGGAGCAACGGCAAAGGTCAAAGATTTAGAAACTCGCTACCCGCAGTTCTTTTCTCAGTTGTTAAGTATAACTGACACACCAATTCGCACTACTTATGGAACCACTGCTACTCGCTCAGACAGCGCTTTCGATTTAGCGGCGGTGATGAAAGCATCCCAGGCGATTTCGAGTGAAATTGAGTTGGAGCAGTTGCTCCGTTCCTTGATGCAGATATTAATTGAGAATGCTGGCGCACAAACAGGCTTTCTGATTTTGGAAAGCGCAGGAGAATGGGCGATTGAGGCTTCTTGTAAACTCAATGATGGTGAGAATGTTTATGCTACGCGAGTGCTACAATCTCTCCCAACTACAAATCAACTGCCTGAATCAATTATTCAGTATGTGATCCGGACTCATGAATCTGTCATCTTAAATGATGCAACTCGTGAAGGTAGTTTCATTAATGAGTCATACATTCAGCACAACCAAACTCACTCCCTCTTGTGTTTACCGCTGCTGAATCAAGGTAAGCTCGTCGGCGTGTTGTATCTAGAAAATCAATTAGCAATTGGAGCATTTACACAAGAGCGATCACAAGTGTTGCATTTGTTATCGGCTCAAGCAGCGATCGCGATCAAAAATGCCAAACTCTACTCAGAGATACGTGCCAGCGAAAGTAAGATGACTCAATTCCTAGAAGCGGTTCCGGTAGGAATTGGAGTATTGGACGCGACGGGTCGCCCTTACTATGCTAACCAACAGGGCATTCAGCTCATGGGTAAAGGGATTGATCCTGCCGTGCCGCCGGAGCAAATCGCAGAGGACTACCAATTTTATGTGGCGGGAACGAATCAAGTATATCTAACTGAGAAACTGCCGATCATCCGGGCGTTGAATGGCGAACGTACTACTATTGACGACGTAGAAATTCGCCACAATAACGTCACCATTCCAGTTGAGGTGTGGGGCACTCCAGTCTTTGATGAACAAGGCAAAGTTGCTTATGCGATCGCAGCTTTTCAAGACATTACAGAGCGAAAACAAACAGAACACCTTTTAGCCAATTACAACCGCACCTTAGAGCAACAGGTAGCAGAGCGAACGGCAGCGTTACAGCAAAGCGAAGCAGAATTGCGCGATCAAGAACAAGAATTACGACTAATTACTGACGCTCTCCCCGTTTGTATCAGCTATGTGGATGCCGATCAGCGCTATCAGTTTGTCAACCGCACCTATGAGGAATGGTTTCATTATAGCCGCACTGAAATTTTGGGCAAGTCTGTTTGTGAACTGTTAGGTGAGAAGGCTTATCAAGTTGTTGAACCGTATATCAAGCAAGCGTTAGCGGGGCAAATTGCAACCTTAGAGATGGAAATCCCTCTTTCACCGGGCAAACGACATATCAGTGCGACCTTAATTCCCAAGGTTGATAGTAGTGCCCAAGTCAGAGGATTCTATGCTCTAAATACAGATATTAGTCACCATAAACGTGCCGAAGAGGCTTCTATTTTAGAAGAACGCAACCGCATAGCGCGAGAGATTCACGACACTCTCGCACAAGCTTTTACAGGGATTTTAGTTCACATGGGAGCCACTTCTCGAATCGTGACAACGAATCCAGAAGCAATTCAAACGCATATTAATACTGTACGAGATCTGGCTCGCAGCGGGCTGACAGAGGCTCGGCGATCGGTTGCGGCATTGCGTCCCCAATCTCTAGAAGAGGGCAATCTGTGGACGGCGCTAGAGCGATTAGTAGTCAGTATGCAATCTTCAACCGAAACTAGCTCAATTTGTGAAATTATTGGCACGCCCTATGTACTACCTGCCGAAACTGAGAACAATCTTTTAAGAATTGCACAGGAAGCATTTACAAACGCTGTCAGGTATGCAAATGCAGCCGAAATTCGGATTGAGTTAGTTTATGAATTAAGGCAATGTTTCTTACAAATTAGAGACAACGGACAAGGATTTGAAGTCAACCCTACAATTCTAAATCGGGGGTTTGGCTTACTTGGGATAACCGAACGAGCAAAACGCATTGGGGCACAACTCTCGATCGAGAGTAGACTGGGGCAGGGAACCGAAGTGATTGTATCTGTCCATCGGGAGGCATCAGCATGAATCAGCCTACAGCAATCCGCGTTTTGATTGTCGATGATCACCCAATTGTTCGGCAAGGACTAGCCGCGATGATTGAGAATGAGCCAGATATGACGGTAGTGGGTCAAGCAGGTGATGGACTGGAATCGATTGTTCGATATCGACAGCTACAGCCTGATGTCACCTTGATGGACTTACAGATGCCGCAGATGAGTGGTGCTGATGCGACTTTAGCAATCTGTGCTGAATTTACTCATGCTCACATTATCATACTGACCACGTATGATGGTGACGAGGATATTTATCGCGCATTACGCGCTGGGGCAAAGGGCTATTTGCTCAAGGATGCCGAACCGGAAGCACTCCTCAATGCCATTCAGATCGTCCATAGCGGGCAACAATATATCCCTTCTGAAGTTGCTGCCAAACTAGTGCAACGGATGAGCATTCCAGAGTTGAGCGATCGAGAACAAGAGGTGATTCGTCAGATGGCACGCGGCTTGAGTAATCATGATATTGGCGCGGTTTTAAATATTACTGAAAGTACTGTCAAATTCCACATCAACCGCATTTTAAGCAAATTAGGTGTGAGCGATCGCACTCAAGCGGTTATTACCGCACTGAAGCGAGGAATCGCCAAGTTGTGAGACAGCAATGAGAACTGAACTTAAGTTCGGTTGAGAGCTCGCTGTAGAGATAGTGACCAACTGTTGTTTCGTCTCTTCAATCACTCAACTCTGGGTTGGCGACAAAGTTACATTAATTTTATAGGCTAAAGCTATACAAATAACGGAATCGGGAGGAATCACAGATAGAAAGCATGGCAATCTCTTGATGCTATGAAAAACCCTTTTTTCTAGAGTGTCCGATGAATCAAGATAGTCATCTTAATCAGCTCGTTGTTCCGCCTTCCCAACGCGATCATTATCAAGGGATATTGAGCGCTCCAGTCATGCTTGTGGAATATGGAAATTACCAATGTCCTCAATGTAGGGAAGCGCATCAGCTGATTCAGGCAATTCAGCAACATTTCAATTCTGGGTTTTCTGAGGAGAATTGGGTGTGTATCGTTTTTCGTCACTTTGTCCAAAATTCAATCAATCCTCAAGCACAAAAGGCAGCACAAGCAGCAGCAGCAGCAGCAGCACAGGGTCAATTTTGGCAGATGCATGACATGCTCTTTACCCATTCACAAGAATTGGGAGACGGCTATCTCGTAGAGTATGCCGATGTGTTAGGTCTCGATATTTCTCAATTTCTGCAAGATTTATCCAATCAAGTACACGTTGGTCGCATTAATCAAGACATGAAAAGTGGATTAGACAGTGGAGTAACATCTGCCCCAGCACTGTTTATTAATGGAATTCTCTATCGCGGTCGCTGGAATATGGAGCAACTGATGGCAGCCGTTACTGCTGCAAGTCATTGAGTTTTCTGTAAGGTTTTGGTTCTTTGAGAAAAGCAAAAACATAGCTGGTCGAAGCAGAGGATATTATGACTCAATATGACTACATCGTGATTGGTGCAGGTTCAGCAGGCTGCGTGATTGCTAATCGTCTAACAGAAGATAACGACACAACCGTCTTACTTCTGGAAGCAGGCAACCCAGATACGAAACCAGAGATTCACATTCCGGCAGAATGTCTCAGTTTACTAGGTTCGGAAGTGGACTGGGCATATTTCTCTGAGTCAGAACCATACTTGAATAACCGCAAAATCTTTTGTCCCCGTGGCAAAGTCTTGGGGGGTAGCAGTTCGATTAATGTCATGATTTATATGCGGGGCAATCCTCACGATTATAACCACTGGCAGTCATTGGGGAATCCCGGTTGGAGTTACCAAGATGTGTTGCCCTACTTCAAGAAATCGGAGCACTCCTCACGCGGTGCATCCGAATTTCACGGGGTCGATGGCCCCTTGAGCGTGAGCGATCTCATTGCGCCTGCTGTGGTATCCCACCGCTTTGTAGACGCAGCGGTGGCACTAGGATATGACTACAATCCTGATGCCAATGCGATGCAACAGGAAGGGGCAGGACTCTATCAGTTGACAATTAAGGATGGTAAGCGACACAGTGCCGCTGCTGCCTTCCTGCTGCCCATTCTCCAGCGTCCCAATTTAACGGTAACGACAGGAGCGTTAGTGACTCGCTTGTTGTTTGAGGGGACTCGCACCGTTGGGGTAGAATATCTGCGTGAAGGCACACTGCACCAGGTCAGGACTAACTCCGAAGTGATTGTCAGTGCTGGCACGTTCGATTCGCCCAAGCTACTGCTGCTTTCTGGTATTGGGGATGCAGAACACCTGAAAGCCTTGAACATTCCGCTAGTAGCTGATTTGCCGGGTGTTGGTCAAAACCTCCAAGACCATCCTGTCGTGTCCGTGACACACGAGGCAACTCAGGATTTACACCCGGCAAGCACCAGTAGTATCGCTGAAGCTGGTTTGTTCTTGCATACTCAGGGTAATCTGGATGCTGCGCCAGATTTACAGTTTCTTTTCGGTCCGGTTGTGTTGGTACCGCCTGGTTATGCCCACTCTGGTTCAGGATTCACAAGTTTCGTCTGTTTAACTCATCCCCAAAACATTGGCAGTGTCAGTTTGCGTTCCCCTGACCCCAAAGACGCACCAATGATTCAAATGAACTATCTCCAAAGTGAAGCTGATGTCCAAAAGCTGGTTGTCGGGATTAAATTACTTCGTAACTTGTTCGGTGCCAGTGTTTTTGATGAGTTTCGTGGTGAGGAAATCGCTCCGAGTGATAATAAACAGAGTGATGCAGCACTCGTTGATTACGTCCGGGAAACTTGCAGTACAGTGTGGCATCCGGTGGGCACTTGCAAAATGGGCACTGACCCCATGGCAGTTGTAGATCCTGAACTCCGAGTACATGGAATTGAGGGGTTGCGTGTCGTTGATGCCTCCATCATGCCAACAATCACCACAGGCAACACGAACGCACCGACCATCATGATTGGCGAGAAGGCAGCCGATTTTATTAAAGCCGCAGGTTGCCTTTCACAGCAAGTACGTTCTTCTACAATAAGAGCAATCTCATGACACAACCTCTCTGGTTTTTTGGCACTCACCTCAACATCGTTGCTGATCACACTACGACCGGAGGTAAGTACGATCTGATCGAGGGCTACTTTCCCCCTGGCACACAGCCTCCTCCCCATCGCCACACGCGCTATTTGGAACAACTCTATGTGCTGGAAGGAGAGTTCACGGTCTGGGCAGGTGAAAACAAAGTTGTGCTAAACCGTGGCGAAAGCTTTCTGATTTCTCCAGGCACACCTCATGTGGTCGCCGCACTCAGTGATAAGCCAGCTCGTGGGTTGGTCATTGCTGCCCCCAGTGCCTTTGCTCGGCTGATCGCAGCAGTGGGGACGGTGGATAAGACCAAACCACCCGACATGGCGCTGTTTGAATGTATTTCTGCTGAGATTGGCGACGAGTTGCTTGGTGCGCCGGGAGACCTACCCTGTGCATGAGGTGATGTCAGCTCAAAGACAGCAAGCTCGGCGTGATCGGGACCTTCCTCTGTGATGTTGACCGCATAAACACCTTTTCTAAAAAGAACGCTTAGTAATGAACACTTATTGCATCATTCCCCTTTAAGTTTGGAAAGCCTTCGAGTGAATTTAAAGTGTTAGCCACACCATCTTCCCAGTAATAATTAGGCTCGAAAGCTTGAGAAGATACTTATTGATTATATGCCATTTACTTGGAGCTGAAGATGAAACTCATTTCTGTCAACGTAGGACTTCCGCGTGAAGTCACCTGGAAGGGGAAAACTGTTAGCACTGGAATTTTCAAAGAGCCAATCAACGATCACGTAATAGTGAGAGCGCTTAATTTAGATGGCGATCGGCAAGCAGATTTAACTGTTCATGGCGGAGCAGATAAAGCAGTCTATGTTTATCCGTTCGAGCATTACGATTACTGGAGAGGTGAATTACCTGACACCGAATTAACATTTGGCAACTTTGGTGAAAATTTCACAACCGCCGGGCTGAGAGAAGAAGACGTGAACATTGGTGATCGCTTCCAAATTGGTAGTGTCCGCTTGATGGTGACCCAACCTCGGATGCCTTGCTACAAACTGGGGATTCGGTTTAGACGACCGGATATGGTGAAACGATTTCTCGCTAGTCGTCGCACAGGATTTTACTTTCGTGTGTTGCAAGAGGGTAAAGTCGGAACTGGAGATACTCTAGAGTTGGTGAGCCGGGATGAAAACAATGTCACGGTTGCAGATATTACGCAACTTTATGTTAATGCAGAGGACAATCCAGGGTTACTTCACCGTGCGTCACGGCTTGAAGCCTTACCCAAAAGTTGGCGCGAATATTTCCAGCGATAGCGTATTTCTATCTCAATTTGCGTGCTGAGAGAATGAGTTGCCGAATGCCCGATTTGTTTCACACCCGCAGATCAATAGACCCTACATTCAGGGAGAAATAGGTATGTTAGCAACTCAAAATGGATTGGTACTGGAGCCTGGCCAAGGAAAGTGCTATTGGGTGCTGGGCGACTTGTATATCTTCAAGGCAGCCGGCATCGAAACAAAGGAAGACTATGCGCTGATAGAGATTGTAGTGTATCCACAAACTGGATCACCATCGCATATTCACAGCCGTGAAGATGAATCCTTTTTCATCCAGTCGGGAGAACTCCAGTTTCAGATTGATGGCCAGACAGTTGTAGCGACCTCTGGAACTTTTATCTATTCACCCAAGGGGCAAACGCATATGTTTACCAACCTCAGCGATCAACCAGCACAGCATCTTGGCTGGTTGATGCCTGCTGGACTGGAGCAGTTTTTTATAGAAATTGGCATTCCGGCTGACGATCCGACAGCAGCACCGCCTCCAGTAACGGATGCAGATATTGAAAAGACGATCGCGCTGGCTCCTCACTATGGTCTGACCATTCTCCATCCATCTGGATAACGCATTTCAGTACTGTCTGTAAAATGCAGAATTTTGCATCATCCCTAAAGAGCGCTTTTATATCACCATTTCATGTACATTACGTTGTAGGAACTAGAGTTATGACGACATTTCACACGATTACAATTGATGGTTTAGATATCTTTTATCGAGAGGCAGGCTCGCGCGACAATCCGACAATTTTGCTATTGCATGGCTTCCCAACGTCATCACATATGTTCCACAATTTGATTTCTTCGCTGGCTGATAAATTTCATCTGGTTGCCCCTGATTATCCAGGTTACGGCAACAGTTCGATGCCAACCGTGAATGAGTTTGATTACACCTTTGATCACCTGGCTGAGATTGTAGAGAAGTTTATTACCGCGATCGATCTCAAGAAATACAGCCTTTATGTGATGGATTATGGTGCTCCGATCGGCTATCGTATTGCCACTAAATGTCCAGAGCGGGTGCAAGCCCTGATTGTCCAAAACGGAAATGCTTACGAGGAAGGTCTACGCGAATTCTGGGAGCCGATTAAGGCGTACTGGCAAGACCGCTCGCCTGAGAATGCAGATAAGCTCAGATACCTTGTCACCCTGGAAGCAACGAAGTGGCAATACACAAATGGCGTTCGCAACCCTGAAGCAATCAGCCCAGATACCTGGAATATGGATCAGCTCTTCCTTGATCGCCCTGGAAATGATGAGATTCAACTGGCGCTGCTTTATAGTTACGGTACGAACCCACCATTATATCCACAGTGGCAAGAGTATTTCCGCAAATATCAGCCACCAACCTTAATTGTTTGGGGCAAGAACGACTATATTTTCCCTGCCGACGGTGCTTATCCCTATCAACGTGACCTAAATGACGTTGAATTTCATTTACTTGACACCGGACATTTTGCTTTGGAAGAGGAAGGAGAGGCGATCTCCAACCATATTCGTCAATTTCTCACATCGCGACTACAACCTGTTCCTGCCTGACAATTGGAAGGATAAACCATCCCGAACATCCAATAGCTCATCCTCACCATGACCCCAGCCATGCTTAAACGGTGTTGTGAATTAGCATACATCATAAACAATTACAGGACTTATCATGAACAAACTAGAAGGAAAAGTCGCTCTTGTTACCGGCGGCACTAGCGGCATCGGTCTTGCCACTGCTAAACACTTTGTCGCTGAAGGTGCCTATGTCTTCATCACGGGTCGTCGCCAACCTGAACTGGATGCTGCCGTAAAAGAGATTGGTAAAAACGTCACGGGTGTCCAGAGTGATGCATCCAAAATGGAAGACCTCGATCACCTATTCGCCACAATTGAGCAAGAGCAAGGACACCTTGATGTAATTTTCGCCAATGCTGGCGGCGGAGAAATCGCCCCACTCGGATCAATCACCGAAGAACACTTTGACAAAACGTTCAACACTAATGTCAAAGGTCTACTGTTCACCGTCCAGAAGGCACTGCCGCTTTTACCAGCGGGTGCTTCCATTGTCCTGAACGCCTCGACTACTTCAGTAAAAGGCACCCCAGCCTTCAGTGTTTATAGTGCAACTAAAGCCGCCGTGCGCTCATTTGCCCGGAATTGGACACTCGACCTCAAAGAGCGCCATATCCGGGTTAACGCCATCAGTCCTGGCGTGGTTCCTACTCCTGGCTACAATCTCATAGGACTAAATGATGAGCAGGTACAGGAATTCGTGGACAGCCAAGCCAGCACCATCCCACTGGGACGAGTCGGCACGCCCGATGAGATTGCCAAAGCCGTTGTCTTTCTCGCTTGTGACGACAGCAGCTTTGTGAACGGCATCGAGTTGTTTGTCGATGGCGGCATGGCGCAGATTTAAAGCAGCTCCAGAAGCGGTTAGGAACGTGCTCCAGGCGGACTGTTGCTAAATAGGGTAATTCATCATCACAAGCGAGGCAAGTCATCAAGTCAACGTTCAACTAATTCAACTTAGGAGCCACATGAGCATAGTTACGATTAAAGATGGTACACAAATCTATTACAAAGACTGGGGTGCAGGACAACCTGTTGTCTTTAGTCACGCTTGGCCACTCAGTGCTGATGCTTGGGAATCGCAAATGTTCTTTCTTGCCTCGCACGGCTACCGCTGCATCGCGCACGATCGTCGCGGTCATGGTCGCTCAAGCCAACCGTGGAACGGCAACGACATGGACACCTACGCCGATGATCTGGCAGAACTTTTTGAAGCGCTGGATTTGAAGGATGCAGTGATGATCGGTCACTCTACGGGTGGCGGCGAAGTGGCGCGCTTCATCGGACGTCATGGAACAGCGCGTGTCGCCAAAGCAGTGCTAATGGGCGCAGTGCCACCGCTCATGCTCAAAACTGAGGTAAATCCGGGTGGGCTACCCATGGAAGTCTTTGACGGCTTTCGAGAGGCGTTTTTGGCAGATCGATCGCAGTTCTTTCTAGATGTGGCGAGCGGTCCGTTTTTCGGCTTCAATCGACCGGATGCCAAGGTTTCTCAAGGGATGATCAACGCCTGGTGCATGCAGGGTCTGATGTCCGGTCACAAGAACGGATATGACTGCATCAAAGCGTTTTCCGAAACAGATTTCACCGAGGATTTGAAAAAGTTTGACGTGCCGACGCTAATCCTTCATGGCGATGATGATCAGATTGTGCCGATCGGTGCTTCTGCCCTCCTGTCTGCAAAGCTCGTCAAAGATTCAATTTTGAAAATTTATCCTGGTGGGACGCATAGCTTGGGCGACACAAGCAGAGACCAGATCAACGCCGACCTGCTGGCATTTCTCAAGTCCTGATGCTGAGGCGTTGAGGTAAAATATCGCTGTTGATGCTCCGAATGGGTCATTCTCGTATAGTCACACCTGATACGGCTGGCTGCTTTAAACCCAACCACTATAGAATTCGTGACCATGAATAAACTAGACGGAAAAATCGCAGTTGTGACAGGTGCATCCAAAGGAATCGGTGCTGCGATCGCCAAACATCTAGCAGCCGAGGGTGCAGCCGTAGTCGTCAACTATGCCTCTAGCAAAGAAGGAGCCGATCGCGTAGTAGATGAAATTACCAGCTCAGGCGGGAAGGCGATTACCGTCCAAGCAGATGTTTCCAAAAGAGCAGAGGTTGAACAGCTTTTTGCCAGGACGCAGCAGGTATTCGGCAGGCTCGACATCCTAGTCAACAATGCCGGAATGTATGAAAATGTCCCACTCGAAGACATTACAGAAGAACATTTCCACAAACACTTTGATCTCAATGTACTGGGATTGATTCTTACTTCCCAACAAAGTATAAAGTACTTCGGTTCGGAGGGCGGCAGCATTATCAATATTAGTTCGCTCGTCAGTACCCTCGCGCCTGCTACCAGCTCGGTCTATAGTGCGACCAAAGCGGCTGTCGATGCCGTAACGAAGTCGTTAGCTAAAGAGCTAGGTCCATGCAATATCCGTGTCAATTCGATCAATCCTGGCGTGGTGGAAACGGAAGGCACGCACACAGCGGGAATCTCTCTTGGCAATTTCCGCCAACAGGTTGAAGCGCAAACTCCGCTGGGCCGCATCGGACAGCCGCAGGACATCGCCCCTGCCGCTGTCTTCTTCGCGTCTTCCGATTCAGCCTGGATCACCGGCGAAACGCTGTACATCACCGGTGGTCTTCGTTAACTTAGCTCAGTCTGCTTTTGAGGCAGTTCGGTCGATACGAGAAATATCCTCATTAGGTAAAACGCATGAGCAAATACATGACAGTGGATACCCATGACGGAAGTTTTCAGTCCTACATGGCACGCCCAGATGTCCTACCAGCACCAGCCATCGTCGTCCTCCAGGAAATTTTTGGTGTCAACGCTGATATCCGAGATACTTGTGGCGAACTCACTTTGCAGGGATATATAGCAGTTAGTCCAGACTTGTTCTGGCGGATGGAGCCGGGCGTTGATATGTCGGATCAATCTGAGTCCGAATGGAAAAAGGGCTTTGCCCTCTACAAGTCCTTTGACTATGACGCTGGTGTTGCAGATATCGCTTCAACGATAAAAATGGCGCGATCACTGCCCGATGCCAATGGAAAAGTTGGATTGATGGGCTACTGTCTTGGCGGTCTAATGACCTTTATCACAACAGCTCGCAAGAGTGTCGATGCCTCTGTCGTTTACTACGGTGGCAGCATGGAAAAGCACCTGGATGAAGCAAACAACATCGAGAATCCGCTTCTGGTTCATCTAGGTGAGGAGGATGAATACATCTCCAAGGAAGCGCAAAATTCCATCATCGAAGCGCTAAAGGACAATGCAACTGCTCAGGTGTTTACCTACCCAGGTTGCAAACACGCTTTCGCCCGTCACCGTGGCATCCACTACGACAAGGATGCATCTGCCCTGTCTAATAGTCGAACCGCCGACTTCTTCAAGTTGCACCTCAAGTAGAGAAAGGTTTCTCTACTTCAATCAAGAGATTTAAACCAGTATCACTCCTGACGATCCAACAGAATGACTGTTGGACGAAGAGCATTGTGTCCAATTGAATCAGTGTGTAAACTGTCTTTTCGCCATCCAATGAGATAAACAAACACAAAGGAAATCACAATATGAACACATTCGCCTTTAAAAATGGCATCCGCTTGCTTCTGATCGTCGCACTCTTTTTAGGAACCATTACAATTACTTCTCTAGGAGCCATCATGAATACTGCTAGCGCACAAGACAGCAAGCCTACCGTCGTCCTCGTCCACGGCGCATTCGCTGAGTCTTCCAGTTGGAACGGCGTCTTGACCGATCTGATCGCGAAAGGTTATCCAACGATTGCCGTAGCCAATCCCTTGCGCGGAGTCGAGAGCGACGCAGAGTATGTGTCCAGCGTGCTCAATGGCATCGAGGGTCCCATTGTGTTAGTTGGCCACTCCTACGGAGGCGCGGTGATCACCAATGCGGTCAATGACAACAGGAACGTGAAGGCACTAGTCTACGTTGCCGGTTTCGCTCCTGATACGGGCGAGACTGCCGCCGAACTCTCAGGACGCTATCCAGGTAGCACACTCGGCCCGACACTCGCGCCGCCAGTCGAACTGCCCGATGGTGGCAAAGACCTCTATATCCAGCAGGATAAGTTCCACGCGCAGTTTGCTGCGGATGTGTCCGCCGCAGACACAAAGCTGATGGCTAGCACTCAGCGACCGATCACAGAAGCTGCACTGAACGAGGCCTCCGGCGCGCCTGGATGGAAGTCCATCCCGTCCTGGTTCATCTATGGTAGCCGCGACTTGAACATTCCAGCAGCGGTGCAGTCTTTTATGGCGAAGCGTGCTGGATCAAAGGAGACGATCGTCGTGAATGGCGCGTCACATGTAGTTATGATTTCCCATCCAGATGCCGTTGCCGAAGTTATTGAGCATGCCGCAGCCAATAACTAGAGAAGCATAAACACATCGCGGGTGTATCAAACTTGTCTTTTTGCAACTGTAGCGTGAACATTAACAGATAAGAAAAACAATGAACATCAATAAGAATGACACCGCAGTAGTCGTTATCGATCCACAAAATGATGTTTTGAACGAAACAGGAGCCTCTTGGAGTTTAGTGAGCGACAGTGTTAGGGAAAACAAGACCGTCGAGAATATCGAGCGAGTCTTCAAAACTGCGAAGCAGATTGGCTTTGAGGTTTTCATCTCCCCCCACTATTACTATCCCACCGACTATGGTTGGAACTTTGGCGGAACCGTAGAGCGAATGATGTTGGAGTCCAGAGAGTTCAATCGTAAGGGTGCGTTGAGCCTTGACGGTTTCTTAGGGTCTGGTGCGGACTGGCTTGAGCGCTACAAGCCCTTCATAGAGGATGGAAAAACGATCGTCGTCAGTCCTCACAAGGTGTATGGACCGCAGAGCAATGACCTCATTTTGCAACTGCGTAAGCGTAACTTCAGCAAAGTAATTCTCCTTGGGATGCTAGCCAACATCTGTGTTGAAGCTCACTTGCGTGATTTGATCGAACAAGGATTTGAGGTGCTCGTCGTCAAAGACGCAACCGCTGCCCCTCAGCATCCAGAACTAGGCGACGGCTACAAGGCGGCATTGATCAACTTTGGGTATATCGCCAACGCAGTTCTGTCTACAGATGAAATTGTAAAAGCCATGCAGTAGCCCCAAACTCAGGCGCATAGATCGGATAGAAGTACGAAATCTAATCCCTAAACACTTAATAGTAACCATCGTTGCTAAAGAGAAGCATTTGAAGCAAATATGCCAAAAACCATTCTGATTACCGGAACCTCCTCTGGACTGGGCAAAGCCACTGCACGCCTTTTTGCCTACGAAGGCTGGAATGTTGTGGCTACAATGCGGCAACCGGAGAAAGAGCAAGAACTTGTCCAACTCCCCAACGTGCTTGTCACGCGGTTAGACGTTCAAGAGCGCGTGAGTATCACCACAGCAATTGAGGCGGCGATCACTCGCTTTGGTCAGATCGACGCTTTGATCAACAATGCCGGCTTTGGGCTTTTCGGGTTGTTCGAGGCAACACCGCCCGAAAAAGTAGTGGAGCAATTTAACGTCAACGTCTTTGGAGTCATGGATACTATCCGTGCGGTTTTGCCACATTTCCGGCGAAACAAAGCTGGCTTAATCCTCAATATAAGCTCAGGAGCGGGCATATTCACGCTGCCGATGCTTTCTCTATATTGCGCTAGCAAATTCGCTCTCGAAGGCTTCAGCGAAGCCCTTTTCTACGAGCTGACCTCGCAAAATATTGTCGTGAAGATCATTGAGCCTGGTGGCATCGTAAACACGAAGTTCGAGCAACGTATTGGCAGCGAGGCTGTAGAGAATAGTACAATTCCTGACTATGATCGCTTTGCCGCTCACACCAACGCTGTCTTTGAAAGTCTCCGCGACGTGCGCCAAGCCACAGAGGAGGACGTTGCGAAGGTAATTTATCAGGCAGCAACCGATGGCACAGATCGTTTACGCTACGTGGCAACAGAGGATATTAAACCGATGGTGAAGGCGCGGCGAGAAACCTCTGAGAACGAATATATTGCCTTTATGCGAACTCGCTTTGCTACCAATGTGTAACCTGAACCTACCGCCCAACATACCGTGCAATAATATTCCGCCTTCTCCCCTTAATCAAGATGGGGTAAATATATCCGTCACTTTATGATCACTCACGTTAGGTAATATAAGTATGGACATTGAATACTACGATGATATTATTATTGGCGGCGGTAAAGCAGGTAAAACACTTGCACCAGCCCTAGTTGCTGACGGACGAAAAACAGCACTGCTTGAACGCAGCTTAACCATGATTGGTGGCGGGTGCATCAATCTCGCCTGTATTCCCACCAAAACGATGGTTGCGAGTGCTTATGTTGCGAATACAGTGCGAAATAGTGCCGCTTATGGAGTTAACGCCAATGCACCCATTGTTGATTTAGCAGCAGTGATTCAACGTAAACGAACAGTTGTGCAATCCATGCATGACTTGAATTTGCACAATCTAGAAACTGCTTTAGGTCACAACCTGATCATTGGAACAGGACGATTCGTTGCTCCCAAAACCATTAAAGTGACAACCGCTGAAGGTAAGACTCGGCACCTCACAGCAGAGCGGTTGTTTATTAATACAGGTACAAGACCGTCAATTCCATCGGTACCAGGACTCAAAGAAGTTGAATTTTTGACCAATGAGTCAATCATGGAGCTAGAACACTTGCCAGAACATTTGATTGTACTCGGTAGCGGCTACATTGGGCTGGAATTTGCTCAAATGTTCCGACGCTTTGGCTCTCGCGTCACCGTCATTGGACAAAGTGAGCAAATCCTCTCACAGCAAGACCCCGATATTGCGCTCACCGTTCAAGCACTTTTAGAACGAGAGGGTATTGAATTCTTATTAAAGACAAAGGTGTTAAGAGTCGATCGCGCTGGTAATACGACTGAGCTACAAATTCAAGTTGCTGATCATAAAATAACTCTCCAGGGTTCACATCTGCTCGTCGCTGTTGGGCGTGTGCCTACCACTGATACTCTAAATCTAGCCACTGCTGGTGTAGCAACCGATGCCCGTGGATTTATTCTAGTCAATGATCGTCTGGAAACCAACATACCGGGAATTTGGGCATTAGGCGATATCAATGGAGGACCACAATATACCCATGTATCGCTCGATGATTACCGCATCGTCAAAGCAAATCTGATTGATGGTGGCAACCGTAGTATGCGCGATCGCTTGATTCCATCGTGTCTTTTTATCGATCCAGAATTAGCTCATGTGGGTCTGACCGAAACCGAAGCACGGCAACAAGGCTATGCCCCTCGCGTGGCAAAACTGGATGCTTCAGCGATTCCCAGAGCGCGAACATTGGGGCAAACTGATGGACTGCTGAAGGCGATCGTGGATACCGAGACAGGTAGAATTCTCGGTTGTTCACTGTTGTGTCATGAAGCGGGTGAAGTGATTTCGACGGTGCAGATGGTGATGCAAGTGAGGATGCCTTATACCGTTCTACGAGATAGTGTGTTGACTCATCCCACGATGACTGAGGGATTAAATCTATTGTTCTCGAAGCTGTAAAAAGGGGTTGTGTTGCAAAAACTTTTTAAGGGGAGAGCTTCTCTATCAATCATCTTACGCTGCAACTTCAAAAATTTGAGATATGAACTCTACTTGACCTAGAATATCACATTTTTCTACTCTTTAAATTTGTCCAATTTGTAACAACCTTAAAAGCGTCCCCTAGCATAGCGCGATTTCAAGGTACATTACTTAAATAAAACTCTGAGGTAATACGCAGATGAAAAGCTGGTTACAACCTCCCCGGCTGCGAATCGGTGAAGGCAGCGAAGAACACCGCCATGCTACTTGGCTAGAACTTTTTTATGACTTGGTGTTTGTTGTAGCGATTTCTCAACTCGCTCACAATCTTCACGATCATGTCTCGCTGTCAGGATTTTTCGGCTTTATAGTTCTGTTCATCCCCATTTGGTGGGCATGGATTGGCACTACATTCTATGCCAATCGGTTTGACAGCGACGATATAGGACATCGGCTGCTACTGGGAATGCAGATGTTAGCAATCGCTGCTTTGGCAGTAAACGTACATGACGGCTTAAGTGAAAGTTCAGCTGGTTTTGCCCTCGCTTATGCTGCTGGCAGGATTTTACTTGTAATTGAATACCTCCGGGCAGCCAAGCACATTAAGGCAGCACGTCCGTTGGCAATTCGATATGCCCAAGGTTATGGGATCGCTGCTACTCTTTGGCTAATCTCGGCATTTGTTCCTATTGAGTGGCGTTTTGGTTTTTGGACTTTGGGACTAATAGTTGATTTTGCTACTCCACTTACAGCCAATAAATTAGTTATCGGACTACTTCCCCACGCGGGACATTTACCGGAGCGGTTTGGACTATTTACGATAATTGTTTTAGGTGAAGCAATTATTGCTGTAGTTGACGGTGTTGCGGAGCAGAAATGGGATATCGAGAGTGCGATCGCTGCTGTATTTGGTTTAGGTATTGCTTTTAGCCTGTGGTGGATTTACTTTGACAATGTTGGTGGCGCTCCAATTCGGAATGCACGCGCCGACGGACGGGTTTCTTTGATGAATACTTGGCTTTACACCCATCTACCACTGGTTATTGGTATTGCCGCTAGTGGAGTTGGTGTAGAACACGTTGTCGCCAGCGAGGCTGGTGTAGCACTACCCGATAACTATCGTTGGCTGATCTGTGGTTCAGTAGCACTGTGCTTCATTGCTTTAGGAATTCTGCACCGGACTGGAGTCATCCGGTATTGCAAAATCCGTACCAAGTATCGTAGTGGAGCGGCGGCTGTCTTGCTGATAATCGCTATTCTTGGCAGAGGTTTATTGCCTCTTGCAGTAATTGCACTTGTTGCTTTTGTATGTGCTGTGCAAGTTTTTCAAGATATGTATCAAAGTCGCCCGACTACCCGCTTAACTGACGCAATTTAGTCAGCGATCACCTGCCTCACATAAGGACGCGCACCCAGGATATTTTTTGCCATTATTACGGGCGCGACCTCCACTTGATGTAGGGAGCAAATAATGATATTGTTCAGGAGTGCCAATTAAAAGGGTAAGTATGAGTGCTCAATTGCTGAGTATTGAAGGGTTGCAAGTGAAGATCGAAGGGACGATAGACCTGAGCCGTTCGATGCTCACGAGTGAAGAAAACATTCAGCAAAGCCTCAACCATACTGGTCGTCTTGCCACTGAAGCTGCCCTGCAATATTTGGATACAGATGGTTCAGCGATAGAAATCGCGGGCGAAGTGATGCGTACCAAAGGCAAACAGCCCAAAGCCTATCAGACTCCCTACGGGGAAGTCGTGGTTCTTCGCCATGTCTATCAACGTTCTGGTGGTGGTAAAACCTATTGGGGTGCAACGCGAAAAAGTGGGATCAGGCAGAGTAGCGTGAAAAGCACAAAAAAAAGTAGGATGCCATAGCTTGATATTTGGGTAAAACCCAAGCTGCTAGGAGTTCCTACTATGAATTGCAAT
>JAESFL010000599.1_pt1 | contig 22527 bp, 22 predicted proteins | sample 9269401 | NCBI WGS metagenome assembly JAESFL01 (sample SAMN14506025, study PRJNA617098) | algae metagenome | isolation source: Gloeocapsa sp. UFS-A4-WI-NPMV-4B04 and co-occurring heterotrophs from desert... | place: USA: Utah | collected 2006-10-01 | reverse complement strand
GTGCGGAGCGCTATGCGGCTGCTCGGCCATAACGGGAGCTCACGGCTTTGCCAGAGGAGGATCGCCACATCCAGGTTGCGCCAAGGCCCGCTTCTGCAAGCCATTCGCGGATGCAAGGGCAGCATTGAGTCTTGGCTATGTGAAAAAGGGGGATTGCCGCGAGGCGCAGAAAGGTTCTTCCGCAAAACCGTGCTCAGACGAAGATCTCGGCTGTCAAGGGGATGTCGAGGTGGATTCCAAAAACTGCCTTCTCTACCCGTCTGCTATCCCACATCCTCACCCAGCCAGGGTCAGGGGCTGCCCTTCCCTGCCCTAACCTGTCCAAACGTCCGGTCCGACGGTGTGATCAGACCCCGATGTCAATACCGAGGAGTGCCAGAAGCAGATCCCCGACCAGCAAACCGCTAAGTCCGCTTTGTGTCCACGACGGTCACTTAAGTAGATTCCGCCGCTCCCCGAATGCGGATATCAAGGGCTTCAAGTGGTAGGCCATGCTTCTGCCGAAAGCTGGCCAAATCTCCCAGTCCGCTTTGTGCCCGAAATGGTTGTGTCCGTTCCGGGTCAAAACCAAACGTCACCCGTCACTCGTAATCGACGGGCTTCAGGGTGCGATACGCTGCGCAGACTCAGTGCTTCGGAATGGCCTTGATTTTCGGGGCAAGTCGGAGGCTATCGGTACGGCCGTGAATCTCGGAATAGATTTTACCCCCCATGGCACGGTTGCTCCCAACAGGGCGAGCCGGATTTCGACGCGACGCGCAAGGCGTCGAGGGAGCTCCCATCCCTGTCGTGTTTCGGCTGTCCAAAAGAACACTACCGCCGAAAGTCGTCAGAATAAACACCGGAGTCATTGAGCGGCAATGGCGTGTGGCCAGGTGGGACACGCGAGAGCATGTTGACTTTAGCTAACTGCCGGAACGAGATGATCGGTCGACCTTGGCTGCTGCCGATTGCCGCCTCGGCGGCCGAAAGGTCGCAGACCGACGCAGCGGCTGTAACGAGCGCCTGGTCCCACGGGGTTGCAGCCGGCGTCGTCCAAGCGCTCGAGCGACCAAAGGAACCGACCGGCATCGTCGATCAGGGAGCTATTCGGGAGGCTACTTTGGAAAGGATCGCCAGATGGTGAACGTTATCGCCTCTTCTAGTAGAGCTCCTTGCATCACTCGGATCGTCCCGTGGCCGACTGCCACGGTCTTGGCTCGGACAGTCGCCGCGGATTGGATGGAGCCCTACTCGAAAACGCCGTAGCCCGGGACGGCGTGCTTACGGACACCGTCGAGATCCAATTCGATACCGATACCCGGCGCATCAGGCAAGGCGATGTGCCCGTCTCTGACAATCGACCTTCCGCCGGCTGGCGCGTGGACATAGCTGTCCCACACGTCGCGCTCCTCAAGGGCGTGCCACTCAAGAACGAGGAAGTTTGGCACAGTCCCGCAGACATGGCAGGTCGCCATGGTGCCAAGCGGAGTGGAAACGAGATGCGGCGCAAAAGGAAGATAGTAGATCTCGGCAAGATGAGCGATTTTGCGGCTCTCTGAAAGTCCTCCGCACTTGGGAACGTCCGGCATCACAACATCGGCGCACTGCTGCTGGAGGAGTTCCCGAAAGCCCCAGCGCAGATACAGGTTCTCACCGACGCAGATAGGCGTCTTGCTGCGCATGCGAATCTGCTTCAACGCCTCCACGTTCTCCGCCGGAATGGGCTCTTCCAGCCAGAGCAGGTTGAAACGCTCCATTTCGCCGGCGATGCGGCAGGCGCTCGGAACGTCATACCTGGCATGTAGGTCGATGCACAAATCGATGTCCGGTCCGATGGCTTGGCGAACAGCGGCCACGCGCTCCACCATGGAGCGCAGTTCCGCGCCGTTGATCGTGTGATTGAATGAGTCGAACTTTGCCCGGTGCTCCAGGTCGTCAATGTCGAACTTGAGGGCGGTAAACCCCTCTTCAACCATGCGCCTCGCCCTGGCGGCACAACCCTCGGGGGAGCCCGAAGGGCCGTCACCTTCGCCGCAATCGGCGTAGAGACGGATACGATCGCGGAACTTGCCGCCGAACATGCGGTAGAGCGGCTGATCGGCCGCCTTCGCTGCGAGATCCCACAACGCAATCTCTATGCCGCTCAACGCGATCAGAAAGACGCCCGATTGTGCGCCGGAGAACACGTGCTTACGTCGGATCTTCTCCCAGCACGCTTCGACGTTGCGGGGATCCTCGCCAACCAATTCCGACTTCAACTCGGAAATCAGGCCCACGACAGCGGCAGCACCGGCATCGGGATTGGCCTCGCCATACCCCGAAACACCGACGTCCGTATCGATCCTGACCAACGTTGCGTTGCCGTGGTAGGCAACGACGGCCGTCTTGATGTCGACAATCTTCATCGATCTTTCCCGTCACGCCGGCACATGGCCGACCGGAATGCATGCGCTGCCGTCCCGGCCCTTCGGCAGGTTCAGCCCGTTCCTGGAGTTCTCCGTCCTGGTGTCAGGACTTCGGATTAGCTGCGCGCCAAGCCTGGTATTCTTCCTCCGCACTTGGGTGCAGGGGATAGTATCGCTGCAACGGCGCCCCCTCCAGAAGCTTCATCCGTGAAAAGATCTCCCACTCTTGATGCTTCTGCGCTTCCTCGATCACGGCCCTCGCCATACTGACAGGGACCACCACAACTCCGTCGTCATCGGCCACGATGATGTCGCCCGGAATCACGGTGACGCCGCCGCACGCAATGGGAACGTTGACAGCGTTCGGATAGATGCTCGTCTGCACATGATAGTTTGGCGTCCAACCACGCAGCCACAGGGAGAGGTCGAGTTGCTTGACATTGGGCCGGTCGCGCATGCACCCGTCGATGACGATTCCCGCACCGCCCCTGCCCTTGAAATAGGTGCTCATCATGTCGCCGAAGACCCCCGAGCTCATGTCGGCGCGGGCATCCACCACGACGACGTCGCCCTCCTGAACGTGATAAAGCACGTGCCGGTGCAATTGCGTCTCTGGATCCGCATACTCGCCCTCGGAGAAGAGATCGGGTCGCTGGGGCAGGAACTGCAGAGTCAATGCCGAGCCAACGATCGACTTGCCGGGGTTCTGGGCCACCGGACCGACCATGTGGGGATTGCGGAACCCCATGTGTCCAAGAGTGCCGGCGACGGTCGCGGCACCGATCTCCCTGAGTCCTTCTATCAGCTCTTTGGGTGGTCGTATGATGTCCGGTGTTTGCGTCATTGTGCCCTCGGGTGAACGGTTTACCAGTTCGTAACAGATCCATCGCGGCGCCTGAGATGCGGCGCTTCCCAGAAACGCAGGCTCTGCGCACGGATTGCGGCTTCATTGACTTCGACGCCTAGCCCAACCAGGTCGACGACTGGGTAATCGGCGCCGTCTAGCCGCGGCTGTATCGGGAAGAACTCGGAATTGTCGAAGCCCAGCTTGGTCTCGGGGGCTCTCGTTTCGAGCCAGGCGAAGTTGGGCAGCGCTGCTGCGAGATGCACCGATGCGGCCGTGCAGACGGGACCAAGCGGATTGTGTGGCATCAAGTCGACATAATGTGCCTCGCTCCACCCGGCGACCTTCATGGCCTCGGTGAGACCACCAACGTTGCAGACGTCGATCCGGTTGAACTGGTGGATGCCGCGCTCGATGTAGGGCAGGAACTGCCACTTACTGGCAAATTCTTCGCCGATAGCGAAAGGAATGTCGGTCATGGTGCGCAGCGACTCGTAGGCTTCGGGTGTCTCGTCGCGGATCGGCTCCTCGAGGAAATCGAGCACACCGCGACCGAGCTTGCTGCAGAAGCTTGCTGCCTCGGCAATCGAGAGCCGATGATGGTAGTCAATGCCGAGGACGGGGTCGTTACCCAGAGCCTCACGCGCTCTGTTGAGCATTCTGGCGGAGGGACCGATCGACTCGCGCGGTTCGAAGATGTCCCGACTGCTCTGCCCGACCGGGAAGAAGCGGATCGCTTTCCAGCCCTGTGCAGCCAATTCGCGGGCGCGCTCGATGGCGACATCGCCCTCCGCCTCGTCCCCGGTGGAGGCGAAGGTGGGAACGCGGTCGCGCTGCTTGCCGCCGAGCAGTTCGTAAACCGGCACCCCCAAGGCCTTGCCTTTAATGTCGTGGAGGGCGATGTCGATTGCAGAAATTGCAGCCTGCAGCACGCGCCCGCCTTCAAAGTACTGGCTTCGGTAGGCCTCTTGCCAGATTCGACCGATCTGCAGGGGATTCTGGCCGATCAGGAACTCGCGGAAATGCTCGACCGCGCCGGCAACCGCTCTTTCACGGCCACTCAGGCCGCTTTCGCCCCAGCCGAAGATGCCCTGGTCGGTCTCGACCTTGACGAGCATCTGGTTCCGGATTCCGACCCAGACCGGATAGGGGATGATCGCTGTGATCTTGAGCTTTCCGGTCATACGGGCCCCCAAGGTCGCGTCGGATCGCCTTGCCTCAATCGGCCTTCAGGGCCAATTCAGTCGCACCGTCGAATAGGTGCAGGCGCTCCTGGTCGAACTCGAGCCAGATCTGCTCATCGGGCGCGACGGCGACGTTGGGCGGCACGCTGATGTTGACGACAGACCCGGACAGTAACGCCTGCACGAACGTCACGTCTCCCGTGGGTTCCACCGTATAGGCCTTGGCGGGGATTGATTCCGCCGTCGCGCCACGGGCCAGTCTGATTGTGGAATGGCGCGCTCCCAGCACTATCTTCTTGGTGGTCGAATGGTCGACCTTCCGGGCGTTGCGGGGTGAGAGCGTCAGGTTCCAGCCTTCCGCTCCGGTCAGCACAGTGCGTCCATCGACCGTCGATGCCTCGACGGGAATGAGGCTCATCGCCGGGCTCCCGATGAAGCTGGCCACGAACAAGTTCACCGGATGCGCAAAGACTTGGGCCGGTGTGTCATATTGCTGGAGGAAACCGCCATTCATCACGGCCATCTTGTCAGCCATGGTCACGGCTTCGAGTTGATCGTGCGTCACATAGATGATCGTTGCCTTGAGGTCCTGGTGAAAGCGCTTGATCTCCGAGCGCATCTGCACGCGCAGCTTAGCGTCGAGATTGGAGAGTGGCTCGTCCATCAGAAAAACCGCAGGGTCGCGCACCAGCGCCCGGCCAAGGGCCACACGCTGCTGCTGTCCGCCCGACAGCTCGCGCGGCTTTCTCTCGAGAAGGTGGGTCATGTCGAGCACGCGCGCGGCCTCCCTGACCTTCCGGTCGATCTCGTCGCGCGGAAGCCTGCGCATTTGCAGGGGAAAAGCCAGGTTCTTGTACACCGATTTCTGCGGATAGAGCGCATAGTTCTGGAACACCATAGCGATGTTGCGATCCTTCGGGTCGACGTCGTTGACGACGCGATCCCCGATGGCAATCTCGCCAGAGGTGATCGAGATGAGGCCGGCAGCCAGATTGAGTGTGGTCGTCTTGCCGCACCCCGAAGGACCAACCAGCGCAACGAACTCACCGTCATTGACTGTGAACGACACGTCGTTGACGGCCGTGAAGGCGCCATAGGTCTTGACGAGATTCCTGAAGACCACATGAGCCATGAACCCTACCCTCTAATGTTTGACGGCACCTTCAGTGAGGGCACGGACGAAGTAGCGTTGCAGCAGGAGAAAGAGTACGACGACCGGCAGGCTCATCATGAAGCTCGCCGCCATGAGCCCTGGGAAATCCGTCGTGTTCTCCGAGAAGAAGCGTTGGATGCCGACCGGCAGCGTCAACTGGTCGTTCTTGTTGAGAAAAGTGTAGGCGAAGATGTACTCGTTCCAGGCGCCGATGAAGGAATAGATCGCGGTTGCGATAATGCCCGGCGTCGAAAGCGGCATCACAATCAGAAGGAACGCTTGAAACCGAGTGGCGCCGTCGATCCGGGCCGCCTGCTCGAGTTGGTGGGGAATGTTGTCATAGAAGCCTTTGAGCAGCCAGATCGCAAGCGGTAGGCCGAACGTGAGATACGTGAGAATCAGGGAGCCGTGCGTGTTCACGAGGCCGAGCAGCCGCATGAGGATGAAAAGCGGCACGAGGAAGATTACCGCGGGGAACATGTTGCGCAGCAGGACCGCGAAGAAGAGGAACTTGCGCCCCGGGAAGTCGAACCGCGAGAAGGCATAGGCCGCGGGTACGGCGACGACAACCGCCAGGATCGTCGTCATAGTCGACACGAAGAGACTGTTCCAGAAGAAGCGCAGGAAGTCCTGGCCCACGCTGTTGGTTGGATCAAGGAGCTTCTCATAGCTCGCAAGCGTCGGCTCGTTCGGAAACCACTGCGGCGGGAACTGCATGGCCGCGAAGCCGGACTTGATCGACGTCAGCAACATCCACACCATCGGAACCGCGGTGTAGAGCAGCATTAGCACGAGGAAGAAGCGTCCAGCCCAGCGCCAGACGTCGATCGGCTTGCGTCTCCTCTTAGCGACGATGCTGGTGATCGATGTCAAGCACCGTGCTCCTTTCGTTCACTGCCACTCAGGGCGCGTACATAGAAATAGCCAAGCGTCATGACGATGAGGAACAGGAGCACCGAATAGGCTGACGCTATGCCCCATCGCTGTCGCCCGAAGGCGAGCTCATAGATGTGTGTGATCCAGATGTGAGACGCGTTCGAAGGACCACCACCGGTCATGATCCAGGGGATGATGAAGGAATTGAAGTTCGCTACTGCGAGCAGCAGTATGGTCACGGTAGATACGCCCTGAAGATGAGGGAAGGTGACGTGCCAGAAGCGCTGCCACGCGTTCGCGCCATCGACTTTCGCCGCCCGCAGCAACTGATCGGGGACGGTCTGCAGACCGGCCATCAGCATGATCATCGCGAACGGAAACTCGCGCCACACGTTGACGACGATCAGCGACGGCAGGACCGTACCCACGCTGTCAATGAGATTGGGTGGACGGCTGGCAAACCCGAGGCCGACGAGAACGGCGCCGATCACGCCGAAATCCGAATGATAGATCCATTTCCAGATATAGGACGCGGCGACCGCACTGATCACCCAGGGGATGATAAGGATGGCGCGCAACACACCACGACCGACGAACTCGTGGTTCAGAGCGAGCGCGCACCCTAGCCCCAGGATGAAGGCGAACACGGTCGAGACGACGGTCCAGATGAATGTATTTGCGGTGACGCTCCAGAACACGTCGCTATTCAGGATGAGCGTGTAGTTGTCGATTCCGACGAAGATCTTGTCGCGAAGCTGCAGACTTGGCGGCGTATTGAAGAAGGAAAGTTCAATGGTGTAGTAGACCGGATAGGCGATGACGATGAGCATCACCACGATCGCGGGCAGGACATAGAGATAGTCGGCGCGATGGTTCCAAGCCTGCTCAAGGATGCCCGGATGCTTCATCTTATCGGCAAGCGGAGCGTCAGCCAGGCCTGTCGCCATGGTCATCAGGGCGCCCTTCCACTGTGCGGAGAACAGACCGGCGGCGAGCGCCGCCGGTCGCGTGAGCAGAGTCGGCTAGAGTTTGCCGCCACTCATGATGTTCTTGATCTTCTTGGCCGCATCCTCGGCGGCTTGATCGACAGTCATCGTCCTCGTTAGCGCATTCTGCAGCATGTCGGGCACGACGATGTTCATGATCTCGGGTGTCTCCGGGATCGTCGGGAACGGGATGCCGTAGGGCAGCATCGAGGTCGTGACGTCGAGGAACTTGATGTTCTCCAGACGCTCTTTCATCCACTTCGTCTTGAAGCCATTGAGATTGCCGGGGTTCGATCCGGCATAGGCCATCTTCAGCGACCATTCCGGGCTCGTCCAGAAACAGGCGAGCGCCTTGGCGGCTGGCTGATCGACTTTGCCCCCGTCGACATATTCGGGCTTTAGGATGTGGATGTTCGAGCCGCCGAAGACAACCGCGCGCTTGCCGTCCGGGCCGGTCGGGATGAGTCCATAGCGCATGTTGTCGATGACGGTCTGGGCTTTCTGCACGTCGCTTCCGGACGCCTTTTTCTTCAGATCCAACATGACGTCGTAGTCGGACGGGTGCGAGATCATCATGCCGAGCTGGCCCGCCAGGAATAGTGGCTGGTTGTCAGCCTGTTGGTTCGTCAGGGCCGAGACCGGCACAGACTTGTCGCGCACATACATGTCGTACGACGCTTGCAGCGCGCGCTTGCTCGCCGCGCTGTTGAGCTGGATCTGCGAGTAGCTCGGGTTCTGTGTGGCTTCGTCGAAGACGCCGCCACCGAAGCCCCAAAGTTGGGGAAGAAAGCGATAGGGCGTATTGCCGGCGTTCTTGCGGGCGACGAGACCGTAGCCCGCTATCCCGAGCTTCTCGTTGATCTGCTTGGAGTATTTCACCACGTCGTCCCAGGTGGCCGGCGGCCGGTCGGGATCGAGACCCGCACGTTTGAACACGTCCGCGTTCCAGATGAACGCCATCGTCTCGTTGTTGGTTGGGACGCCGTAGGTCTTGCCCTTCCACATGTTCGACTTCATGGCCCCGGGCCAGAAATCCTCCGTCGCGTGGCCGACGTCCTCGGGTTTCAGTTCCTGGAGATACCCCTTAGCGGCAAACTCAACGCCGCCCAGGATCTGCAGCCGCACCATCATCGGTCCGGCATTCCCGAGCAGCGCCGTGCGGAACTTGTCGAGCAGATCGTTATAGGTGAGCGCCTGTTCGCTGAGTTCGATATTGGGATAGGTTTTCCGGAATGTGGCGAAGAAATCCTTGTAATACTGCCGCAAGAGATCAGGGTCGCCCTCGAATACGCCCTGGTACCAAAAGGTGAGGCGGCCCTTGTAGTCGAGAGGGGTGACTTTGCTGCAGTCGGCCGCTGTATCGAAATCCTTCGTCCCCGCGATCGAGCGCACGTATTCCGGCGACCATTTGCTTAGGTCGACGGGAGGGGCGCCCAACACGGGCGATGACATCATCAGCGACACGACAGCTATCGTTGAAACACCGCGACGAATGGCGCGGCGAAGGTCCAAAGTCGACATAAACTCCCTCCTATCTCGTCAGTGCCGGCAGGCACTGGCGGCATGGCTTCCACCCTTGTCCGAAGCTTTTTCTGATTGACGCCTCAATTGCTCGACGCTCGCAGAACCAGACTTGTATGTCAATTGCGTCGCATCGTATATTGTCTCCGCGGATCTACACATGATCTGAGTATCGGAGGCAAGGTTGAAGGAGGTGAGTGATTACAGGGCGGTACCGCCCCTGGGCATTGACCCAATCGGGGCCTCCACGGAGTCCACGGCGGTCCTCTACAAGGTGATCCGCGAGGACATCGTCTCGGGCCGGCTCGTGGCGAATCAGCGCCTCGTTGTCGCCGACCTCGCCAAGCGTCACGGCACGTCGACGACGCCGGTCCGAGAGGTGCTGCAACTCCTGCGAGGCGAAGGCTTCGTCGTCTTCACCCGCAACCGCGGCGCGCGCGTGCGGCCGATCGACCGGGACTTCATTCGCGACATCTACGAAATCGGCGTGCTCATCGAGCCGTCCCTGACCCGCTGGTTCGTCGGAATGGCGACTGAGGCCGACATCGCTGAACTCGAATTCGTCCAAGCCCAGATCGAGGCCAACAATTTTGCCGACCAGATCCTGCACAGTGACCTCGACACGAAGTTCCACACCCTGATCTACCAACGACACTACAACCGGCACGCTGCCGAGCTGTGGTGGAAACATCGCGAGGTGCTCCGCGCGGTGAGCCGCCGGTTCAGCTTCACCCTCGCGCGGCGAGCGCAGATCATCAGCGATCATCGCGAGCTCATTGCCCGCATCAAGGCCGGCGATGCCGACCAGGCCGCCGAACTCGTGGCACGCCACGTCGAGGGATCCGGCCTCCACATCCTCGAGCATATGCGGGCCATAGCGGCAGCCCAGGCAGGGTAGGTCGCCGACCCGAAACGCAACCCCTTTTCGGTTACATAGGAAAGCAAAACACATGAAGATCACCAGCGTCAGGCCGTGGCTTATCGAGTCGGAAGCCTCATACTGGGGCGAGTTCCTGTTCGTCGAAATCAACACGGATGAAGGCATTACCGGCTGGGGCGAGATCACCACGACAACAAAGATCGCCAACCGCGCCCTGACAGCGATGCTAAGGCAGATCGGCTCCACGATGGTCGGCGAAGATCCCGCGCAGATCGAGCGCCTCTGGCACAAGCTCTTTCGCAGCTTCACCTACATGGGCAGCAGGGGCGCTGCGGTGGAGTGCCTGAGCGCCATCGACATCGCGCTGTGGGACATTCGCGGAAAGGAGCTCGGAAAGCCGATATACGAGCTTCTGGGTGGACCCGTGCGCGACGAGATTGCGCTTTACACCCACCCGGATCAGCGCAAGTTCACGAGCAAGGAGGCCGTCGTCGCCGAGATCCAAGCCATTGTAAAATCGGGCCACACGGCCCTCAAGTTCGACCCGTTTCCTTTCCAGGGCGCGTATGTCCACGGCATGGCGCGCGAACAGAGCGAGGGCTACCTCGACGGCAGCATGACGCGCACGGACGAGCGCGAGGCCGCGGAGTTGACGGCGCTGATTCGCGAGACCGCCGGGCCGAGCATCGAAATCCTCATTGACGCGCATGGCCGCTTCGACGTGCCGACCGCCATCCGGCTCTGCCGGTCGCTCGAAGAGGCTGGAAACATCGACTGGTTCGAGGAGCCCTGCCCGCCCGAAAGCACCAACGCCCTCAAGCAGGTGCGGGAGAAGGTCAACGCTCCGATCTCGTGGGGTGAGCGAGGACACACGAAGTGGGACTTCGTCCCCATTCTTGAGAACAAGCTGGCCGACTACATCATGCCGGACGTGACCTGGACGGGTGGCATCACCGAGCTGAAGAAGATTTCGGCTCTGTGCGAGGCCTACTACATCCCGGTGTCGCCCCATGACGCCGCAGGGCCGATCAATGTCGTCGCCGGAGCGCAGGTCATGATGACCGTGCCGAACTTCTACAAGCTCGAGACGTCGGAATGGAATCTCTCCAAGTATGATCCTCTCATCAACGTGCCCCTCGACAATTCGAACGGCAGCCTCAAGCTCAATCCAGCTCCGGGCCTCGGTGTCGACATGAACCGCGAATATCTGGAAGCTCACGTCGTCGAGTGAGGCAGAATGCGCCGAGCCAATGCCGAAACATCCTTTCACTCGGTGCAAGCCTCGGACGTATCACTCATCGATGCCGCCCGAGATCCAAGAACCACATGCCCGCGACATGGTCGCGACTAATCGTGCGGGCTTGATGTCCGCGACAGGGAGAATGCCACGATGCATAAGCTGGATGGCGCTGACGAGGCTCTCAACCGGGTCAATCCGTTTTCCAGGCCGTCGGAGCTTCGCATCACCGACATGCGGGTCGCCGAGATTGTCGGCGCCCCGTTCACCTCAGCATTGATCAAGATCTACACCAACCAAGGCCTCGTCGGACTTGGCGAGGTTCGTGACGGCGGCAGCGCCACCTATGCGCTGATGCTGAAGAGCCGGTTGCTCGGTGAGAATCCGTGCGACATCGACCGTTTGTTCCGCCGCATCAAGCAGTTTGGTGGGCACGGACGGCAGGGCGGCGGCGTCTCCGCGGTCGAGATCGCATTGTGGGATCTGGCCGGCAAGGCCTATGGCGTTCCGATCTATCAGATGCTGGGTGGCAAATTCCGTGACAAGGTTCGCATGTACTGCGACACGGATGCGCAGCAACCGAGCGGCACGGCGACCGGCCTGCGCCTCAAGGAGCGCATGGACCTCGGCTTCACGTTCCTGAAGATGGATCTGGGGCTAATGCAGATTGCAGACCTACCGGTCGCTGTGGTGGCACCCGCCGGCAGCCTCGAAGGCTTCAGTTCGCATGCGGGGCAAGGCACAGCGCGTACGTTGGAGGAACGCCGGCGGCGCAACGCCGCCTATGACGCGCAGAACGTGCGGCATCCCTTCACGGGTCTCCACTTTACGGAGAAAGGTCTGGACTATCTTGAGCAATACATTGCGGAGGTCCGCGACGTCATCGGACAGGACATCCCGCTCGCCATCGATCACGTCGGACACATCTCACTTCAGAATGGAATCCGCCTCGCCAAGCGAATCGAAAAGTATGTGCCAGCCTGGCTGGAGGACGTGATTCCCTGGCAATACACGGAACAATATCGGCAGTTACAGGTCGCGACATCGGTTCCGATTTGCACGGGCGAGGACATCTACCTGAAGGAGAGCTTCGAGCCGCTGCTCAAGTCCGGTATCTCGGTCATCCACCCCGACCTGCTCACGACTGGCGGCATCCTGGAAACCAAGAAGATCGGCGACATGGCGCAGGACCATGGCGTCGCCATGGCGATCCACATGGCCGAGAGCCCCATTGCCGCGATGGCTGCCGCTCATGTCGCGGTCGCCACTGAGAATTTCATGGCCCTTGAGTATCACTCGGTCGATGTCCCATGGTGGGACGACATCGTGACGGGCCTTCCCAAACCCCTGGTCAAGAACGGCTTCATCGAGATGCCCGACAAGCCGGGCCTCGGCATCGACGATATCGTCGACGAGGTCATCGCCCAGCACCTGCAGCCGGGCGTCACAGGCATCTGGCAACCGACGGACCGCTGGGACGACGAGTATTCCTGGGACCGCACCTGGAGCTGACACCACCGTCTGAAGGCGGGCGGCCCGCAGGCGTTTCGGCGGCGCCTGTCGTCCATCCGCGGGATCGCACCCGGTCATTGCACTCCGCTTGTCCGCCGCACGAACAGGTCTTGGCCATGAAGATTACCGATTTGCGCTGCGCCGTTCTCGGGAAGCACCCGATTGTGCGGATCACGACGGACGAAGGCATCCACGGGCTCGGAGAAGTCGAATACACCAAGGGCTATCTCAAGCCGTGGGTGTTGCACTTCCACGAGGCGTTGATCGGCGAGGACCCGACCGACGTCGAGCGAGTGATGCTGAAGATCCGTCAGCGGGGCTCGTTCAAGCCCTACGGCGCGGCCGTCAGCGCCATCGAGCATGCGCTCTGGGACATCGCCGGCAAAGCCGCGAACGTGCCGGTATACAAGCTCCTCGGCGGTAAAGTGCGCGACAGGGTTCGCTGCTACAACGGCAATATGCGCAAGAAGCGAACCGGCGATCGCCCGGAAGACTATGCCGCCGATGTGAAGTGGATGGCCGAACTTCCAGAGAAGTTCTTCATGGTGAAGCAGGGTATCAGCTTTCACTCCAACATGAAGGATACTGTCGCAGACTTCCATTACGGCATCCGCCAGACGCCCTCGGGTTATCACGGAGCCATGGACCAGGGTATGATCAGCGAGCATGGCTTCAACCACATGCTTGATTGTGTCATCGCGATGAAAGAGGTGCTCGGCGACCGCGTCAGCCTGGCGCTCGACTGCGGCCCGGGCTGGATGTTGCCCGACGCGATCAAATTCGCGCGGGCGGTCGAGAAGTACAACATCGCTTGGCTCGAGGACATGCTCACCGGCGATTATGTGCCCTGGGTCAATCCGCAGGCCTATCGCGAACTCACGCTGTCGACGTCGACGCCAATTCATACCGGCGAGCAGATCTATCTGCGGCACAACTTCAAGGAACTTATCGAGACGCAGGCGGTACGTGTCCTCGGACCCGATCCGGCGGATATCGGTGGCATCGCAGAGCTCAAATGGGTTGCCGAGCACGCCTACATGCACTCGATCCTGATGGCGCCACACGGCACCGCCAACGGTCTGCTGGGGCTGGGCGCATTGATCAACGTTTGCGCCACGCTGCCTGCCAACTACATCGCGTTCGAATATCCCACTGCGTCCGACCCGTGGTGGAGCGATATCATCCAGGGACTGCCTGCAGGCCGCATCGTCAACGATTCGATGGTCGATCTGCTACCAGGACCAGGCCTTGGCCTCGACATCGATGCCAAGGCCGCCAGACGCTATCTCAAAGATGAGGACGTCGGGTTCTTCGACTAGGGCTGCGCTATATTCAATGTGACGGCCGGCTCTGCGCCAAGGTGGTGCGGTCCTGCCCGACCAGGGCTGTGTGCCGATTGGGCACGACGAATTCGTTCAGCGGGGGACGACGCCTCTCTTCGACGTCATCGAGGAGATCGCTGCAAGGATCCGCCTGAGACTGCTCGGGCGATGCATGATGCTAACCAGGATGATGGCGAGGAGAACGCCTCAATGCGCACGTCCCCAGAGGACGCGATGCGGCATCTCTCGTTCCTGCGGGAGAGATGCGTCCAGGCCGTCCTCCTCCGTGTCAAGTTTGATGCGACACACCAGAGATCGGCCTCGGGCTCTCGCCAGATAGAGTGCGGGTCGCCTACGTAGAACGTTCGTGACATCGAGGTGGTGCTAAACCAAAACCCTCATCCCAAACCGACCAATCTTCTGGGAGGGGACCAACCCCTGCATCACACGGATCCTAAGGGTTACAGACAAACACCCCAGCAGAGCCTCATCGATCCAGGCCAGCTTGCGCTTCACCGCACTCGTCCCGCGACGATCGCGAGACGCAGCAAGGTCCGGTCAGGACGCGGTCTCGGGTATGAAAGTGAGTTGGCTGAAGGACAGATTGCGCAGCGGACCTTGGATCCGCGTCCCACGCGGTGTAGGTCAGAGACATGTCTGACGCTTCTTCAGCCGAGGCACTGACCTCCCCATCTGTCGCGCGCAACCGGCAGCCGATCCTCTCGGTCCTCAGTCGCGTGCTGCCGCCCCGCGGGCGTGTGCTGGAGATCGCAAGTGGAACGGGAGAGCATGCGGTATTCTTCTCAGCCGCTCTGCCCAGCCTGATCTGGCAGCCAACCGACCAAGATCCGTTCGCCCTCAAAAGCATTGCGGCGCATCGAACTGCCGCAAGGCTGGCCAACCTCGCCCCTCCCCTGCTTTTGGACACCTCCGCCCCAGATTGGCCAGTAAGCCATGCCGATGCTGTGGTCGCCATCAACATGATCCACATCAGCCCCTGGAGGGCGACCGAGGGGCTCATTGTCGGCGCTGAGCGCAACCTGACACCCGGCGGCATTCTCTACCTGTATGGAGCCTTCAAGGAGAACGGGATCCACACCGCTTCCAGCAATGCTGTCTTTGACGAGAGCCTTAGAGCCCGCCATCCCAGATGGGGCGTGCGCGACGTCCGTGACGTGACCTGCCTGGCGAAGGCGCATAGCCTGGAGCTGGTCGAGCGGGTCCCGATGCCAGCCCACAATCTCAGCCTTGTGTTCCGGAGGCGGGGATGACCTCCTTTCCTCTCTTGCACAAGGTGGTGGTTCATAAGCCCGGTGGTTACGGGAGGCTGCAACTTGAGGCTCACCCGGTGCCACGGCCTGGCGATCGCCAGGTTCTCGTGCGCACACAGGCTGTTGGTGTCAACTATGCCGACATCTGCGTCCGCTGGGGCGTCTATGAGTCTGCCCGCCAGTATGTCGGTTGGCCCATCACACCCGGCTTCGAGTACGCAGGCCGCGTACAGAGTGTGGGAGGCGCGGTCACCCACCTCAAGGTTGGAGATCCTGTCTTTGGGATCACCCTGTTCGGCGGCTATTCCACTCACGTCTGTGTTGACGCTGACCGGGTGTGGAAGAAGCCGGAGGGTCTGAGCTTCGAGGCCGCTGCTGGATTTCTGGCGGTGTATCTGACCGCATACCACGGTCTGCTCCAAAACGTGGTGATCCGGCCCGGCATGCGTGTTCTCGTGCATTCGGCAGCAGGTGGGGTTGGCTCGGCGCTCCTGCGGCTCTGCAGGCTGCACGATCTTCACGTGACGGGCGTGGTGGGAGCCAGTCACAAGGTCGAGTACGTGCGCGGGGTGGGCGCCGACGCCGTGATCGACAAGTCGGTCCAGCCGCTCTGGGCGGAGGCACGGCGCCTGTGCCCCGATGGCTTCGACCTCGTCTTTGACGCGAACGGCCCTGAGACCCTGACCCAGAGCTACGCTCATCTGAAGCCGACGGGAAAGCTCATGGTGTATGGCTTTCATACACTGCTACCCAAGCAGGGCGGACGCATTCGCTATCTCAAGGCTGCGCTGGGGTTGTTTAGGATCCCCCAGTTCAATCCGCTGCGCATGACACGTGAGAACAAGAGCGTAATCGCCTTCAATCTGTCCTTTCTCTTCAGCCGGTCCGACCTGCTCCAAGAGGCTGTTCGGGACCTTACGTGCTGGCTTGAGGCTGGGAAGATCCAAGCGCCTCCGGTGCGCTCGTTTCCACTCGCAGAGGTGGCCGAGTCTCACCGGGTCCTGCAGTCTGGCCAGACGACCGGTAAGCTTGTGCTGCAAACCGGGATGTCGGAGCAGGTTGCCACATGACGACAGCCAACGAACCGTCCGTTCATCTGAGCACCAGGAAGAAGCTTCGGGCGCTATTCGGCGATAGGATCCCGCGGCTTGTGTTTGGCACAACCGCGCCTGTCGTCTTGTGCCTCACCCTGATCGAGTTCTCGACAGTCACGCATGCTCAAGGATCGAGGGCAAGGCAGGCTCTCGAAGCGCAGTTCCGGGAATGGCTCAGCCAGACAGTCTGGCCCGATGCTCGATCGCAGGGTATCGCCCGGGAGACGTTCGATCGGGCATTCGCATCGGTCGCCCTCGACTGGACGCTCCCCGATCTGCAGCCGCCGGGCTCAACCCAACCAGCCGAACCGCAGCACCAAGCCGAATTCCAGAGCCCCGGTCGCTACTTCCCGGAGGGGCAGCTTGCCTCCCTCTCGCGCGAAGGACGCACTCAACTGGAGCGCTGGAGGACACAGCTCGATACGATTGAGCAGCACTATGGCGTGCCGCGCGAGATCGTGGTCGCGATTTGGGGAAGAGAATACGGCTTCGGCCGGGTCGCACCGGACCGCTCGGCTATTCGCGTTCTTGCGACGCAAGCCTTCATGGGTCGGCGCAAGAGCATCTACTTCCCCGAACTTCTGGCAGCCCTCAAAATCCTTCAGGAGGAACGGGTGCCGCCTGATGCCCTCGTCTCAACTTGGGCCGGGGCCATGGGTCAGCCACAGTTCCTTCCCTCCAAGTTCCTCCGCTATGCAGTAGACGGCGATAAGGATGGAGTGCGCGACATTTGGCACTCGGTTCCCGACACTCTGGCATCCATCGCTCACTATCTGCGCGAACACGGCTGGCAGTCTGGTCACGGTTGGGGCGTGGAGGTTGCCGTTCCAAACCAGATCTCCTGTGCTCTGGAAGGACCGCGGCAGGGTCGGCCGGCTCAGGCATGGCAGCGGCTGGGAGTCGACATCATAGAAGCGTCGATGTTTGGTGACAGCCCAACCTATCTCCTGATGCCCGCGGGACGGCTTGGTCCTAGCTTCCTCGTAGCCGACAACTTCTATGTCTTGAAACAGTACAACGAGTCGGATCTATATGCGCTCTTTGTCGGGCATTTGGCCGATCGCATGCGCCGTGACGCGTCGTTCAAAGGTCAGTGGGCCGCCACAGGCTCGATCTCGCGCAGCGTCATCGTCGAGCTGCAGAAGCGTCTGCAAGCCGACGGCCACGATGTCGGGCGCGTCGATGGGCTTCTGGGTTTTGCTACCCGCACGGCCATCGGTCAGTGGCAAGCCAAGCACGGCCTCGCAGAAACCTGCTTTCCAGATCCGACTCTGCTCCAGCGCGTGCGAGCACGGTGAGTAGACCAGCTCAGACGAGAAAGGTTATGTGACCTGGCTCGTTCGCTTTGGACCGGGTTGCCTGAGAGAGCTGACCTGAACTCAGAAGCGCGAGACTACAGCGGTTCCCAGTCGTTCCCCGGGGTCACCCAGTTCCACGTACTCGGACGCTGGATAGCCATGCTCACGACTCCGAACCAATCATCCGTCGCCAAGGCTTTCCAGGAGTGCGACGATACTGGGTGGATGAAGCCGTCCTCCGGTCACGACCGGGTCGTGGACGTGATGGAGAACCCGTGCGCTTCACCCTCCCTGCCCGCGATCGCGCCGCCTACCTGACGGCTCGCTACAGCGAGCGGAAGGAGGCGGTGGCGAAGGAAGCACAGCGCCTCGCCGGGACCGCCATGAGCCAAGAGGTGAAGGATGCTGCCGGGTAGAAGCGAGGCGGCCTTGTTCGGACAATCTCGAAATATCTCTTGACACCCGATGCACCTTGATCCACTTTATTTCCATGAATGTCGAACAAGCAGCCCAGCAGCTCGAAGCCCTCGGCAACCCGACCCGGCTGAAGGTCTACCGCACGCTCGTGCGCGCCGGACCGAACGGCCTGCCGGTGAGCCGCGTGCAGGAGAAGCTGAAGATCCCGGCCTCGACGCTCTCGCATCATCTGCACCGGCTCATCCTGACCGGTCTGGTGACGCAGGAGCGCCAGGCCACCACACTGATCTGCCGGGCCAACTATCCGGCCATGGATGCCCTCCTGGGCTTTATGACCAAAGAGTGCTGCGCCGATGCAGGTTGCGTCGCGCCGTCGGGAGAACAGGCCGCTTGAGGCGTGTTTTTTTGACCACTATTTCCAAGTTTTCGGAAATTTGGATGAACGGAGAAACCCATGACCCTGCTGTTTCTTGCAAACCAGGTCGTCCGTGCCGTTCGCCATCGCTGGGCGGTTCAATCCCTCACCGAACTCGACGATCATACCCTTGCCGACATCGGCCTCCTGCGCACGGACGTGCACGCCGCCCTGGCCCGGCCGTACTTTGCCGACCCCTCGAAGGTGCTCAAGGAGGCGTGCTGCAATTGGCGCACCTTTGCGGCCCGTTTCCGCTCCTCGCCCGAACCCATGACCTGCTGCTAACCTCCCGGAGAATACCGATGGCCCAGAACGAAGCTCTTCCCGTCGCCGTGATCGGAGCCGGCCCCGTCGGCCTTGCCGCAGCGGCGCACCTGATCCGGCGCGGCCTTCCCGTCAAGGTTTACGAGGCCGGCTCGATGGTCGCCGCGAACGTGCGCGACTGGCGCCATGTGCGCCTGTTCTCGCCTTGGGAATACAACACCGATACGGCCGCCCGCGCGCTCCTGAAGGCGCAGGGCTGGCAGGAACCACCCGGGGACGTGGTGCCGACGGGGTCGGATCTCTACGACGCCTACCTCAAGCCGCTGTCTGAGACGCCTGAGATGGCGGCTGTGATCGAGACGGGCATCACGGTAAAGGCCATCTCCCGCCAGGGCGCCGACAAGGTGCTGAGCGAGGGCCGAGAGACGAAGCCCTTCGTCCTCGCCGTATCGAACGGCAACGGCGTGACCCGTCGTGACCTGGCGCGTGCCGTGATCGACGCCTCGGGTACCTGGACGTCGCCGAATCCGCTCGGAGCCGGCGGCATTCTTGCCGAGGGCGAGGCGGAGAACGCAAGGCACATCACCTACGGGATACCCGATGTGCTCGGGCAAGATCGGGAAGCGTTCGTCGGCAAGACCGTGCTCGTCGTCGGGGCTGGCCACTCTGCGGCCAACGTCCTTCTGGACCTCGCTAGGTTAGTGGAGCTAGATCCCCGGACCACCATCGTGTGGGCGACACGCGGCGCCAATCTCATGCGCGTCTACGGCGGCGGTCGGGCCGACCAGTTGCCCGCGCGGGGCGAGCTCGGGTCCAACCTCAAGGCGCTCGTCGACAGCGGCCGCGTCACGCTGGCTTCAGGCTTCAGCGCGACCCAGGTTCGCCGGCTAGGCGATCAAGTGATCGTCGCCGGCGAAACCGCAGACGGCACGCGCGAGCTCGGTCCAGTCGACCGCATCGTCGTCACGACCGGCCAGCGTCCGGATCTGGCGCTCACCCGGGAGCTGCGGCTCGACCTCGATCCGTGGCTCGAGAGCGCAAAGGCGCTCGGACCGTTGATCGACCCGAACTTGCATTCCTGCGGGTCTGTGCCGCCGCACGGCCACCGCGAGCTCGCGCATCCCGAGCCCGGCTTCTACACGGTCGGGGTCAAGAGCTACGGGCGCGCACCCACCTTCTTGATGCTCACGGGCTACGAGCAGGTGCGCTCGGTGGTGGCCGCCATCGCCGGGGACTTGGCGTCTGCGGACGACATCCATCTCGTCCTGCCGGAGACCGGCGTGTGCTCCACCAACGTGACCTCGGACGGGGCCAAAACGTCGTCGGGATGCTGCGGCGGCCCCGCTCCGGCGGGGGTCGATGCGTGCTGCGTGAAGGACGCTGAGGCAAAGGCCACCACTGGCCAGGGATGCGGATGCGGGTCGGCCAAGGCACCTGCCCCAGCTCCCGCAAAGGTGACCGAACGAGCCGGCTGCTGCTGAGCATGGGCGCTTCGGCCACGCGGGCATCCACCGCCGATCTCACGCCCGGCCCGAGGGTGGTGATCACTGCCCTCGGGATCACGCAGATCCTCGCCTCGTGCCAGCGGGCGGTTCGACGCCGGCCAACAACGAGGCCGGCGTCCTGCAGTTCGCGCGTGATCCGGGGGCTGCCGTAGGTCCCGTTCGACAGCTGGAAGGCCGAGCGGAGATGGGCGAGCAGCACAAGCTCCTCGCGCTGACGCCGGGACATGGGGCGGCTCCTCCAGGCGAAAGAGCCGCTTTGGCTCACACCGAGGACCTTGCACGGGCGCCGGACGGGGACCTCCTCATTCGCCGCATCGATGAGCTGGAACCTCATCGACTCCCCTCCTTGGCGAAAAAAGCCGTGGCCCGCTGCAGGATCTCGCGCTCCTGGCGAAGGATCTCGTTCTCGCGCCGTAGCCGCTTCAGCTCGGCTGCCATGTCCTCCTGACGATCGGGAGGCGGCTGCTCCATCTCCCGATCCCGGTGGCGGTCGATCCAGTTCCGCAGGGTGGACAGCCCGATCCCGAGATCGGCGGCTATCTCACGTCGGGAGCGGCCGCTGGTCTGGGCAAGCCAGACGGCCTCGGCACGAAACTCGGGGGTGAAGCGGATCTTTGGTTCTGACATCAGGGACCTCCTCCCTCACGGAAAGAGCTCTCCACTTGCTCGAAGCAAGTCCAAGAACTCGATGCCCCCCATTGACGATATAAATGTCGTACTGTTAAATTGTGTGTTATCTAATTGATCACATCAGGTTACCAGTGTCTGCCCAGGGCAACCCGGCCTGATCCTCACGTCCAGCTAATATCCTCCCAGTGAGGAATGCGAGCCGTCACACGCCACTGCGTGACGAGCCTGCCGAGCGTTGAGACCCTCCAACAGACCGGCCGACTGGCCGGGCTGAGGTTCCTCTCACGTCACCCCTTCCTCCCAAGGTGCCGGTCGTTCTCATCGTCGAAGACGACGTTCTGACCCGCATGGATGCCGCCGATCTCCTGCTGGATGCAGGCTATCGCGTCATCACACAAGCCAGTGCAGATCATGCCCTTGCGGTTCTCACCGTACGCTCTGACATTGACGTCCTCCTTACTGACATCAACATGCCGGGCTCGCTGACCGGCTCGGCCCTGGCCCGCATTGTTGATCGGCGCTGGCCTGGCCTGCCCATCATCGCCACCTCTGGCCAGGGAGAGCCGGCTCCGGGTGAGCTGCCCGACACCGCATGGTTCCTTTCGAAGCCCTACCCGCCCTCAGTCCTGAAGGAAGCGGTGAGGACGGCACTGGCGTCGATTGAGAGCCGCCGCATGAACGTAACCTCCCTCTCATCCGGGCGGGCATGATCCGTGTCCATCCCTCGACAGAGTGCGGCGGCCGAGTATCGACGGCAGGCGCAACAGGCCCGAGACGTGGCGGTCTGCATGTCCATCAAAGAGACTCGGCAGCAGCTTCTGGCGACGGCGACGCACTTGGAGACACTGGCCGAGGCCGAGGAGCGTCGAGCGCAAGAGACAGGTCTGCGCGACACATTGGAAAGCCGAGCAGCTCTTCAACCCGCCCTTAACCCGTGACTGCCATCACGAGCTCACGGGTCGAATCGCATATCAAGCCCGACCTCACGAGGAGCCCCGTCGGCACGACCTTGCCCACCCAAGGCTTTCGCGTCTGAAGTCTCACGTCCGACGATCACGAGGAGACGACAACATGACCGATGCACTATCTGGCAAGGTCGGAAAGTCCCGGTCCGACTCCATGGGTTGGGAGTATCTCCTCGCTCATGGGCCAGTCGGAGGGTCACACTACCTGATTTCTGAGTTGAAGGATGACGGCACACCAGGGACATTCGGCTCCAAGGTCGTCGCGTTGCAGCGTCTGGAGCAATACGACTTCTACGACAGCTTTAAGGTCGCGAGAGGCAAGCGAGCACCTGCACGGTGAGGGCCTGCACGGACAGAGCCTGTGTAATTCGCAGAACACGCTCTATTAAGCCGAAGCGCGCCTTGCCCGCGCGAAAGCGGACGGCCTTCTCCTGATCTCGCGCCGTTGGCTCTCTCCCACGCTCTGGTGCGCCTATGAGCCTTCCTTGTCCCTCAGGCGCCGCCGCAAGCTCGCTGGGATGGCCTCGATGAAGCCGACCCGGTCGAGCTCCTGACCCTGCTCATCGGTGATGAGGATCGCCTTGTCCTTGAGGTCACCTCCCTGTCGGATGGCATGGGCCAGGATCTCCCCGGCACCGCCCAGAGCCTCCCGACGCGCCGCATCGAGATCAGGCAGGTCAAAGCCCTCCCGGTCCGCGATGAGGCTGCCGTCGAGCACGAGGATGGGCAGAAAGTAGCGCGGCACAGACCGGCCTTTCTTGATGCG
>JAESFL010000596.1_pt1 | contig 22725 bp, 27 predicted proteins | sample 9269401 | NCBI WGS metagenome assembly JAESFL01 (sample SAMN14506025, study PRJNA617098) | algae metagenome | isolation source: Gloeocapsa sp. UFS-A4-WI-NPMV-4B04 and co-occurring heterotrophs from desert... | place: USA: Utah | collected 2006-10-01 | reverse complement strand
TTGCAGTAATCCTTGAGTTTCAGGAAAAATTTCTCTGGTGAATCGCATCACCATCTCCAATCAACAACTTAGCTAGTTTAGCTAATTTCTCCCTACTTTGTGTAATTAATTATGTCTACCTACTTAATCCCTCTCGCTGCAAAGCTGCATCAGGGTAAAAGCCCAAAAACCAATTTGGTATATTACCAATTATTTTAAACAAGCCGTCATCAATTTTTTCCATGACGACAATATTTAGAGCAACTAAAAGAGCAGAGGAAATAGATTCATTCATTATTTTACTAAGTAAGAATATATTTTTTTAGGTTCTTGCGTTCCTTCATCCAAAAAAGTAGTTGGTAAAAAATATTCTTGCATATTATCAATTTTATTAAATGTATTCACATCAATAATAATCTCACTGGAACTTGCTTGATTTTCCAGACTAACAGCGAAGTTGACATGGTAGCCGATTGCACTAAAGGTTTTACCATTTTTACTATCAATTATACCTAAAGCTACTGGGCCTGAAGCTATGCCAATTCCAATATCTAGCGCCGATGAGTTGTTTGATTGCTGCGTATTAATGTTTTTGATAGCCTCAATCATCTTTAACGCCGCCTTAACCGCATGAGTTTGCGCAGAACCAGTTGAAGCCAGAACACCGAACAAACCCATTACTGCATCTCCAATAATTTTATCCACCATTCCAGCTTCTTCAAGAATTGGTTGAATTATAGTTAGGAGATACAAGTTTAATGTTTTAAAAACTATATCAGGAGGATTATTTTCGCTATAGGCAGTGAATCCTCGAATATCTGCGAAAAGAATAGTTATATCTTTACGTTCCCCTTTTAACTCAAGGTCAAGCATATCTTTAGCTAAATCTTCAGGATCATTCTTACTGAAGTATTGATTCAAAACCTTAGCTTGTTTTTTTCGTAGCAGGCTCAAATCATTACCTTTTTGTTGCATCAAGCTACGTTGTTTTTCTTCTAAAGTTGCATCCAACAGTAATACCCAGTCACCTTCATCTCCAGAAAAAAGATGTACATCTGCAAAAATTTCATCCTTAATTTTAATGCAGGGGAGAAATATGGGAACTTCATCTAAAGGTAAAAGTCCTTCTAGAAAAAATAACTGTTCAGCTACGTATTTTTCTTGTTGTAGGTTTGTAATTCCATACACTGACCATTTACCACCCCAATTTGATAAACGTCCATCCTTTTTAGCTAATAAATAGGCTGGAGAAAGAGTGTCAACGGTTAGGTTATCAATGTAATCACGTACTGGAATAGGGAGGTTAAGCATTATGCTTCCAACATTTTCTTAGCAAGAGTTCCAAAGGCTTCTTCCACACCTAAACCTGTTTTGGCGCTACCTTTAATAACAGTCCAATTCTTTTGTGATAATTCTGCCATTGCAGCATCATCAATTTCCGATTCATCAATCAAATCCGCTTTATTAAGAATCAGAATGAATGGAACTTCCCCAATTGCATCTTCCACTCTTTGTTGAAGAGAAAAAGCTGTTTCTAAAGTATAGCGACGGCTGCCATCTACTACTAAAAAATAACCGGATGAACCTCGTAAGTAGGACATCCGAACTTTTTGAAATTCATCTTCCCCATGAATGTCCCACAAGATCAAATTTAATTCTTGTTCTCCAAATTTGACTAATTTCTTATCAATTTTTACACCTACAGTGGTATGATAAATATTGGAATAAATGCTTTTAACAAACCGCTCTACAAGGCTGGTTTTTCCGGTAGCAAAAGCTCCCACCATACAGATTTTTTTCTGAATCATCGCTGATCAGATTTTCGATTAAGGGTATCTGTCAAGAATACCTTGAATGATACCCTGCGGTTAAAAATCTTACCTTGTTTACTGAGATTATCTGGTAAAGGTTCTCTAGAGCCTACCCCCTGTGTAGTAAAATTAGTTGCTTTTAAACCTTGGGAAACGAACATAGATAAGACTTTCTGGGCGCGTGCTTGACTGAGTGTTATGTTAGCGTTTTCCGAACCGCCTGCGTCTGTATGTCCTACAATTTGAATTCGGATACCCTTATTTATACTTTGTGCAGAATTAGAGAGTTTCTGGATTTCTTTAACCAAACTCTGAATTTTACTATCTTGACTCGGTAAAAGTTGAGTTCCATTTAAAAAATGGACTTCGTAATTTTCAATTTTCTTTTTGGCTGACTCAAGTTCTCTTAAATCTGTATCAACAATATTCAAATAAACTTTATTAACGCCGGGAATAAGTTGTACCAGTTTCTTACTTTCTGCAATCCATTCAGCAGAAGCATAACCTGTAGCATACAAAATAGCGTTGTTGTCAACTTTTAATGATACGGATTGGGGTGGTTGAAGCACTTGCTTGGTTCTAGTTTCAACAAATTTTGGAGCTTCTGAAAGGTAATTTTCCCATCTGCTAGTAACTTGAGCGGGACTCAGGTTTGCTGATGAAATCAGCATTAATGGATCTGCCGCTAGTGGATCTCGCAGCCCAGAAATAAAAAATTTTCCGTGACGTTTATCAGCACTAACAACGACAATCCCACGTTCAGCATTCAGTTTTTCTAGGTAATTTGCCCAACGCTGTTGATCGCGGATGTATAAAAATAGCCAAGGTCCCACAGCAATCAGGATTGCTCCTAAAACTGAACCGATAATAAGTTTTTGATTTTTAGGTTTAGGTTCTTTAACTTCAAACTGAACTAAAAGGCAGCCTTCAAGATAAGGTCTACAGGCTTCAAAAGGAGTAGTATTTCCATCAAAAGAGTGAAGGATATTACTTTGCTCTAGGTGAATGCTCTCTATGGCATCGTGGAAAACCGCTCTGACTTCTTGGGGAGCGTTACCGCGAATCACACCTGCTAATATCGCTTGTGGCCCTTCCTCAATCCAAATGGTAAGTTCACCAAAATGTAAGGTTTCGAGGGTATCACTCTGGTGGACATGGAAAGAGTCATGCACAAAATCTTTAATAGCTGTCAACATGGCTGAAACTAAATCGCCATCTTGTGTGGTTACTGCTTTTGCTACTACGTGCTGAAGCAGTAATCCAGTTTCTTTATGAATCAGAAAAACTTGTTCAACTCGATAAAGTAGGGTACGCAGGAGGACAACTTCAGCAAATGATTTTCCTGTCTGACGGGCTTCTAGCCTCCACTTAAAGCTCTGGGGGGAAAAGCTATGATTAAGGGTTTGATTCAGCGATTGCATCATCACATTGAGGGCCGACGCGATCGCTTTGCGGATAGCTGGCCCCATTACGGGAAAAAGGGCATTCGCGAGAATCTTAAAGTCTTTTCTAACCGAAACTTTAATCGCTTCTTCAATGCTAGGAACTAGGGCTTTAGCAAGCTGTTGATCTTGAAGCGATCGCAAAATAATTGCTTCTGCAAGCACTTGGCTTAAATCTGCTGCATAAAGTTTAGGATCGTCTAAACGCTCTTGTAGTTTAGTCAGTTTTTGATAATCATCTCCCACTAGCAAAGAGCGGAGTTCACCTAACACATCCTCATCAGGATTAGCCGCAGGATTTTTCTGAGAGGACTGCTGTTGCACATTGTCAACTTGAGCATCATCAGGACTAAATATTAGAGTGCGGAGTTGCTCTAAAACATCCTCCTCTAGATTTGGAGAAGTATTTTTTTCCCCTGTTTGCTGTTCGCTTGTTTCTATCTGCTCAGGATTGAATAGCAGAGTGCGAAGTGCAGCCAATACATCCTCCTCTTGGGTTGGTAGATGATTGTTATTTGAAGCTCCATTGAAGATATCAGACGTAGAAGAGTCAGTCATTGCCCAAATATCTCAATTGAATTGAATTTCATAGCTACTTTATGAGAAACTAAAGCTATTAACTAAAATCGCAGTTGAAGCCCAAAACTATAAATCAGGCTTCAATAGCAAAGATTCTTCTTGTCTCCTAATTATTGATTGCGGGACATATCGTATTCGTTATTCAGTTGCATAGCCATTTGTGTAAACAGCGCTGCAAGGGTAGAGCGGTTTGTTTTGTCGTTACGGATTTCCTGAGTTTCTCGCTCAATAACAGACAAAATTGCTGCGTATTTCTGGCGCATCTCGTCATCTAAGCTCTTAGATTGATCTAGAATCTGCTGACGAAGTTCTCGTTGTTTTTCATTACTTTGTTCATCTAGCTGAGTAATCTTTTTCTCCAAAGATTTGGTTGTATCTTTATAATTTTGCTCAATTTCTTTTACCGCTTCATCTCGTTCCGTCTGTTCTGCTTTTATATTTTCATTTAAAGACTCAATTTCTTGCATTACATACGTTCAAGAGAGTCTAAACGTTTTTTTAGGTCATCTCGTAATGTAGAAGATTCTTTGACTAAACGTTCTTCTAAGCGGTTAAACCTTTTTTCAAAGTCTCTTACTTGATTACCAAACAGAAGGTCTCTAACTTTATCTAAATTTCCACTTCCTCCTAAATCGTTATTAGCAAGCTGTGAATTATTTATACTTGGAACTTGACCTGCTTTCGCTGGTTCTACTGCAATATAAGTTATCCGTTCTTCTTCAGGAGTATTCATGACTTTTACTCTTTTTTGATTTTCTGTTTGATTAGGGTTAGCTTGATCCACCACTACATAAGTAATGTATTCTTCTTCAGGCTTGTTCATATGTTTTATCCTCAATCGAGGAGTCGGTTAGCTATTTTTTCCTATTCTTATCTACAAAACTACTTCTAACTATAAATTAGTAATATGTTTACAACTTTAGATACATTTGATTTTAAACCATTTTTATTATGTAATTTATATCACATAATAAAAATGTCTGTTATATTGAGCTTCGTTGCTAATTTTATAAGGGCAACCAGTGTATATTCCGATTTTGAAACATATATTAAAATATCTAGCAAACAAGTTAGTTTTCAAATCTTAAACTACTAAAAACTCAAATAATACGTATATAAATAGCTGATTTTATATACAACTATTTAGTAAGTAGAACATATTTAAGCTGAGTATAATTATGAGGTTTGTATAGTTTATTTCAAAGATTAATGCAAAAAGGAAGAAATGAATGATCGCTAAAAAGTTTTCTGTGCTGGATAAAACATTAAGCGATCACTCATGAGTGTTTTTATGGACTACCTACTATGTAGAAAGTGATACCAGCCCGATATAAACATTAAATTTGCAGCCAGAGTGTGATCAAAGACTAGGTGCAAAAGATTCGGGTGTAAAGCTACCATGCAGTCCATAAGGAATATGCTGCTGTAAATGCAGACGAGCGATCGCACCTTGAGTGAGATCGCGGGCATCTAAAATCACTACATCTGAACGATGGTGAGCAGCATCGTAAACTAAAGTTAGTATCCACCCGTCATCTTCATCTGTCGCATTCGGGCGCTCAACAAAAATAGGTTCACTGATGAAACCACGCGGCGCAGCACTCCACAGTTGCCGAACTCCCGACTCCAAATCAATTTTGAGAATTGCTTGCAACGGAGCATTACCATTATCACCATGAGCCGCACCCATATACAGATACCGATAAGGTCGTCCTACTCTTTCTCTGTGAATACTCGGAAACTCACAGCATCGACTTTCAATTAACTCTCGTGATACAGTGTTTTCCCGCAAATTAAGGTGAAACCGCCATAGCTGCCCAGGTTTTAAAGCATCAAAATCTACTTGCCGAAAATCGCTTTGTGGCTCAACTTCTGGGAATGACTCGTAACAAATTGAATCAATGAAAATATCATCACCTTGCTCAAAAGCGTTGGCGTGGTGGAAGACAAAGCCAGATTGAGTTTCTAGAATTTTGATTTCCCCGTCTTTCCTCTTGCTAAGGGGAGTTTGTGGGGGCGTACGTGGAATTACGATAATCCGAGTCGGCTGATGAGGCTGAAACTTGATACATTCACCAGCACCTCGCAAACCTAGTACAAAAGGTATCGGATTGAAAGCAATTGGATTTTGAAAAAATATGCAGTAGTTTGGCGTGATTACAAAATCGTGGATAAAAGCAAAGCCAGGAACAGAGTGAGCGTGTTTCCTTACTACCTCGCCATCTGTGTTTAGCTCGAAGATCGTAATTGTGCTAGATAAACCAGGCTTGATCGAGAAGTTTACTAGGCAAGGAGCGCCATTATCTAAGTTACAACTGTGATCAAGGCGGGGGTGGGCGGCAAAGGCTTCACCGTCTGCTAAAACGCCATTGAGGGAATCTTTACCAAGCGTTTCTAGTGTGTGAGGATCCAGCCGATGGGGGTCTGCTGCTTCCCACAGTGCTAAGAGTTTACCACCCCAGTAAATGACGTTAGTGTTGGCAATATTTTTGAGTCTGAGGTCAAAGGCATTAGCTAGCCAGCCACCAGGCTTTTGAGTGCCAAAAACGCCGCGATAGAGGATTCTACCTGCTTGCTGTTCTTCCTGGTAGGCAGTAGTGCGGATAAAGCGGTTGCGGAAGTAAGCACGGCCATCACGAAAGGCGATCGCACTAATCATTCCATCGCCATCAAACGGATGGTGAATATGATGACCTTTTACATCCAGCAAACCAGGTCCATTGCGAAACAAAGTACCGTGTAATTCAGCAGGGATTTGTCCTTCTACATCATCAATCCAGTAATCAGACTCGTGTTTTACAGATTCGTATCCTTTTTGCCAGTCTTCGCGCTGGTAAGAATCAGCTGGAACTGTGGAAGCGCGTTCGTGAAGTTGAAAACTCTGCATAATATCGGCTAGGGATTAGGTATTAGGGGCAAACTTACCCCAACTCAAAAAAAGTTAAAAGTCTACTCTGCTGCTTCTATTTCTGCTTCTCGCCCTATCTGGGGGACAAACTCAGATATTAATTCTGGCAAGAACGTTTGTCCAACCTGATTTGAAGCATTAGGATCAGCTTCAACAGTGGGGTACAAGTTTGCTGTTTCAGTTGGTGCTGATGGCAACCAACTAAGGAATGGCAATGGTAATAGTGTGCTAACGTTGGCGATTACAACCAAAAGCCATAGAGAATCAAAGTTATTTTGGGTAATGCCGAGCAAATGCATTAATACTGCTCCTAATTGATAGGAAAGTATATTTGCCAGATTTGTGACAGACATCAACAGAGCAAATAAAGTTGCTTCTACTCCAGGTGGGCAAAGCCGCGCTGCTAGTACCAAGATCGGCATATAAGCTATTTGCCCCATTACAGTTAAGACAAGGCTGTCACCTATGCTAAACCAGTGGTCATCAATACCCAAAGCGCGGTTGGTATGAGTAACCAGTAGCAACATCGTCATTCCTAAAATAGCTGAAATAACTGTACTCCAACCAAAAATGACTCGAAAGGGAACGGTTTTGAGAAAGCGTTGGAATAGCCAGACACCGACTAAGGAGGCGAAACTTGTTACTAAGCGTACTCGTCCCAAAAACTCTGGTTCAAATCCTAGTTCGTTGGTAGTGAAAAAGAAGAAAGCCGCATCAGCGCTTGGGGTAGCTTGTAGTATGAATATAAACGCAGTGGGTAGCCAAATAGATTTTTGAGCGATCGCCTTGCGTAATTGTTTGATTTGATTTTTGACTATTGATAAATTGCTACCTTCGCTCACTGGCGATTCGGCAATTAACCACGCAACTCCTGAAACAATTAACGGGAAAGATGCCGTAATTCCAAATACAGTGTGGGTACTAAAGTGCTGTAGCAGCAAACCGCTAAGGTAAGCAGTTATCAAGCTACCCAGGGATGAAGCACCCCAGCAAAGTGATTGTAGTGAACCTGCTGCGCCCTGAGATTCTGCTCTTGCCCTTTCGACAACGAGCGAGTCAACGATTACATCACTAATGGCAACGGAGAGTGAACCAAGTGCGATCGCTGCTGTAGCTTGTAGAGGCGTGTGTACTACTGTTGCTAAACTTATCCAGGAAATTGTGCCTAAAAGCCCTGATAATATTAGGTATGGTCGCCGCCGATAGCCAAATATTGGCAATCCATCGGAAATAAAACCAAATATTGGTTTGATAATCCAAGGCAGAGCAACAATGCCAAACAAGCCAGATACTTCAGCTGGACTCAAACCCAGTTCATCTTTGAGAAAAAAACTGACGGCTAGACGAGCCAATCCCAAGATCCCTTGGACGAAGTAGACAGTTAATATAGCAATTAACTCTGTACTCGGTTCGTGACCGAAGAAAATTTTTTCTTTAACTGAGTCTTTGACCTTGGACAAGCCAGAGGGTGAAATCAGCATTTGATAAATAATAGTTAAGAATTATCGACTTTTATATCATATATGCCCTAGTCAAAAACGACTGCCTAAAGAGCGATCGCAATCAACGGATATTGACAGCAGGAGAGATGTTAGATCTAACGTCTCTCCTGCTTTGTTGAAATCCCTGTTTTTAAACATGGGGTACTTCTGTCTCCTGTCTCCTGTCATCGCTTGCCAATTTCTACTTACCTTTCGCCTCTACTTTCTTAGCTTATTCCGCCTCACCAATAAGCGTAAAAGCTGCCCATCATTAATGTAGTAGGTGCATCTGGTACTGCCCATAAAGACACAATTACACTAGGTACACCAGCGCTAATTAAAAAACGCGATGGTGTAATTGGACTATCGCCTGTAATTTTGCCTCGTCCCGTATCGCAAGCACTCAAAACTGCCAATTCAGCATTTAGGTTGAGCTTGTTAAGGATTTCTGAAGCAGTAATTAAACCGTCGTCTGTTTTGGAAGGAGCAAGAGCGATCGCACTAGATAATCCCTGCTCTTCATCCAAAATGCCGTGTGTAGCAAGATGAATAATTCTAGCTTTAGGTAATGCCATCATTGCCGTTTCTGTTGCTTTGTCAAAGTATTTAATCTTGAGGAGTTAAGAAAATGAAGCGTTGCTTTTTCAATCTGCTTCTAGGGAGTGGTATGTTGGCGAGTGCAGGCATTTTTATTGTTTGGCTAAATACTGCTACGGCTCAAACTAAAGATAGTGAATTATTTTATACCTACTACGAGCAAAAAATTTTTTTACAAGTACGTGCAGATGCGATCGCAGTTGAATTTAAACCCCAAGCAACATCCAAGGGTGGTTCTAGTACACCAGCTTATTTGCAACTACAACAAGATTTGCAAAGCACTAACACGAGATCTGCTACTGCGGAATACGTAGTCAGTCCCTTAAGTCAACGCTATGCTTTAGTCAAGCTTTTATTTCAAACTCGTGGTGCTAGTACCCGCGCTCTGCAAAAGTGAATTGAGCAGCAATCTTATGTACAAAGTACAGTACCAGTAGTAAAGCGTAGCGATCGCCATGAACTCATTGTCCTCCCCAATGAGATTATTGTTAGCTTTGATGAGCTTTCTAACAGCCAAATACAAGATATTCTCAAGACTAATAAACTAGAAATAATCCGAAATCAGCAGTGCTAACCCGAACTGACTTACGCGCTAAAGAAGCTTGGCAGCAAAGTAATGCTGGTCAAGGAGTTGCTAGTAGTAGTAGATAGTCTGATTCAGTGGGATCATCCTGACTTAGCCAAAAGTGTTTATGCAGCAGGTAAAGCGAATAAGTTACCCGGTGAAGTGAGTGGATGGGATTTTGTTGATAATGCCCCAGATACTCGCATTAGATGAACTTACTATCTACCGCCCCTTATTTCAAGATACTGTTTGTCTTGTCTGAAACGAAACTACTCCGCAAGTACCCCGAACTAGCACAGGCAATAAAACAAGCTAATCCAAGTTATTCAGATGAGGAAATTGCTAGTGTGTTGCGTAACTACATTCAAAGCCAGATTACAGCTTGATTTCATGGAACTATGGTTTCGGGGGTAATTGCGGCGCGTCCGCAGAACGGACAGGGATTAGTTGGGGTTGCTCCTAACGCCAAAATCTTACCAGTAACTGTAGCTAAACAAAGCTTCGATCCAGTAGCCGTCGTAGTAGAAGGAATCGGTTACGCAGCAGCGAGGGGTGCTGATGTGATTAATATGAGCTTTGGCGGTTCAGTAGATTATGTACCAAATGAAGATTTAGCAGATGCGATTTTGGAAGTACAAACTAAAAACCCTAAGATAGTTTTTCTTGCTGCTGCTGGCAATGAAAATTTCAATGAAGTATCGTTGCCAGCAACTATGCTTGGCGTTGTTTCCGTAGGAGCGACTGACTTAAATGGAAAACGTGCGCCTGATAGTAACTTTGGTACTGGTGTAGATTTTGTAGCTCCTGGTGGCGATGTGGCTAACCAAGAGCTGGGAGCTATAGGAGGAATTTTAACTACTGGCGCCACTTGGGTAGATGGCTTTTGGCAGGGAATTTCTGTACCAGATTATTTCTGGGGTGGGGCGCTAGACCCACAAGGTAGATATATTTGGACAAACGGAACTTCGTTTGCATCGCCAGCAGTTGCGGGAGTGGTAGCATTGATGAAAGGGGAAGACCCGAAGCGGCAATTAAACCGCGATCGCCTAATTGCTATTCTTAAAACAACAGCCAGCGACAAAGAGCTTAATGTCTCAAAGGAAGAGATAGAGTTCTACAATTCTATTGCTAAGAAAACTCGGTTGTCTAACTCAATTACACCTAAAAAATATTTTTTTAGTAGTGGACTAGTAAATGCCGCAGCAGTTAAGGGAGTAAAGCGATCGCATTAGAACACATCGCGGGTAGCTGTGCTTTGAGAAAACTTATTCTTGCCCATGCTTTACAAAACGCCCTTGGAACTAGGAATTTTACCAGCACGGCGCGGATCGATTTCTATTGCCATACGTAGACTTCGCGCAAACGCCTTGAATGTCGCTTCGATAATGTGATGAGAGTTAATTCCATCTAATTGGCGAATGTGTAACGTCATCTGACTGTGATTTACAACAGCAACAAAAAACTCTCGTACTAGCTGAGTGTCATAAGTACCGACGCGCTGAGTAGGAATCTGTAAACCATAACTGAGATGAGGACGACCAGAAAAATCTAGTGCCACTTGAATCAACGCTTCATCTAAAGGGGCAAGGAAATTACCAAAGCGAACAATACCTTTGCGATCGCCTAGTGCTTTCCCCAACGCTTGCCCTAATGTAATTCCGACATCTTCATTTGTGTGGTGGTCATCAATTTCTATATCCCCCGTAGCCTGCACTTCTAAGTCAATTAGTCCATGAGACGCGATCTGGTGCAACATATGGTCTAAAAACGGTACACCAGTTGTAGCTGTGCATTTACCCGTACCATCAAGATTTAGATTAACTTGGACATCTGTTTCCCCAGTGGTGCGGCGGATAAAGGCAGTCCGTTCAAGAGGTAATAAATTAAGAGAATTTGGAACTTGGCGTAGGGCTTTACCCTTGCCTTCGGCATCGCTTGTCTGCATGGCATTAATTGATTAGTTTTATTATTCAATCCTACCGGTTAGTTAAAGTGCGCTCCCGCCTTGCCTGTTTTGGTGTTCTACATTCCCATAATTTCGTAGCCAGCATCTACATACAAAGTTTGCCCCGTAATCCCGCTAGCCAAATCACTACACAAGAAAGCAGCAGTATTTCCTACTTCTAACTGAGTTACTGTCCGCCGCAGGGGTGCAACTTCTTCGACATGATGAATCATATCTAAAATTCCCCCAACTGCGGAAGACGCTAAAGTGCGGATTGGACCAGCTGAAATGGCATTAACGCGAATATTTTGAGGACCAAGTTCAGTGGCTAGATAACGCACACTCATTTCTAATGCTGCTTTGGCAACTCCCATGACATTGTAGTTGGGAACTACCCTTACGCCGCCTAAATAGGTAAGTGTCACGATACTACCTCCTTGTGTCATCAACGGTTTAGCTGCCCCACTAATTTGTATTAAAGAGTAAGTGCTGATTTCTAAAGCTTGGTTGAAGCCTGAACGTGAAGTTTTGCTAAAGTCGCCAGTCAAGTCCTCTTTATTAGCAAAAGCAAGGCAATGAATCAGGATATCTAACTTGTCCCACTTATCACGGATCAGCTCGAAAGTAGATTGAATTTGCTGATCATTTTGGACGTTACAGGGAACAAACAAGCTGGGGGTGAGCGGTTCTACCAATTCGGCGACTTTTTTCTCCATTTTGCCTCGCTCATCAGGCAGGTAAGTAATGCCGAGATTAGCCCCAGCTTTATGCAATTGTTGAGCGATGCCCCAGGCAATTGAGCGATTGTTGGCAATGCCAGTAACAAGGGCATTTTTTCCAGTTAAATCTAGCATAGTAGTTGATTCGAGAATTTTTTATTCGGTATGACCACAGCGTTGAGTTACGAGGTAGTAAAACATTATTAGACGCAAATTTGGTGATCCACCAGGACAATTTGCCACCTCAAGTTTACTCCCTGGTACTACCACCAGAAACAAAAGGTCTACAACCTCTAGATTTAAACCAGCTTGGTGCTTTAATTGCCGCTTCTGGTAGCTTGTTCATTGAAGGCATAAACAAACTAACAAAATTACTCCTCTCTGGGACTGGCGGCGCAACAATTAATTTAGTCAGCCCAATCAGTGTTAATACTCAAGAAAATGGCGATCGCGCTGTTGCTCAAAAAACTGCCGAGCTAGTGCAGGTTGCCGTGGGGCAGGTCGTTCGTCAGGCAGGAGTGATAGCAGCCGCGAAGCGGACTGCCCGTCTGTCGATGAGAGATTTCAAAACAGAGTATCTGCCCGCAAACTCTCTCAGGTAGGCGCAGACATCCCTAAACTGAGCCGTTAGTTTTGTACGGTTAACCGAATCAAAACCTCGTATAAACCGATGAGAGATTTCGGGACAGAGTATCTACCCCGAAACTCTCGCAACTAGGCGCAATTATTATTTTGTTCGCGTTCTAGTTTTTCGGCAATCGCTTCTCTAAGCCACTCTGTTCGGTTAGGAAGCGATCGCACTTTTTCGTCTATTTCGGCAGAAAGACGAACACTAATTGGTTTTTCTGCCATTTGCTGTTCATAAGGCGAGGCAAAGCGAGAAACTTCTTTTCCTTTGTAATTTTTTAGCTGTGTATACATAGGAGTTTGATATAATAAATGTAATTAAAAGCCAGAGGAATAAGGTTGACAGCTTCACACCTCTGGCATCACCCACAACAGGTGTATAGATGAATTCTACCCAATTTTGCGAGAAAGCGATCGCCCAAGTTCAAACTCCGCAACGAAAAGCTAAATATAACGACAAGCAGCGAATCCGGCTTAAAGATGCGAAAAGTTGGGCATTGAAGCGTTCTGGATGTAGAGATACAGCCGAGATCAAGAAGTACCTTAAAATATTGGGCAAGAAGCTAGACTTACGGCTGACAAGCGCTTGGATTGCGATCAATAAGGAGTTGGCTAATTTGATTGCTGATCTGGTTTCTATTGTTACTACTACTCCAAGTTTGGGCGATCGCGTTCGGTGGACAGGATATCAACCGATGCAAGCCTACATAACTCAGTGGGAGCCGTTTCAAATTGTAAGCATCAATCAGGGTATGGCAAAGCTAGACCTGCTTTCTTTTCTGGTTCCCCTAGAAGAATTAGTTGCGGTTTAACAAATGACATACAACAGTGATCGCTTAGACCGAATTGAAGCCGACCTTGAAACAGTCAAAGAAATTCTGCTTGCCACTGCCCGTCGTGCCGAAGCAGCCGATGAGCGCATTACAAAAACGAATGAAGAAGTTGCCGAGCTGTCTAGAAAAACAGACGAACGATTGAATCGCTTGAGCGAAGATGTTGAAACTGCTTTCCAGACAATTAGCTTGATGGCAGCAAACAATCGCGTAGAAATGGCGGAATTTAGGGCGTTGCAGAAAGGGTAATGATAGTTTTGCTAGAATTGATTAATGAAATGTCTCAACTGTAACTCTAATCAGACAGTCAAAAACGGACAACGGAAAGGCAGACAGTGCTACAAGTGCAAGCAGTGCGGTCGTCAGTTTCTGGAATCGTATCGCCCTTGGAAATACTCAAATGATGTAAAACAACTATGCCTCAAAATGTACTTAAACGGTATGGGACTAAGAGGTATTGAACGGGTAACAGACATTCACCACACTACAATCATGGGTTGGGTGAGAAAAGCGGGATTAAAGTTGCCTGATGTGCCCGAGCTAGAAGAGGAACCATCGATTACTGATCTAGATGAATTCCTTACATTTGTAGGCAGCAAGCGACACAAGATTTGGTTATGGACTGCGGTAAATCATTGGCGATCTGGCATCATTGCCTGGACAATCGGTGACCATAGTTCTTTTACATTCCAATTGTTGTGGGTTGTTGTCAAATGCTGGCAGAGCTTTTGGTACGTTACTGATGGTTATGCTGTGTATCCACAGTTCATCGACGGTTCTCAACACGTAGTCAGTAAAACTTACATGACGCGGGTGGAAGGAGAAAACACACGACTGCGACACTATCTAGCACGGTTACACCGTAAGACCCTCTGTTACTCCAAGTCAGTAGAAATGATTGAGTGTTCCATCCGGCTTTTGTTGCACTATCTACGATTTAAAACTGTACCACTTCTTACTTAAATCATTACCCTTTCCGCAACGCCGAATTTAGGGCAGAAACTCGCCAAATTTGGGAATACTTGATGCGACAATCCCAAAATGGTCATGGCAACGAATGATAAACTTCGTAGGTAGCCTCCTGGATGTCCCATCCAAGAGCCAAATTGCACGAACCAAGGTTCGTTTTCCGTACTAACTCGGTTCTCAAAATTTTACCACCACAACTACAACTCAAATATTAGCCCGGTTGTGAGCTTCTAAAAATTGAAATTTATCAAGTTAAGCGTAGCCTGCATTGTAGCGACGTTTTTAATTCAACATACAGTGTATTGGGCTAAACCTAATTGGCTACAAGGAAATATTGCGCTACCAAAATAATATTGCTTGGTTCTGGGTATATTTACAACGAGTAGTTTCTGATATTGTCTGATATTGATGGTTTTTCACCTAAAGCATCTCACTCAGCTAATTGCAAATATTGATTACAACAGATTGATGGTGAAGTTATCAGTTCAGTTGAAGACAGCGATAAATCTGAACTATCCCCAGCCGTTTCTGGCTCAGTAGACCATGCGATATTACAATACGTTTGTTCTGCCAAAAGTTGAGGCATTTTGCGCTCTCTTTTACAACTACTTGATTGCCTTCTAACATCAAGCTACATTCTCTCTCTTAAGATCTTAAACAAGATATGCCAACTATGGAAGTATTTTGGGAAGAATTCTTCTCCCCAAAAACTTCCGCTGATCATAACTTTCTCAGACAGTGAAAACCCCTGATCAAGTATTAGCTGATTTGTCCTCTAAATAATTATGTATCGTATACTACAAAACACAAACAAAAGTTGGTTTAAGTATTGTAAAGTCTAAAAGCACTTAACGGAAAATTTTAATTTGTATTTGTAGTGTTTATTGGTACGTTACTCTGGTGTATTGTTTCGGGCATCGGTTAGACAAGGGATATGGTCGTGACGCAAGATAGACCGCTAGCATCTGTGTTCCGTCAGTTAGGAGCAGGGTCGTTTCCACCAGTTGTGGAAATGTTTGAACGAGGCAAGACGATCTTTTTTCCCGGGGATCCGGCGGAGCGCGTTTATTTTTTACTTAAAGGCGCTGTTAAATTGTCCAGAGTTTATGAAGCTGGAGAAGAAATTACTGTAGCGCTGCTGCGAGAAAATAGTGTTTTCGGAGTTTTATCGCTACTTACTGGACACCGCTCAGATCGGTTTTATCATGCAGTAGCTTTTACGCCAGTGGAGTTGCTGTCAGCACCGATTGAACAGGTAGAGCAAGCGTTAAAGGAAAAGCCGGAATTGTCGATGTTAATGCTGCGGGGGCTTTCTTCGCGGATTTTGCAGACAGAGATGATGATCGAAACTTTAGCGCATCGAGATATGGGTTCTCGATTGGTAAGCTTTTTACTAATTCTCTGTCGGGATTTTGGAGTTCCTGGTGCTGAGGGAATTACGATTGATTTAAAGCTTTCTCACCAAGCGATCGCCGAAGCAATTGGCTCTACTCGTGTTACCGTCACTCGGCTATTGGGAGACTTGCGGGATGAAAAAATGATTTCTATTCACAAAAAGAAGATTACTGTTCACAATCCAGTAGCCTTAAGTCAGCAGTTTACGTAAATTAGGAAATTGATCTGCGCGAAAGCTTCTAGAAGCTCTCTTAGTAGGCTTCTTCTTAAGTTGTGCCTGGGAAAGTAACCAAACTATAGGTGGTTGAAGTAGGCTGTATCTGAACAGGTAACGGAAAGCTGAAGATGACCACCGCGTACATCCTAATTGCAGCAATTTTAATTTTAGGGGGCGTGATCGCAACGGTGGGCGATCGCATTGGCACGCGAGTTGGCAAGGCACGTCTGAGCTTATTTAATCTTCGCCCCCGCAAAACAGCCGTTGTCGTGACGATCATCACAGGTAGCATTATTTCTGCCTCAACACTGGCAATTTTGTTTGCAGCTGACGAACGACTGCGGACAGGAGTTTTTGAATTGGAAGAAATTGAGAACAACCTGCGCAGTGAACGCCAGCAATTAGAAAGCACCCGTCAGCAGCTAGAAGCAACGAGTAAGCAGAAAAACCAAGCCCAAAGGGAATTAGCTCAAGTCAAAACAGAACAAAAATTCCAACAACGAGAAGCCCAAAGACGGCAAGCAGAAGCTAAAAAACGCTTAAACGAAATTAACCGCTCTTTACAAGCTGTAATCACTAAACAAGCCCAAACTCAAGCTCGCCTGAATAGCACTCAAACAAGACAAGCTCAAACCCAGGCTCGACTTAATCGCACCCAAGGTCAGTTGAGTCAAATAACATCCCAATTTCAAAAAGCTCAAGCTTTGCTAAAAACTGTTTCTGGACAGGCAAATTCGCTCCGAGCGGAAATTAACCAGTTGCAAGTTGAAAGACAATCGCTGATCGAGCAGCGCAACGCCGTTCAAGCTCAAATTGGACAACGGGACGCGGAAATCGCCAGATTAGACAAAAATATTGAGCAACGCGATCGCAATATTGCCGTAAGAGATAAAGTGATTGCTCAACGGGAAACTCGGCTCAAAGAATTGGAAACACAACAAAACTATCTCGAACAAGACGTAGCGAGGCTAGAGCGAAATCTACAAGCATTGCGTCGAGGCAACGTTGCTTTATTGCGTGGTCAAGTTCTTGCTGGTCGTGTGGTGCGGATTGTCGAACCCAAGGCAGCACGCCAAGCAGTCGAGCAACTTCTCCGCGAAGCCAATCAGACGGCGATCTCTGCTACTCAGCCGGGAATCAATCAAATGAATGCACGAGTGGTTAACATTTCCCAAACGCAAGTTGACCAACTAATTAACCAAATTGATGATGGTCGGGACTATGTGGTGCGAATTATCTCTGCTAATAACTACGTCTTGGGTGAAAAGAGTGTCCGAGCTTTTGCTGATGCGACTCTAAATCAAGTAGTCTTTCGTCCAGGTGAGGTATTAGCTGCTATTTCTGCTGACTCAACGACGATGAGCGCCGAAGAAGTTCGCCAACGGCTCGAACTGTTGTTAAGCGCTGCTAGCTTTCGCGCTCAACGCGCTGGCATTTTAGGAGATACAATCCAAATCGGAGATAATCGAATTGAAACCTGGATTAGCTTCATATCTCAACTGAATCAGTATAATCAGCCAGTCGAAATTCAAGCTGTTGCTGCTGAGGTCACATATACAGCTAGTCTGCTTAAAGTAGAACTGGTGGCAGTTCAAAACGGGAGAGTTGTTTTTGACACTAGAAGAGTTAATCCAACAGGCACTTTTAAACCAACACCCAGTCCCACTTCCCCTAATCCTGAGCCGGAACCCCTTGTTACTCCAGCCTCGCCACAGCCTTCTATAACTCCTAATCTTTGACTGTTGTAAACGATATGACTTCTGCTGCCAACTTTTCGCCGACTCAACGAATAATCTTGGGTTTTGATCCTGGTCGAGATAAGTGTGGGTTAGCAGTTATGGAGTTGAATCAATTGCATTATCACCAAGTCGTGCCAGCATCCAAGGCGATCGCAACTATCCAAGCATTGTGTCAGAAGTTTTCTATTTCGCTATTAGTAATAGGCGATCAAACTACAGCCAAGCGCTGGAAAGAACAACTAAGCCAGGAATTACCAACGTTATCTATTGTCATGGTAGATGAACGCTACAGTTCTTTAGAAGCACGCGATCGCTATTGGCAAATGTACCCCCCCAAAGGTGTCTCAAAGTTACTACCCCAAAGTCTGCGACAACCACCACGACCAATAGATGATATTGTTGCTATTCTCCTAATCGAGAGATACTTAAGCAAGGGGTCAGGGAATCTTGATACTTAAAGTAGTGGATAATCTCTACAGTTTTTCTAATCACTTCCTTCATTCTTTCTGGTTTGAGGCTACCAACTTTGTAGCGAATTCGATGGTCAATTGTGGTAATTTTTTCTGTGCGGATATTGCTATCTTGGCTTAGTGAGCCGTCAAGTGAAATCAGCGTTAGTAATTTCCATAGCATAGTGATTTCTCACTGACTGGCTTCTAATCTCGCACTGAACATGATCAGCAAAAAATTGTAGATAAACGTAAGGTGAATTTCTATTAATTAGTGTTTTTAAATCAATAGAAATCTAGCAAATTAAGCAGCGTTGCGCCTACCATTCTTGACTTGCCTGAATATCTTTTGTTATTTAATCATCCTCTTCAATTACAGCATTACGGTCAAGTATTAGTAAGTTACGGAGTTGATCTGTGTCTAATTCAGTCAACCACTCTTCACCTCCACCCACGACTTGTTCAGCTAGAGCTTTTTTACTTTCAATCATTTCGTGAATTTTTTCTTCTAAAGTTCCAGTGCAGACAAATTTATGCACCTGGACATTGCGGGTTTGACCAATCCGAAAGACGCGATCAGTAGCTTGATTTTCTACGGCTGGATTCCACCAACGATCAAAGTGAAAAACATGGTTAGCCCGTGTCAAATTAAGTCCTACGCCACCAGCTTTGAGGGAAAGAATCATGATTGGTGGCCCTTGAGGATCATGTTGAAAACGATCAATCATTTCCTCGCGTTGTTTTCTACTGCTGCTACCATATAAAAACAAAATTTCGCGACTGAAATATTGTTCTAAATGAGGCTTGAGGAGTTTGCCCCATTCGGCGAACTGAGTGAAAATTAAAGCGCGATCGCCTTCTGCTAAAACTTCCTCCAACATTTCTTCTAAACGCTGTACCTTACCAGATTGGCTACTAAAAGTATCGAGTGGTAATTCTGCTTGCCTCTTGCCTCTTGCTTCTTGCCTTTTGCCTCCAAGGTCTGGATGATTACAGATTTGTTTTAACTGGACAAGTAGGGCCAAAATCATCCCACGACGTTGCAGCCCTTCAGATAATTCAATCTCAGCTAGAGACTCTTCAACCACTCGCTGGTAAAGCGCCGCCTGTGTAGCTGAAAGTCCGCAAAATACTGTCATTTCCTGCTTTTCTGGCAAGTCTTGAATAATTTCACGGTCAGTTTTGACACGACGCAGAATAAAAGGCTGAACAAGCGATCGCAATGTCTGTAACGAAGCCGCATCTCCATATTTCTCAATCGGCATTGCAAACCGACGCTGAAAAAATTGGCGCGATCCTAAATACCCTCGATTCAGAAAATCCAAAATAGACCACAGTTCTTGTAGCCTGTTTTCTACTGGTGTCCCAGTCATCGCCACGCGAAATGAAGCTTCTAGTTCGCGTACCGCCTTTGACTGCTTCGCTTCTGAATTTTTAACATTTTGGGCTTCATCCAACACTATTGTTTGCCAAACAACGCTTTGAAGTGACTTGACATCTCTGTGAACCAGAGCGTAACTTGTAATCACCAAATCATGACCTTTAACTGCTTGCATAAACTCCTTACCTTTGGGGCGTTTATCGCCGTGATGCATCAAAACTTTCAGCGTCGGACCAAATTTTTTGACTTCTCGCTCCCAATTACCCAATACAGAAGTTGGACAAACCAGCAGGGTTGGCTGTGACAAAGCGTCTTGCTCTTTGAGGTGTAGTAAAAAGGCAATAAACTGAATTGTTTTTCCCAGTCCCATATCGTCCGCTAGACACGCTCCTAAACCCCAACGCTCTAAAAATAATAGCCAAGCTACTCCCCGCGCCTGATAAGGTCGTAGCTGCCCCTGGAAAGTGGCTGGCGTAGGCAAGGCTGCGATCGCTTGGTGATTCGTCAAGTTTGCCATCAACTCCTGAAGCGCTCCTGTTGCCTCAAAGCTAACCACTGGCAGTTTTTCAATAACCTGAGTATCTCCCATAGCCAACCGCAAGGCATCTTCTAAAGAAAGATTCAGCTTGTCTTTACGCGCAGCAAAGAACGCTTGCGCTGTTTTTATGTCCTGCGATCGTAGTTCCACCCATTCGCCATTAATTTCTACTAAGGGGCTATTTAGCTTCACCAAGCGATCAAACTGAGCTTTTGATAGCGTTTGTCCACCGATTGCTAATTTCCACTCAAAGTTCAACAAACTCTGCAAACCCAAACGCCCTTGTTTTTGTGCTGGTGCCTGGGCGCTGATTTTTAAGCCCAAGCGGTTCGCCCATCCTTCACGATTCGCCAAACTAGGAGGTAAAACTACTCCTAAACCACTATCTTCAAAGCGTGGCGCAATTGACTTTAAAAACTCATACGCTTGTAATGGCGTAAGATTACAGGATTGGGGATACTGGGTTTCTAGGCTAGGAGCGATCGCGGGATAAATTCTAGAAGCTAACCCTAAACCTCTTAGTAAAGTTTCCTGTGGCTGCTCAATTGTCCGATTTCGATAAGTCCAGCGTTCAACTGGATGGTTCCAAATCGTTGCTGCATCGACTAAAAACTCTGGATCGTTAGCTGCTTGTAAAAAATACGCCAAAGTCCAATCGCTTTTTTCTGGTGCGGGAGGAGTAAGGTAAAAGCAGGCGTGAAAAATGCTTTGTCCATTCAGTTGATGTTGCAAAGGTGCAATCCATGAACTGAGCGCTGATTCTAGGCGTTCTACACCACTAGGTGCTTCAACTGTATTTGAGCCAGTCGAAAGCGCTTCCAGCCACTCTCGAACCGGAGATTGTATTGGTAAGTTATTATTGCTGATCGCCGCTCGTACCTGTGCGTCAATCGTACTATTTAGAAATCCCAGTAATAATTCTTGCGGTTGCGGCGGCAAATCAACGGCCAATAATGTTTGATGAGTTTTCGCTTCTATCTCCTGCCTATAAGTACGACAAGCAGCAGGCATCAAGGCGGCAAATTTTTCTAGCCGTGAACTGTCTACGGCGCTATCTAGTAGTGATCGCCAGCTAGCAATAACTGTATTATCTGTTTGGCGCTCCAGTATTGGCAAAAACTTAGCTCGACTTAGCAGATCCAAACTCCAACGCGCAATTTGCGACCAAAAGCGTAAATCTCCCCCTAAAAAGGCATTCTCTTCGTTGGCAGCACCCAGTGGTAGAGAAGTCAGAAATTTCATTGCTTCTAGGGGTTGTAGACAAAAGCCCTCAACTTGCCAGGGTTGGAGTAGATATTGCTCTTCTGATGTTAATAAGGCAGAATGTACAGGATAAATTGCTGTTCCTGTTTCGCTGTCTGAAATATGAGCCGGTAAGGCAATTATTTGGGAATGCGTTTTCGCAGCGTCTCCAAAGGAGATTCGCGAAGTTTTAGTATCTGAGTCCTTGCCATCTTGCATTGCTTGGGACGCAGTTCTACTTTTACGGGTCTGTCCACTTAGCACAGTAGCTGTTTCAAATAGTTGCAGTGACTTTGTAATTGCCTTTTGTGAACTAAACCACTCTACTAATTCATCCTGCGTCATTGCTAATGGATACCCAGGCACATCTACTAAGGAAGGAGCCTCAGAAGTCGCTAACAAAGAACGCCAATTTTCTCCCCAAATAAATAAACAACTACCTTGAGACTGTATTAACCAATTACCATGTATAATTGCCATTTTAAATTACTCAGTTTTTTACTAAAATATTTTTATAATTGGAATTATTTTAAAACAAAATATTGAATTTATATGATTATGTATGTCCACTATCTCAGTATTGATTTTAATATATTTTAGTAAAGCGTTAGCCTAAAATAAACATTTATTGCTTAAGCCAAACGATACAAATAATCTAATATAGCAATCCTAAAACATTTATAAAATCCTCTTTTTCTTTTTTGGCGCTCTACTCTTCGAGAAGCCGTGCATCTAGGTGACGCTGCATCGGCTTGCCGCAGGCTACCGATGCAGCGTATAAGTTTAATCAATAGTTTTCACTACTCAGAGCGGATTACTATAACTTAATACTTTTCAGGTAATAAAATGACTCTACTCTTCGTCAAGTATTAAAGAACAGCCTCATAATAAAACTAGATTAGATACATTCTTAAGAATAAAATTCAGTGAGAACATCACCGAATAAGATAATTACCAAAGGCAGAATTTATCTTCAAAAATAACTTCTGTCTAAGGTATAAGTTGCTGCTTGTTGCCTGAGTCATGGCGTATTTGTAATTCAAGCAATTGAAGACATTGAAACGCAATAATTGAGCTACGGAAGTCTTGGACGCTTTTTATCGGAAACCCAATTTTCAAAGACAATGTAGCCATATTTCAACGCTGGTTTTATTGTACAACCTCAGCTGCGCTCTTCAGGATATACAGCAGTTCTTGATTGAGCAAGATACAATTAAGCAGCAAACTTGAACAGAGCTAAATGGGAAGGGCATACTCCGTAGACCTGCGGCAAAAAATTATTGATGCGCATAACCAACAAGAGGGTTCA
>JAESFL010000595.1_pt1 | contig 22735 bp, 19 predicted proteins | sample 9269401 | NCBI WGS metagenome assembly JAESFL01 (sample SAMN14506025, study PRJNA617098) | algae metagenome | isolation source: Gloeocapsa sp. UFS-A4-WI-NPMV-4B04 and co-occurring heterotrophs from desert... | place: USA: Utah | collected 2006-10-01 | reverse complement strand
ACCTCCAGCTTCACACTTCAACGCCAGCGACACAGGCCGGGAGGAGCGCCGACCCTCCCGGGCTTCCTGGCCGAGGGGGCTAGCAGGCCGGCTCTGCCTTGCATTTCCTCAACCCGGTCGGGTGGGCTTGGCACACCAAGGCCCAGGTGACGGCCCTGCCTCATCGGAATACTTATCCCGATGATGGGACCCCACGACCGATGCGAGACAAGACTCGGCAGAGACGAGGAGCACGCGATCACCAACGCGTCGAGGTTCTCGCAAAGCTTGCTACTCGCGGGTCATAATCGCCGGGTACTATCGCGGAGGTCTGCTTCAGTCTGGAAAAAAGACCTCAGATCAATGTCTCCAATGTGCCAGGAACCGACGTTGGACATCTGCGACTCCGATGATCGGATCGCTTGCGCGATGAACGAGCTCCTGCGGATCTGACAGGAGACGGTAGACCTCGTTCGCACCTGTCGTATTCCAAATGTACGTGCATAAGCCCGCCCCTCTTTTGCGCCTCTCAGGGCTGATACCGATCCTTACGTCGCGCTCTTACCAAACGTCCGCGATTGTGCATCTTGCGGGCTGTCGGTACTTCCGACTCTGACCAGAAGGAAGTAGAGGAGGTCTCGTGACATCAGGCCGGCACCGCAGGGTTGCCTCGCGTGCGCCTCGGGGCGCCGCCGACACCTTCCCGCCGGTGCGGCAGGGGACAGGCGAGCCACTTTATCTCGCCGTCTTCAACAGGATTCGCGCTGCATTGCAGACCCGCCGCTGGGAGGTCGGATCGTCCCTCCCGTCCGAGGCCGAGCTATCGCGGCAGTTCGCCGTGAGCCGGATCACCATCCGGCATGCCTTGAGCCTCCTCGAAAGTGAGGGCTACATCCGCAAAGCCCGGGCCCGGCGGCCTGTGGTAGTAGCGACGGCACCCCAGAGACGAGGCTGGACAGTGGAATCCCTCGAGGACATCGTTGCGATGGTGGGCGATGCCCGCCTCGACGTGAAGACCTGGCGCGAGGAACACTCCCCGGACGCAGCGCTCTTCGGCCTTGATCACGGGACGAGGCTGCACTGCCTACGCAGCATCCTTGTCAGGGACGGCAAGCCCTATGCGCGCTCCATCGTCTATTTCCCACCGGCAATCGGATCTAGGCTCTCGCGATCGGTCTTCGACGACACGGTGGTCTTTCGTGTCCTCCAGCGCGAGATCGGGGTCCGGATAGAGGATGTGCAACTCACGATCTGGGCCGAATCCGCGTCCCCAGAGGACGCAGCAAGCCTACGATGCGAGGTCGGTGCCGCGCTCCTCGTAATGCAGCTTCTGTACTGGCGGGAGGGAGGTGACCTGATCGAAGTCGCCTACAGTCGTTCCCTCGCATCAGAGGTCCGCCTCTCAACCCATCTCACGACCGGCCCAAGCCGCCCCTGACCTGAATGGCGCCCCGCCGCCGGGAGCCGAGCTCCGCTCTGGGCAACGGTCAACGATCGGCGTCCATGCAGCCGCCCTCCCGTTGCTCATCCTTGACAAGGCTCTGGCCTGGAGTTGTTATAACAAGATAACGCGATCAGCCTGGTCTCTGAAGCTGGGTATCGGGGAAGCGCCATGCAGGTGGACCTCCAGGGGCAGGTCGCGTTGGTCACGGGTGCCGCGCAGGGCATCGGGCGGGCCATCGCGGACATGCTCGCGCAGAATGGCGCGCAGGTCGTTTATACCGATCTCGACCTGACGCGAACCACCGAGGCCGCCCGCGCGGCGCCGGCTGGCGAGAACCATCTGTCGTATGCTTTGGACGTGGGGGATGGGGACCAGATCGAGAGCACCGTCGCAGCGGCGGCTCGCGCGACTGGTCGGATCGACATCCTGGTCAACAACGCCGGAATAGGCGTTCAGGCGGCCGATCGCAGGACGATCGACGAATTCCCCGTTTCAACTTGGGACGAAATGCTGCGCATCGATCTCACCGGCGTCTTCCGGGTGAGCCGTGCGGTCGTCCCGCACATGAAAGAGCACCGGAGCGGCCGGATCATCAACATCGCTTCCGTGCTGGGGCTCGTGCCGATGCGCCTGCAGAGCTCCTACGTGGCTGCCAAGGCCGGCGTCGTGAACCTGACCCGATCGATGGCTCTCGAGTTGGCGCCGTTCGGCATCCTCGTCAACGCCATCGCTCCCGGATCCACGGCGACAGACGGCTGGAAACGCTGGATCGGCGACGCCAAGAGCGAGGAGCTCGATCTGCACGCTCGGCTCCTGTCGCATATTCCGCTCGGACGCCCGGCGACCCCGCAGGAGATCGCCTACGGGGCTCTGTTCCTCGCGGCGCCGGCAAGCTCCTACATCACGGGGCATGTTCTGCCTATCGACGGCGGCTGGACCGCCGGTTTCGCACGGGATTTCTGAACATGGCCCAGGCTGCCACACGCCCCAAACCGGACCGCCGCCTGTCGAACCCGCTGCCCCTTCCGGACGGCCTCGACCCAGAGGGGATGGCCGGTCTCTATCGGATGATGGTTCTCCTTCGGAAGTTCGAACTTGCCGCACAGGTGGCATGCCGCAAGGGCGAAACTCCGGGATTCCTGCACCTCTATATCGGGCAGGAGGCCACGGCGACGGGCGTCTGTGCTCATCTGCGCCGATCCGACTGGATCACCTCCACCCACCGGGGCCACGGCCATGCCCTCGCGAAGGGCATGGATCCCCGGGTGCTCATGGCTGAACTCTACGGCAAGCATGACGGCTGCTGCGGTGGCCGCGGCGGCACCATGCACCTCTATGACGCCGCCACAGGGCTCTTCGGCACAAACGGGCTTGTGGGCGGAGGCATCCCCTCCGCCGTCGGAGCGGCGATCAGCGCGAAACACCGTGGCACCGACGGAGTCGCTGTCGCCTTCTTTGGTGACGGCGCCACGAATCATGCCGCCTTTCACGAGGCGCTCAATTTCGCTGGAGTCCGCCAAGCGCCCGTTGTGTTCGTGTGCGAGAACAACCTCTACGCTACCGCGACCGCACTGTCCGCGGTGACGCTCAATCCCGAGATTGCCACCCGCGCGGCCGGCTATGGCATCCCTGGCATCGCGGTGGACGGCAACGACGTCGTGGCGGTCTGGCAAGCGACTCGGGAGGCGGTCGAGCGGGCACGGCGGGGCGAGGGACCGACCCTCATCGAGTCCAAGACTTATCGCACCGTGGGCCATCACGAGGGCGATCCGGTGATCGGCATCTACCGGACGCAGGAGGAAGTCGATGGCTGGGCTCAGCGCTGCCCCATCGTCTCTTTCAAGAGGAGAATTCTGGAAGACTACGCCATCGTCACCGGCCGCGAGATCGAGGATCTTGATGCGGCGGTTGACCGCGTGGTCGAGGAGGCGATTGAATACGCACGGCGTTCCCCCGAGCCCGAGCCCTCGACCTATACGCTCCACGTCTTTGCCGATCCACTCAACCCGCCAGCCGCGCTCGCAGCAGCGCCGCGCGACCGCCCCCAGGCCGAGACCGGCTGGCTCGATGCGGTCCGGGACGGGATCGCGGAGGAGATGCGGCGCAATCCAGACATCATCTACTTCGGCGAAGGAACAGGCGAGCGCGGCGGCACCTTCGCACATACCAAGAACCTCTATCAGGAGTTCGGTGCCGACCGGATGGTGGACACACCAATCTCGGAACTCGGCTTCACGGGGGCGGCGCTCGGCGCGTCGGCGACGGGCGTGCGCTGCATTGCCGATCTCATGTTCGCGGACTTCCTGTTCGAGGCTGCCGGGCAAATCGCGCTGCAGGCCGCAAAGCTGCGCTACATGTCGAACGGGCAGATGCGCGCGCCTATGGTGGTTCGGGTCGGGGCCGGAGCGGTGCGCTCTGCAGGCCCCCACCACTCTGGGACCTATCACCCGGTCTGGGCGCATATCCCAGGCCTTATCGTCTGCCTGCCGTCAACGCCCGCAGACGCCAAGGGGCTTATGAAGACTGCGCTACGTGCCCAGGACCCAGTCATCATGCTGGAAACGAAGGCACTGTTCGCGTCGAAAGGGCCGGTGCCGGAGGGCGAGCATTTCGTGCCCTTCGGCATGGCTCGTATCGTCCGGACCGGCGGCGACCTGACCATCGCGAGCGCCGGTCAATTGGCGATCAAGTCCCTCCAGGCGGCCGAGATTCTGGCGCGGGAGGGTATCTCTGCGGAGGTCGTGGACCTGCGCACAATTCAACCCCTGGATGTGGAAACGGTGGCGGAAAGCGTGCGACGCACGCATCGTCTTTTGGTGGTCGATGAAGGCTATGCGATGTTCGGCGTCGGGGCCGAGCTCGCTCAGGCCATGAACGAGCTGTGCTACGACGATCTCGACGGCCCGGTCGCCCGTCTTCACACGGCGCCCGTGACCCATCCCTTCGCGCCGGCCCTCGAGCGGGCGATGCTCGTCACGACCGAGAAGATCGTGGAGCGCGCCCGACGGGTCGTCCAGGGCTATGCCGATCCAATCGACCGCATCGGCAAAGCAAGTGGAATACGGGCGGAGCTGATCGATGCGCCGCCTCTGTCTCCATCGCGACTGTCAGAGACGCCCCGACCGCCTGCTCCCATGAAGGTACCGGCTGGGGAAGGCGACGCGATCACCATGCCGTTCGGTGACCTCACCGTGAGCGAAGGGCACCTCGTCAAGTGGTACCGCCAGGCGGGCGACCGAGTTGTAGCGGGTGATCATGTCGCCGATATCGAGACTGAGAAGGCCGTGGTGGAGATCGAATCACCGTCGAGCGGCGTTCTTGCTGAAATCCTTGCCCAAGAGGGAGCCGTCGTCCCCATGGGAGCCTCAATTGGGATCGTGCGGGGAGGCGCCTAATGCGCATTCTGCTCTCGCACTTCGTGCACCCCGACGATGGCCTTGAACGCGAGGCTGTGGGCGGCAGGGCGGAGCTGATCGTGCAGCCTCTCGCGAGGGGCACCTGGGCTTCGCTGCCGTCCGAGGTCAAGGCGAGCGCCGATGCCATCATCCACTTTCCGCCCAACACGAGCGTCGACGGGTCCCCGCGCGACTATCCGCGCGTGCGGGCCCTGGTGCGGTCCGGCGTCGGCTTCGACGCCATCGATATCGCGGCCTGGGGCGAGGCGGGCGTGGCAGTGTTCAACGTGCCGGATTATGGCACCTCGGAGGTTGCGGACCACGCCATTGCGCTCATGCTCGCGTTGAGCCGGGGTACCGCGACCTATCACGACGCTCTCCGGTCCGATCCGGAGCGGGGCTGGAATCACCTCGCCGCGCCGGCCGTGCGGCGCCTGCGGGATGCTGTGTTCGGCATCGTCGGATTGGGGCGGATCGGCCTGGCCGCCGCCATGCGGGCCCGCGGCTTCGGTATGCGGATCGCGTTCTTCGATCCCTACCTGCCCTCGGGCATGGAGATTGCCGTTGGGGCGCATCGCTGCTCCAGCCTCGCCGAATTGATGGCCCTGTCCGATGTTTTGAGCGTGCACGCGCCGGCGAACGAGGAAACGCAGGGCCTCATCGGGACCGCGGCGTTCGCGCAGGCAAAGCCGGGGATGGTGCTGGTCAACACGGCGCGCGGATCCATCGTTGACCTCGACGCAATCTATAAGGCGCTGCGGGAAGACCGTATCCTGGCAGCTGGGCTCGATGTGCTACCGAAGGAGCCCGCCGACCCGGTGCATCCCCTGTTCGTCGCTTGGAGGAACCGGGAGCCCTGGCTCGAAGGGAGGCTAACCTTAAGTCCCCATGCAGCCTTCTATTCGCCGGCGTCCTTGAGGGACATGCGCACGAAGGGAGTCGAAACGGCGCTCCGTCATCTGGAAACAGGCGAGCTCGCCAATTGCGTCAACCGGTCATTCCTCAAGGCGCGGTCCTGACCACGTTAGGGACCAAGGGAGTGTAGTGGGGCGGAAACGAACCGGCCGCAGAGGGATGATAGAAGTCGTGCTCTTAGAGCTGACGCCGCTCGAGAGCCGCGATCGGATAGGTGGCCTTTGAACTACACGTTCCAGTTCGGCACCGTCATGGACCGCTTTCCGGACCTACTGACCGGAGCGGCGCTCACAATCCGTTTGTCCGCACTCACCATGCTGTTTGGGCTGACGATCGGGACAATCTGCTCGATCGCCAAGGTTTACGGCACCAAGCCTCTCCGTTGGCTCGTGAACGTTTATGTCGAGTTCATCCGCAATACCCCGTTCCTGATTCAGCTCTACTTCGTATTCTTCGCCCTGCCACATGTCGGGATCCGCATGAATTCCAACACCGCGGCGCTCGTCGCCATGGTGATCAATCTCGGCGCCTACTCGACCGAGATCGTGCGCGCCGGCGTCGAAGCCATACCGGGCGGGCAGATCGAGGCGGGGCGAGCCCTGGGCTTGAAGCGCTTCCACATCATCCGGTTCATCGTCCTGTTCCCGGCCCTGCGGGCGGTCTACCCGGCGCTGACCAGCCAGTTCATCCTGGTGCTGTTGGGTTCGAGCGTCGTCTCCGCGATCGCCGCGGAGGAGCTCACGGCAATTGCGAACAATATCAATTCCCAGACCTTCCGGAGTTTCGAAATCTACGTCATCGTGACCATGATGTACGTCGCGATCGTGTTCGGGTTCCGGGCGCTCTTCACGTCCGTCTACGCGCTCACCTTCGCGAGGCGCGGATGAGCGCCGGTTGGCCCAGTCCGACAAGCCGTCGCCTGGCCTTCGGCCATAGGGGCGGGAGAATGGGACGTGACGGTCGGACCCTCGATCCGGCGCGGAACCCGCTGAGCAAGACCAAGCGAGGTGCAGGTGCTGAGATCCTTCACCCTCTACGAAGTGTGGCTGCTGCTCTTGGCGGCCCGATGGACGATCGGCTTGTCGCTCATGGCCTTTGCCTGCGGCGGGTCCGTCGGGCTGGTCGTCGCCGTGGCCCGCATCTCGCGCTACCGGGCACTGCGCTATTTCGCATCGGGCTACATCCAGTTCGTCCAGGCCATTCCGGTTCTGATGCTGCTCCTGCTGTTTTATTATGGCGTCAACCTGTTCGGCATCCGGGTGGACGCTTGGACCGCAGCCGTGCTCGCGTTCACCCTTTCTGTGAGCGCCTTTCTGGCCGAGATCTGGCGCGGCTGTCTGCAGACGGTCCCGCCGGGGCAATGGGATGCGGCGCGCTCGCTCGGGCTCGACTTCTTCCGGTCCCTACGTCTCGTGATCCTGCCACAGGCCCTGCGCATCGCTCTCCCGCCGACGGTGGGCTACATGGTGCAGGTCGTGAAGGGCACGTCCCTGGCCTCCATCATCGGCTTCACCGAACTCGCCCGGACAGGCACGCAGATCAACACCATCACCTTCGAGCCAGTCCTCGTCTTTGGCACCGTGGCGCTGATCTACTTCGCCATCTGCTGGCCGCTTTCGCTCCTGAGCCGGCACCTCGAACGACAGCTCAATGTGGGCCATGTGCGCGTCCAGGCGATGTGACCGGCTCCCCCTTCCGGCCCAGCGTTCCCTTCGGAAGCTGGACCAATCCCGCTCGTCCGGTGCTCGCTCGTCCGAGCCGCTGCTCCGGCTCCATAAGTCCCAGCCTTCGGCCTGCGACTAGCGATCGCCGTCGCGGCGGTCGGCTTCATAAGGGGAGGATACGATGAGACTCACGAGGAGAATGACGGGTTTCCTGGCCTTGGCCACCCTGGTCTGGACCGCCCTGGTACCGACGCAGGGTCAAGCCCAAACCCCGGACGAGATTATCAAGCGCGGCAAAGTCGTGATTGCCATCGACACCACCACGCCGCCTTACGCGTTCATGGACGCTAACAATCAGCCGACAGGAATTGACGTCGAGGTCGCGAACCTCATCGGCAAGAACCTCAAGGTGCCGGTGGAGTTCGTGACCGTGAACTCACCGGGCCGCATTCCGGCACTGCTGTCAAATCGCGTCGATATGGTGGTTGCGATCTTCTCGATCACCGCGGAGCGCGCCCTGCAGGTGTCATTCTCCATTCCCTATGCCGGTCAATCGGCGGTGCTGATTGCGCCGAAGACCGCAACCATCAAGGGGCCCGACGATCTCAAGGGGCTCAAGATCGGCCTCACCCGCGGTGCGCTGGAGGATGGCGCATTGACGGCAATGAACCCACCGGGCGCTACGCTGCTCCGCTTCGACGATGGTCCTTCCGTGGTGCAGGCTATGCTCTCCGGTCAGGTCGACGCCATGGGCGGCGGGGATTATGGCGAGATCTACCTCCGCAAGGGCGCCAAGGGCGAGGAGTATGAGCAGAAGTTCCCGCTCCGCGCGGCGCATTTCGGCATTGGCATCCGGCGTGGAAACCCGGAGCTGCTGCAATGGTTGAACACCTTCGTGTATCAGATCAAGAACAGCGGCGAACTCGATGGCATCTCGCGCAAGTACCGCAACAACGCGCCGATGATCAGCCTTCCAGTCTTCTGATTTCCGGGTACCCAGGGGCTTCAGCAGCGTTGGAATCCTCATCCCGATAGCCGTCAGTCGAAGCGCGAGGATCGACGTAGTGCCGGGTGCATCGGGAATAAGGCATAATCGCTTATTGTTATGGCACCGTGTTCAGGTCGGGCTCGCTGAGCCCGACCTTGGCGGCGGCATCCAGCACCTCCTGCCACGTCTTCGGATCGATCAGGATCCCGTCGCTGAGCCGCGCCGCGCGGGTCTCGCGCTCGGGCTCGCCTGGCAGGCGCACGACGGCGTGTCCATCGCGGGTCTCAGATTGCACCCAGGTCACCACCTGTTCGAGCTTCGATGTGAAGGCGCCCACCGTGCTGAGGCGATGCGGATCCACGATCACGGTTAGCATCGAGTTGATGATCGCAGGGCTGCTGCGTTCGCCCGCAAGCGGCTCGGCGTCGAGGAGCGCGCCAGCAAGCAGCTCGCAAGCCAGCGACAGGCCCCAGCCCTTGTGCTCGCCCATGGTGAGCAGCGCGCCGGCGGGCTCGGCGAAGAGCTGCGCCGGATCGGTGGTCTCCCGCCCCTCGGCATCGAGGAGAATGCCGGGAGGAAGGGTCTCGCCCTTGTTGTGCGCCACACGCACCTTTCCGACCGCCCAGCGGCTCGTGGCGAAATCCACCACGACCGGCTCGGCGCGCGGATGCGGGATGCCGATGGCGAGCGGGTTCGTGCCCATACGGGCTTGCGTGCCGCCGTGTGGGGCGACTGTGGGCCGGCTTGCCACGTTCACGAAGTGGATCGAGACAAATCCGGCGGCGGCGCATTGCTCGGCCCAGTGGCCGATGCGGCCGATATGGTGTGCATTGCGCAGGCCGACAATGCAGGTGCCGTACTGGCGGGCGCGCTCGATGCCGAGCACCATGGCATCATGCGCCATCACCTGACCGAGGCCGATGCCCGCATCACAGACAAGGAGGGGACCCGTGTCGCGACTGATCGCGAGCTCCCGGTTGAGGGGCATGACGCCAGCGAGCGCGTTCTCGATATAGGCAGGGATCATGCCGATCCCATGTGAATCGTGACCGCGCAGATTGGCTTCCACGAGGTGACGCGCCACAAGCGCGGCCTCGCGGTCGTGCGAGCCCGCGGCTTGGAAAATGCGGTGCACTATAGCTTCGAGACGCGCGGCTTCGACGATGACAGGATTCGGGCTCGGCACGTGGCGCTCCCTTGCGGCCTCGTTGGAAGAAAGCAGGATTGTGCATCCCGGCATGCGCGCGTCCAGCTCGGCACCCTCAGCGCGACCGGCTCAATCTGAGCACGCGAATGCTAGCTGCGCCAGGAATCTGTGGCCAGCTCCAAGTTGGCTGCAGCTCGTGCCCAGCACCACTCGCGGCAACTTTCTACGTGATCATCTGTACCTGACAAATTGGACAACTACGCCCGTACGGAAAGACTTCCGCCCTGCTCTCCTGGCTCTAGGCCCTCACTGAATGAGTTGGGGGTTCTGTGAACCATCAAAATGGGTCAGTAGCGATGACGGCATCGAAACTGAAGATCCGACCTGCCACCAAGAGCTGACCTGACTGCGAAGTCCGCCTCGCGCCATGAGTCGAACTTCGACAAGCATCCTGCTAACGTCCACGTGGCGCAAGTTGCCGATCTTCTACGACGAAGAGGTGATCGGTTTCGGGCTGCAGGTCCGCGACGACGGGCGCAAGACTTTTACGCTCGACAACACGTTCGAGGGCCGGCGGCGCTACTCGATCAGCTACCACCTGGCCCGGAGCGTGCAGCCGCTCGCGATAAAGTCAAGCGTCTGAAGCGCGAGATAGATGACGGGCGCGATCCTTTGGAGAAGCGGGACGAGCGCGAGGCTCATCATAAGGTCCGAAGGGCAGCTTTCAGCCGCTTACCTCCGAAAGCGGTCGTTCCGCTTTCGGCCGATATTGTCGAAAAACTCGCCAGCGGTGGCCCAGGCACCTAGATGTTGAACGTCTGAACGGCGCGAGCCCAACGTCTGGTATGAAGATGCTGCCGGAAGCGGTGTTCTGAGTGTTTCAACACAATCTGCCACGAGCCGACATCAGGCTCCCGCAACGCTGTAATGCTGTCCTCATTCCTTCGCTCACCGTCCCAGCACATCCGACCACACCGAGTGCCGGTCGAACTGTGCCTTAGCGAAAGGGCAAAGCGGAATGATCGTCTTGCCCGAGCTACGGGCGTCCTCGACTGCATGGTGGACCAAGATCGCGCCGAGCCCGCGCGCCCGCAGCGCGTCGGGCACGCTCGTGTGGTCGATGACGATGAGGTGCTGGCCAGCCCACGTGTAGGTCATCTCAGCCTCGGCATCATCCAAGTGCACCGCATAGCGACCCTTGGACCCGTTCTCCTAGTGAGCTACGGTCGTGGCTGATACCGAGTCGGTCGGTATGGAATCGGTGGTCATGGGTTGTCCTCGGCTCAAACGAGCCTTCAACTTAGACCCCATGTGGCTGCCGACCGACGACCACAGCTTGTGCACATAGTATGCGGCGGGCGTGTTTGGCTCGATTAGCGGTCAGCACCATCGAAGGAGAACTCATGAGCTGGAATCCCTGCCCTGATCCCGTTCCAGGCGACCGAGCGAGCGCGGAAGCCATCGAGATTCTGATCGTACCGCGCGCGGTAGACCTCGGCGAGATGGAGGTTCGCCGCGCGCTCCCCTCGCTCAAGCGTCAGATGGTCGGCCCCTTCATCTTCTTCGACCAGATGGGTCCGGCCGAGTTCCTAACCGACCAGGGCATCGACGTGCGGCCCCACCCCCACATCAATCTCGCGACGGTCACCTACCTGTTCGAGGGTCAGATCCTGCACCGTGATAGCCTCGGCACCGAAAAGACCATCGAACCCGGAGCCGTTAACTGGATGCGGGCGGGCCGCGGCATCGTGCATTCCGAGCGCACGAGCCCGGAGCGCAAGCGGACAGGTCAGCGCCTGTTCGGGATCCAGACCTGGATGGCCCTGCCGGAGGAGCAGGAGGAGAGCGACCCCGCCTTCGTCCACCATGGCTCGGACGAACTGCCGATGGTGGAGGTGGAGGGGATCAGGGCGCGTCTCATCGCCGGCGAGGCGTTCGGCACATGGTCTCCGCTGACGACGCCGTCCGAGACGCTCTATGCGGATGTGCACCTCGCCGCAGGCGCACGCCTGCCGATCGACCCCTCGTATGAGGAGCGCGCGCTCTACACGATTGCAGGTGAAATCGAGGTCGCCGGCGACACGTTCGGACCGGGTCAGCTTCTGGTGCTCAGACCCGGCGATCCGATTGTGGTGCGGGCAAAGGGCGACGCCCAGTTCATGCTCTTTGGCGGCGCGCCCATGGAGGGACCGCGTTACATTTGGTGGAACTTCGTGTCTTCACGTCCGGAGCGGATCGAGCAGGCCAAGGAGGAATGGGCGCGGGGCCACTTCGACACGGTGCCAGGCGACGAGGAGGAGTTCATCCCCTTGCCCGAAAAACAGGACAAGCCCCGGCGCGCGACTGGAGGCGTTTACTACCCCTAGCAACAGAAGCGTCGATGCGGTTGGTTCGGAGGGTGGGCTTGGCTCTCCGTACTCTCCCGCGGTGAGCGCAGTGTTTCTGTCTTTGGATGGAGGACACCGGGAGTCCAAAGAAGCCGATTCTTGGCCCCTCTCAATCGATCTACCCCCGATCTGGAACGCAGCCTATCGGCTCGTGATGTTTGAGCTTGCAACTGCATTGATCCGATGGACAGCCATCTGAGGTCTACTCCTGCACTGAGTGCGGACAGGAGTCATTCGGCTCCTGTGTGCCAGCAGCGGAATTCCAATATGGAACCCGCTAACGTCCGCTTCGGCCGATTTTGTGTTGAAAAACTCGCCAGCGGCGCCCGAGGCGCCTAGATATTGAGACCCTGATCCGGTGCGGGCGCAATATCTGGTATGAAGATGCTGCTCGAAGCGGCGTTCTGAGGGTTTTTCAACACTATCCGCCCATGACGGTCACCTAGGCCGATTCTGCCGTTCCCGGAAGCGGACGTAACGATCGCCAAGTGATAGGTCGCGATTGTGCCAGGAGCCGACATAAACGTAGCCGTGCGTCAAGCTGGCTAGCTTCCGGATTTGGTTCAGACCTCCGACGCGGTCGTCACCCGTTGATGGTCTTCGGCATCGGCAGCGGCTCCGGTCCCAGTGGTGGCGTGACGCGTCATCTCGTCCTGAATCCATCTTGAGAGGCGCCGAACGTCCTCACGCGAGCGGACATGCGGTGCGATCCAAAGATGCAGCTCGTGGGTTCCCGGGACGAACCCGAGAGGAGCGACCAGATGACCTCGCTCGATCTGGTCCGCCACCAGGATGCGAGGTGCAACCGCAATGCCCAGGCCGTAGGAGGCGGCCTGGATCAGCAGATAGTGGTGCTCGTAGGTTTCATGCACCCGGAGGTTTAGGTCCGATCGGCCGATCACGGCCAGCCAATCGGACCAAGCGTCGGTGCGCGTCGCCGCGCCCAGGATGCGTGCCCGCGTGAGATCAGTCGGCTCGTGCAGTTTCAACCGATCCGCGTAGTCGGGGTGGCAGATTGGGCCCACGGCCTCGCGCAGCAGCGACCTGACGATCACGTCCTCCGGCGCGCGATACGTGCTTAAGCGGATTGCCATGCTCACCTCGTCCCGGACGAAATCCACCGCGCCGTAGTTGATGTTGAGGCGGACCTCGATTGCGGGATTGTCGCGCTTAAACGTCCTCAGACGGGGAATGAGCCAGTTCATCGCGATGGTCGCGGAGCACGACAGGGTCAGCGGCCCCGGTGCGAGGCGCGCAACGCCTAGATGCATGAGCTCAAAGGCCTGTCCCAGATTGACGGCGAGCTGGGAACCCGCCGGCGTCGGTGCAACGGATTTCGGCAGCCGAAGCAGGAGCGGAAGACCGAACTGGGTCTCCAGCTCCCGGATGTGCCGGCTGACGGCACCATGCGTGACACCGAGTTCAGCTGCCGCGGCCGACATGCTGCCCAACCGCACTGTCGTCTCGAAGGCGCGAAGGGCATTCAAGGGCAGGCGGGGTAGCGGCATGGCACGGGTCTCGGAAACCCCTTGATGTCAGGAAACCTCACACCATCCTGCGCCGATTTGCAATGTCGCTGACCAGGCGCAGCATGTAGGGTCGGCCATCAAACAAGAAAAAACCTTATCTAACCGGGAGTTACGCCATGACGGATCGGTTACGGAACAAGGTTGCCATTGTCTTTGGAGCCGGCTCTATTGGACCTGGCTGGGGCAATGGCAAGGCCACAGCCGCCCTGTTCGCCGCCAACGGCGCACATGTAGTCTGCGTCGACATCAACCAGGCTGCCGCCGAGGAGACGGTGGACATCATCACCCGCGAGGGTGGCCGCGCCTCGGCCTATGCCTGTGACGTCACTGACTCTGCCGCTGTTTCCGATCTCGTCGCCGGCGTCGTGCGGGAGCACAGCTGCATCGACGTGCTCCACAACAATGTCGGCTACGCCACAATGGGCGGTCCGATCGAACTGGACGAGCCCGCATGGCAGCGGACTTTCGACCTCAACGTCAAGAGCTGCTTCATCACCTGCAAGCACGTGCTGCCGCACATGTTGGAGCGGAAATCCGGGGCAATCGTCAACGTCTCGTCGATCGCCGCGATCCGGTACACGGGCTATCCCTATACAGCCTACTACGCCGCTAAGGCGGCGGTGAACAACTTCACCATGGGACTGGCCCTGCAATACGCCCGAGACGGCATCCGCGTGAACGCGATCATGCCGGGCCTGATGAATACGCCGCTGATCTTCCAGCAGATTTCCGGGCAATACCCCGATGCCGACGCCATGGTCACGGCCCGCGATGCTGCCTGCCCGACCGGCAAGATGGGCACGGCTTGGGACATCGCCAAGGCCGCCCTGTTCCTGGCCTCGGACGATGCCGCCTACGTCACCGGCGTCAGCCTGCCTGTCGATGGCGGGCTCAGTTGCCGTGCGGCCTGAAGCCCGACCGGTGCCCCGCACTTGAATCCTTTTCTGTCAGGAACGGCCATGCTGATCGATTGCTTCGAAGCCGATTACCTCCTCGAGACCCCAATCGCCCCCGAACGTGCGGCCGAAATCATTGCCGGCGAGCAGTCGAGCGGCACCTTCGTTGCGGTTCCCGGTGAGACGCCCGAGCTCAAAGAGCGGTCGGCCGCCCGCGTGACCCGGCTCGTTGTCCTTGACGAGCCAGTCGCGCAGCGCTCCCTCCCATCTGCCATCCCGCCGAAGCCCGGCGAACGCATCACCCGAGCGCTCGTCACTCTATCATGGCCGTTGGCAACAATCGGCCCCTCCCTGCCGAACCTCGTCGCGACTGTGGCCGGCAACCTGTTCGAGCTAAAGGATGTCAGCGGCCTGCGCCTGCTCGACGTCCGCCTGCCGGCCGCCTTTGGCGCAGCCTATGCCGGTCCCCGCTTCGGGATCGAGGGCACACGCCGGCTCGCGGACGTTCACGGCCGCCCTCTGATCGGCACCATCATCAAGCCAAGCGTGGGTCTCGACGCCGAGGCGACTGCCGCCATTGTCAAGGACCTCTGTGAGGCGGGGATCGACTTCGTCAAGGACGACGAACTGCAATCGGACGGCCCTAACTGCCCGTTCGACGACCGGGTGCGAGCCGTAATGCGCGTCATCAACGATCATGCGAACCGGACCGGCAAGAAGGTGATGTACGCCTTCAATCTTACTGGCGAGCTCGACCAGATGCGGCGCCGCCATGACCTTGTGCGGGATCTCGGCGGTAGTTGCATCATGGCAAGCCTCAACTCCGTAGGGCTCGCCGGCATGATCGAGCTCGGCCGCTTCTCGGAGTTACCAATCCACGCGCACCGAAATGGCTGGGGCTATCTCTCCCGGCATCCGCTGCTCGGCTGGTCGTATGTCGCCTGGCAAAAGCTGTGGCGGCTGGCCGGCGCGGACCACATGCACGTGAACGGGCTACAAAACAAGTTCTCCGAGGGCGATGAAAGCGTGATCGCCTCGGCGCGCGCCTGCCTGACGCCGATGTTCGAGGACAAGCCGTGCATGGTGATGCCGGTGTTCTCCTCCGGCCAGTCGGCGCGGCAGGTTCCTGGGACGTATGCGGGCCTGAACTCCACCGACCTGATCGTGACGGCCGGCGGCGGCATCATGGCCCATCCGGACGGCCCCGCGGCCGGCGTGAGGGCCCTGCGCGAGGCATGGGATGCGACGATTGCCGGCATCCCACTCGAGGAGCATGCACGGACGCATCCTGAGCTCGGCCGCGCCCTGGAGATGGCTGCATGAGCCCGCATCGCCCTTTGCCGGAAGGCCCCCTCGTGGCGTTCTACGGCGACGATTACACGGGATCCTCGGCCGCGATGGAGGCGCTCGCCTTCGCCGGACTGGACACCGTGCTGTTCCTCGCTCCGCCGACGCCGGAGCGCCTGAGGGCCTTTGGTGCCTACCGCGGCATCGGCATTGCTGGCGTGGCGCGCTCGCGCGATCCCGACTGGATGGACCGGAACCTACCGCAAGTCTTCACGCTGCTGCGCTCGCTCGGCACGCCGGTCGTGCACTACAAGGTTTGCTCGACCTTCGATTCTGCCCCGCATATCGGCTCGATCGGGCGGGCCATCGACATCGCGGCCGGATTGTTCGACGGCTGGATCCCGATGATCGTAGGCGACCCGGGGATGGGCCGCTTCCAGAGCTTCGGTCACCTCTTCGCGCTGGCGCAGGGCAAGGGATACCGGCTCGACCGGCACCCGACGATGTCCAAGCACCCGGTCACGCCGATGGACGAGTCCGACCTCGGCCTTCACCTCGCCAAGCAGACGGACAAGGCCGTTGGTCTCGTCGACTTCGTTGCCATGAAGCGCGGGCAAGCCGATGCACGCCTCGCCGATGCTCTCGCATCCGGCGCGAGGGTCGTGTCCCTGGATGTGCTCGATCAGGAGACGTTGATCGAGGCGGGCCGCCTCGTCTGGGAGCGCGGTGCCGCACAGGTCCTTACTGTGGGCTCGCAGGGCCTCGAGGCTGCCCTGGCAGCCTACTGGCATGCCTCAGGGTTGCTGCCGGAGAAGAAGCCCGCGTCGCCAGTCAGAAGCGTTGACCGCATCGCCTGCGTGTCGGGCTCGGTCTCACCGGTCACGGCGAGCCAGATTGCCTATTCGGTCATCCATGGCTTCAGCGCCATCCGCATCGATGCCACCAAGGCCGTAGACGAGCCTGCGTGGGAGAAGGAGATCGCGCACGCGTCCCGGGACGCCCTGCGTGCGCTCTCGGAAGGCTGCAACCCGTTGGTCTTCACCGCGGCCGGCCCGAACGATCCGGCCGTGGCGGCCCTACGGCAGGTGGTGGCGACCGCCGACGTCTCGGCCGAGACCGTGAACGACCGGATCGGCTCCGGACTGGGCCGTATCCTCAACACGGTGGTCCGCGAAGCCAAGCTGCGGCGGGCGGTCATCTCCGGTGGCGACACCTCGAGCCACGCGGCCTCGATGCTTGGGATCGACGCGCTCACGGCCATCGCCCCCTTGGCACCAGGCTCACCCCTGTGCCGCGCCCACTCCACTGATCCCACCCGGGACGGGTTGGAGATCGCGCTCAAGGGCGGGCAGGTCGGCGGTGACGATTTCTTCTGCGCCGTACGCGACGGGGCATCGCAACGAACGTGAATGACGGGCACCGCCCAGGGAGGAGGAAAGATGAGACTACAGGGAAAGATCGCGCTGGTAACGGGCGGAGCGCGCGGCATCGGCCTTGCCATCGCTAAGGCCTTCGTCGCGGAAGGCGCGATACCGGTCATCGCCGACATCAACGAGCAGGGCGCACGGCAGGCCTTGGATGCGCTCGGCGCCTCCGACGGACTAGCCCTCGCCGTAAACGTGGCCGAGGTGGCCTCGGTTCAAGGGATGGTGCAGGCCATCGTCGATCGCTACGGCCGGGTCGACATTCTCGTGAACAATGCCGGGATCGGCGGGAACACCCCATTCCTCGACATCACGCCCGAGGAATGGAACCGGACGATCTCGATCAACTTGACCGGTGCCTTTTTCGTGGCGCAGGCCTGTGCCCGCGAGATGGTCAGGCACCGCAGTGGCAAGATCATCAACATCGCCTCGCTCTCCGGCCAGCGCGGCGGCCACGGCCGCTCCGCGTACGGATCAGCCAAGGCGGGCCTCGAGCTCCTGACCAAGGTCATGGCCGTGGAGCTTGCGGAGTTCGGCATCAACGTCAACAACATCGCGCCCGGCGCCATCGAGACCGAGATGGCGAAGTTCGCGCACGACCAGGCGACGCGCGCCGCCTACAACTACCTGATCCCCATGACGCGCTACGGAACGCCCGAGGAGATCGCCGACGCGGCAGTCTTCCTCAGCTCCGATGAGAGCCGGTACGTTCACGGTCACACCCTGAACGTCGACGGAGGCTTTCGCGCCGCCGGCCTGATGTTCCGCGGCGACAAGGCCGCACCCTCAAGCTGATCAGACCCGATAACCAAAGCCCAACAGACAAAACCAGGAGGAAACCATGTCCATGAGCATCACGCGCCGCAGCTTCGCCGCCCTCGTCGGAGGCACCGCCATGACCGCGGCGCTGCCGATCCGCTACGCCCACGCCGCCGAATACACCTTTAAGATCGGCACGAACGTACCGGCTTCCCATCCGCTCAACGTCCACCTCAGCAAGGCCGCCGAGCAGGTAAAGACCGAGACGAACGGACGCTTTGAGCTTCAGTTATTCCCCAACAACCAGCTCGGCGCCGACTCGGACATGCTGTCCCAGCTTCGCTCCGGCGCGTTGGAGTGCTTCCTGAACTCCGGCGTGAACGTGCTGTCGACCCTCGTCCCGGCAGCGGCGATCTCCGGTGTCGGCTTCGCCTTCAAGGACTACCCGGCCGTGTGGAACGCGCTCGACGGAAAGCTCGGCGCAAATCTTCGTGGACAGGTCACCAAGAGCGGAATCGTGGTGCTCGACAAGGTTTGGGACAATGGCTTCCGATTGATCACGAACAGCGCCAAGCCGATCACACAGCCCGACGACCTGCGCGGCATGAAGATCCGCGTACCCGTGAGCGCGCTATGGCTGTCCCTATTTAAGGCGCTCGGAGCGGCGCCGACCGGGATGAACTTCGCGGAGGTCTACACGGCGCTCCAGACCAAGGTCGTCGACGGCCAGGAGAACCCTCCCGCGATCATCGCGGCCGCGAAGCTCAACGAAGTGCAGAAATACGCCTCGGTCACCAACCACATGTGGGACGGCTGGTGGTTCCTGATCAACCGCCGCGCGTGGAGCCAGGTGCCCGCGAACTTGCAGGAGACCGTCGCGAAGATCCTCAACAACGCCTGCCTGGCCCAACGTGAGGACGTCGCGCAGCAGAACATCGCCCTGCGCAAGGATCTGGCTGCTGCCGGGATGGTCTTCAACGACGTCGATCCTGCCCCGTTCCGCAGCAGGCTCTCGGAGGCCGGCTTCTACAAGGAGTGGCGTGGGAAGTTCGGTGACGAGGCGTGGAGCCTACTTGAGGAAACCGCCGGTAAGCTGGCCTGATCAATCGGCACCCGATGGGTCGGTTCGGGCAAACGTTCAACCCGGACCAGATCCAACGAACACAGTGAGCAAACCGCAGCCAGCGACCCGGGCTGCGGTCCCGGCGAAACACGCTTCGGCACGAAGGGAGCAGCCCATGGTCGATGCCCTCACCCCCAACGTCACCACCCTTGACTCGCATGCACCCATGTCGGTGGCCGGCGTGGACGAGCCCGGCGTATCGCATCGCTCGAGCCTTGGCATCTTGATGCGCCCAATCGAAATGATCGCGGCGGTCCTCATCGTTGGGTTGATCAGCCTCGTTCTGGCCAGCGTGTTCTGGCGCTACGCCCTCGGTTCGCCGATCACGGCCTCCGACGAAATCGCCTCCTTCATGTTTCTTTGGATCGTGATGTTCGGCTCCGTGATCGCCATCGACCGCAATGAGCACATGCGGCTAGCTATCCTTGTAAATAATGTGCGGCCGCGGGCGAGGCAGGTTCTGGAGGCGGTCGGCCTCGTTATTATGGCAGCATTCCTCGGCGCTCTCCTGCCCTCCGCGATCGAGCACACCTACTTCGAGAGCGACATCGTCTCGCCGGGCCTTGAGATCTCCATGGCCTGGCGCATCGCCGGCATCCCGCTTGGCATTGTGCTGATGCTGGTTGCACTCGTGGCGAGGCTCCTGCGCGAGACGAGCGTCAGCGACATGGTGATCAGCATTGCTGCCGTCGCCGCGGCTGTGGTCGTTCTGTGGCTGATGACGCCCGTTTTTGCCCAGCTCGGTAAGGCAAACATTCTCGTGCTGCTGGTGGGGGTGATCGCCGTTTGCCTTGCGATTGGGGTACCGATCGGCTTCTGCTTCGGCTCGGGTGCGCTCGCCTTCCTGCTCTTCTCGACGAAGCTGCCGCTGACCGTGATCGTTGGGCGCATGGACGAGGGCATGTCGAGCCTAATCCTGCTCTCGGTACCAGTCTTCGTGCTCCTGGGATGCATTCTCGACGCGACTGGCATGGGCAAGGCCATCGTCGACTTCCTTGGCTCCCTGATGGGCCACGTGCGCGCCGGCATGTCCTATGTGATGCTCGGATCGCTCTATCTGGTATCGGGCATATCGGGCTCGAAGGTGTCCGACATGGCAACCGTTGCCCCGGCGCTGTTTCCCGAGATGAAGCGGCGCGGCAACAAGCCGGAAGAGATGGTGGCACTTCTGGGTACGGGCGCCATCATGGCGGATACCGTTCCGCCCAGCATCGTCTTGATCGTGATCGGCTCCGTTGCCGGCATCTCCATCGCGGCCCTGTTCGCCAGCGGCTTCATCGTGGCGCTGTTCCTGCTGATCATCTTGGCGGTCGCGGCGCGCTGGAAGGCCCGGTCCGAAAACCTCGAAGGCGTCCGCCGCGCGCCAATGAAGGTCATCGGCAAGGCACTGGTGTTCGCGGCGCCCGCTCTCGTTCTGCCCTTCCTTGTGCGTAGCGCGGTGACCGAAGGCGTTGCAACGGCCACGGAGGTCTCGACGATTGCAGTGCTCTATGCTGCAATCGCTGGAATGCTGCTCTACGGCGGCATCAGGATCCGCGACATGTACCGCATGCTGATTGAGACTGCGGCGATGACGGGCGCGATCCTACTCATCCTCGGGACGGCGTCGGCCGCCGCGTGGGCGCTGACGCAGACCGGCTTTGCCATGTACCTAGCAGAAGTGATGAAAGGTCTCCCTGGAGGCTGGATCGTCTTTATGGCAGTCACGATCGTGACCTTCCTCCTGCTCGGCTGCCTGCTTGAGGGTCTACCGGCGATCGTGCTGCTGGCCCCGTTGATGTTTCCGATCGCGAAGGATCTGGGCATCCACAACGTTCACTATGCGATGGTCGCTGTGGTCGCGATGAACATCGGATTGTTTGCGCCTCCCGTGGGCATCGGCCACTACATCGCTTGCTCTATCGGCAAAGTCGATCCCGACGCGGCGATGAAGACGGTCTGGTTCTATCTGGGTGCGCTCGTCCTCGGGCTCGTAGCCATTGCTCTCGTGCCGGCCATCTCCATCGGCCTCCTCTGATAGATCCGCCAAGGAGGTCAAGCGAACCATGCGCCGACAACGCCATGCGAAGATTGTCGCCACCGTTGGTCCGGCGAGTGCGTCGCCGGACAAGTTGCGGGATCTCTTTCTGGCCGGAGTCGACACCTTCCGGCTGAACTTCAGCCATGGCACCCATGAGGACCATGCGGCAGTCCACGCTGCCATCCGGGCGCTTGAGAAGGACATCGGACACCCAGTCGGCATCCTCCAGGATCTGCAAGGGCCGAAGATCAGGGTCGGCACGCTCAAGGACGGAGCATTGACCCTGTCTGAGGGTGAGGCGATCCGGTTCGTCCTCGAGGGCAAGGACGGCGACGGGACCTCGATTCCTCTTCCTCATCCCGAGATCTTCGAGGCGATCCTGCCGGGACAGGACCTGCTCATCGACGACGGCCGTATCCGGGTCAAAGTGACGGGCTTCGGCACCGACTCCATCGACGCCAAGGTCTTGACGGGCGGCAGGATCAGCAACCGCAAGGGCGTCAACCTGCCGGGCACGGTGCTGGATATGTCACCGCTCACCGCAAAGGATAGGGCCGATCTCGCCTTCGGCCTTGATCTCGGCGTGGACTGGGTAGCTCTGTCGTTCGTCCAGCGGCCATCCGATTTGATCGAGGCCCGCGCCCTGATCGGCGGGCGCGCCGGCCTTCTGGCCAAGATCGAAAAGCCTTCGGCGCTTGACCACATCGAAGACATCGTCCGCTTGTCAGACGCGGTCATGGTCGCACGAGGTGATCTCGGCGTTGAGATTCCGCCGGAGGAGGTGCCTGGGCGTCAGAAGGAGTTGGTGCGCCTCTGCCGTCTGGCGGTCAAGCCGGTCATCATTGCAACCCAGATGCTCGACTCCATGGTCGGTGCCCCGACACCGACCCGGGCGGAAGCCTCCGATGTAGCAACCGCAATCTATGACGGGGCCGACGCTGTCATGCTGTCGGCCGAGTCCGCCTCGGGCCAGTACCCAGTCGAGGCGGTCGCGATGATGGATCGAATTGTCCGCAAAACCGAGCAGGACAAGGCGTACCGTTCTATCGTCACGGCGCTCCGATCGGAGATCGAGGAGAGCCCACCCCATGCCGTTGCCAGTGCCGCGGCCGATCTGGCCCAGGCGATCCATGCCCCCTGCATCGTCGCATACACTTCGAGCGGCACTACCGCGAGCCGCATCGCCCGCACCCGGCCGGATGTCGTGATCCTGGCGCTCACCCCGGACGAGAGCGTTGCACGGCGCCTGTGCCTTCTCTGGGGAGCTCACAGCGTCCGCTCGGAGGATGTACGGACCTATGAGGAGATGGTCGAACAGGCCGAGGCGCATGCACGCTCCGAGGGGCTGGCCCACCCCCCGGACTTCATCGTCGTGGTGGCCGGTGTACCCTTCGGAGCTACGGGTACGACCAACAATCTCCGCGTCGTGCAACTGCGCGCGGACCAGACCTGATCGATCGATGGTTTCCGTACCGAAGCCAGGGTCCGGAACGGGTCAGGTTGAGACCTTAAGCCAATCGCGCTGAACGTCCGCTGTCGCTATGCGGATGCCGAAAGCTGCCGGGCCGCTTCCGGCCAGGACCGGCTGTTCGGCTTTGCGCCCAATTCGGTCATTCGATTGCCGTCACCGGTCTCCCGGAAGCGGACGATCGCTAGCACGACAGTTGCACGTGCCGAATCTGCGCTAGTTACCTCGTGATCTGACACAGGAGGCTGCCATGACCGGTGTGGCCGTCGAGCAGATGCTCGAACTCTGGTGTGTGGAGTTGCGTCAGGTC
>JAESFL010000594.1_pt1 | contig 22761 bp, 24 predicted proteins | sample 9269401 | NCBI WGS metagenome assembly JAESFL01 (sample SAMN14506025, study PRJNA617098) | algae metagenome | isolation source: Gloeocapsa sp. UFS-A4-WI-NPMV-4B04 and co-occurring heterotrophs from desert... | place: USA: Utah | collected 2006-10-01 | reverse complement strand
GCGCTCCGTTGGGAGACCCGCTGCCGCAACCCTGGCCCGTCGCCCGCGTGCCGAGAAACGAAAAGAGGCCGGGCGATGCCCGACCCCTTGGACTTTTCTGTCTCCAGACGTTTAGAGCACGAACCAGGCCTTGCTGAGATCGATCGAGCCTTTCAGCTTGATTACGGCCTCTGCCGCCTTGTCGCTGTCGGTGTTGAGATGGACGTAGGTGTAACCCTTCGTCTTCTCGTAGCGAACCTCGCCGGCCTTGCTGAACGCCTTCGTGCCGATGAAGCTGAAGTTCTGGTCGCCGCTCTTCTTCGTGTTGGCATCCACCAGTCGCAGGTCGAGACGGTCGCCCTCCCGGCCTTTGAAGTCCATGATGGTGTCCGCCTTCGTCTTAGACGAGCCTGTCTCCCGGTCATCGAACACGAACACGTCCCGGCCCTTGCCGCCGGTGAAGGTGTCCTTGCCGAGGCCGCCGACAAGCCGGTCGTTGCCGTCGCCGGCGGTGAACACGTCATTGCCGGCGCCGCCCACGAGCGAGTCGTTGCCCGCATCGCCGTTAAGACGGTCATTGCCTGCACCCGCGTCGAGCGTGTCGTTGCCCAGGCCGCCCGAGAAGGTGTCGCTGCCGGCGCCGCCCAAGATCCGGTTGCCCAGAGCGTCGCCGGTGGCGCTCTCGTTCAGGGAGTCCGCCACACGAATGGCAATCGTCTCCGTGATCGAGTCTCCGGCGCTGTCAGTCGCTTTCACCGTGATGTTGTGCTGGGTGGCCTGCTCGTAGTCGAGCCTGACACCGTCCCTGACCACGAGCGACATGACGCCGTTCACCACCTGAAGGGCGAAGCGCCCGCCGGCATCGTCGAGCAGCTCGAAGCGGTGCGTATCGCCGGGATTATCGACCACCCTGAACTGGCCGAGCGCCTCCCCGGCCTTGGTGTTCTCGGTGACCGCATCGCCGGCGAGGATGATGTCGGCCGGAGCCAGCAGATTTGCGACATTGACCTTGCGGTCGGCAAATTCGAAGATCTCCACATTGCGGATCATATCAATGCCGTCGCCATTGGTGCCGCGTGAGTCAGAGACAGTGAAAGATCCATCGGCGTTCAGCGTGATGGAGTAATCGGCCCGGTTGCCGCTCAGCACCACCGTATCGATATCATTGAAGCCGATCCCTCCATCGTCGCTGCCGCCGTTGAGTGTATTGTTGTTCCGACCGCTGTAAATCTTGTTATCCAGTTCGTTGCCGGTGAGATTGCCCCATCCGCCGCCCAAGTCGGCCTTTAGAACTTCTACGTGGACGCCTGCCCCGAGTGTATAATCGGCAACAGTGGAGATGACCGTGTCAGTGCCCTCGCCGGAGGCTTCTTCGATGGTTTCGAGACCGTAGACACGGTAGGTATCATTCCCATTGCCGCCGATCAGCGTGTCATGCCCGCCGGCACCGTCGATGGTGTTGGCCACATCATTGCCGGTGATCTCGTTATTGAGCACGTTACCGGTAGCTGTGGTGGCATTGCCGAGAAGCTGCAGGTCTTCGAGATGTGCCCCAAGGGTGTAGCTCACCGTCGATTGAACGATATCGTCGCCACCACTCTCCGTTTCGATGATCGTGTCGTTGCCATCCACAACGTAGGTGTCGTTGCCGCCAAGTCCTTCCAAAGTATCCTGGCCTCCTCTCCCTTCGAGGATGTTGGTGCCTGCATTGCCGACGAGCTTCTGGGAGAGTTCGTTCCCAATTAGACCGATGACCTGAACCTCTGCGACGGCCCGAACTTCCTCGATCTCCTGTCCCTCATCCAGTTCGTAGAACAGGTCGATCACGTGCACCACATCGTAGCCGCCGTTCGCTGCTTCGAGGATCTCATCGTCGGAGTCTACATAGTAGATGTCATTCCCCGCACCTCCTTCGAGCGAGTCATTGCCATTGCCGCCTTCAAGGGTATCCAATCCGTCGCCGCCTTGGAGCGTATCCGCACCGCTGTCGCCATACAGATGATCATCGTCTGAGCCGCCGTTGAGCTCATCGCTATTGCTGCCGCCATAGATGGTGTCTTTGCCATTGCCACCGTTGAGCGTATCTGCCCCAGCATCGCCATAGAGACGATCATTGTCTGCGTCGCCGTAGATCAAATCGTTCTCTGTGCCGCCGTAGATGGTGTCGTTGCCGCCACCGCCGTAGATGGTGTCGTTGCCACCCTCGCCATTCAGAATATCGCCTTCATCGGTCGTAGGCACGGCCTGTGGCGTGAGGCGGATGATTGTGCCGGTGTTGGGGGTCTGGAAGCTGCCATAGGTTGCGACGTAGATATTGCCCTGAGCGTCTTTCCCGAAGGAGTTGATGCGCTCAATAGCACCCGTCTCATCCCCGAAGATCAGGCTTGTCACCTCTGTGCGCTGCCATTGATCTCCATTCTGAGACAGGGTGAAGAACCGGCCCGATCCCCAATCCGCATAGATGTAGCGCCCCTTCAGCGCCTCGACCGGACCATCATAGACGTAGCCGCCCGTGACGGAAGAGCCGAGGCGCTCCTCGGCAGGAACGTTCGTGTTCTTCACATTGGCATAGTAATCGATCGGATTGGTGTAGGGGCCTGTCGTTTCCGGCCCATCGTCCCTATCATGATTGGGATAGTTGTGGCCCCAGCCATAGTTAGCGCCTGCGACCAGAAGATTGATCTCTTCGTACTCGTTCTCTCCCACATCGCCGATGAACATGCGTCCCAGGGAATCGATGCTGGCTTTCCAGGGATTGCGGAAGCCGATGGCATAGACCGCACTTTTCTCGAAGACTTGATCGCCATAGCCAGCGAACTGCGTGGGATTCGTATCCGGGATCGCGAAGTTCTTGTTCGAATCGTTCGGATAGGCATCTTCGCCATTCACATCAAGCCGCAGAACCTTGCCAAGCATACTCTGAGGGTCCTGTGCAGCCGTAGGCTGGTTGCCCTCACCGGCTGTCATATAAAGGTACCCGTCGGGCCCAAACCCGATCCAGCCTGCGCGATGGAGAGCCGATCCTGCGGTGTATTGAGTAATGTTGAGCACCAGCTTCATGCTGGCCGCATCGACCGAACCATCATTATTCAAGGAGTATTCTCTAAGCTCAGTCTGCCCCTGATTGTTCGACATTGTCAGGTAGACCTTGCGATTATTGCCCTGGCCGAATTCAGGATGGAACGCGAAACCGGAAAGCCCTCGCTCACCCAAGTCGTCGACCTGAGCGGTAAGGTCTAGAGCCGTTGTCACCGAGGATTGACCTTGGCTGAGGCTCATCATTTTGACGGTGCCGGTCTTCTCAAGGATATAGAGCCGATCAGCATTGGCCGGGTCGCCGATGATGTAGGTCGGCTTGTCGATGCCAGTCGCTACAGTGGCTGTCTGGATCGTGAAACCGTTGCCCCCGCCCTGCGGGTTATAACCGTAGATCGTATCGGCGTCGGGAGTGCCCGTGTATGTGTCTGAGCCGGAGGTGCCGCGATAATCAGCCATAAGAATTGCCCCACATGAAAAGTGTCACTTTCCTCCATCTGTCGCTGAGGGGCTGGGCAGGGGCAACTCTCTGAACGGGGAGGGTTCCTGACGGAAGGTCACTTTTCGCGCCATGCAGTGCGATAGCGGCGGAGGAAATGGCCTGCAAACCCAAGCAGCGCCTCAAGTACCAGCTATTCTGCGGCCTTTGGATGCACGCTTCAGGGCGAGAACTGCCCCGCCGCGTTGTGCGCCAGGCGGATCGGTTCCGGCAGGCGGTATTTCGGGGAGCAGCGCAGGACGAGTTCTGCGGCGGTCGGGATGTCGGCGAGGTGGCCGGGGGAGATGAACATGGGGTTCTTCGCCGTGCGGGTGCGCAGCGCCACGCCGATGGTCTCCTTGCGGTCGATGAGCGGTGCGGCGGAGCCCTTCTCCTCGGCCAGATCCTTGTAGCGTCCGCACAGGAGCGTCTTGCCGCAGCCGATCGTGGGGCGCTGCAGCCACAGGCCCATATGGCTGGCGATGCCGATGCGGCGGGGGTGGGCGATGCCCATGCCGTCGAAGAGGAAGACGTCAGGCTCCGATTGCAGCTTCTCGAACGCCTCCTCGAGAACGGGTCCCTCGCGGAAGCTCAGGAGGCCGGGCACATAGGGAAAGGGGGTGGGGCGCTGCGCCAGCACGGTCTCCACCGGCAGGAAGCCCGGATAGGTGACCACCACGATGGCGGCCTGGGACTGCTCGTTCTTCACGCTCACGTCGACGCCTGCCACCAGCGCGACCTTGTCGAGGTCGATGGGCCGGTCGGAGACCACCTCCGTGCGCAGTTCCTGCTGCAGGGCGATGGCCTCGGAGGGGGAAAGATTCCAGTGGTGGCGATGGTGAAGCTTCATGACCCAGGATCGAAGAGGACGAAGGCTCAACGCTCAAGGTTCCGGATCGATCCGCCCTTGGTGATGGGCAATCTTCAACCCTGCGGCCCGCTTATGGACAAGCCAATGGCTGGACTACGGGAAACCCCTTAGGGGCATGATCGGAATGTTCCCGCATGGCTGCTGGGTGTACCTCCTCCCTCGTCGAAGAAAGATCTTCAAGAACGAGGATGTCATGTCCAGCGTAGTTGCCAAGAAGGGCTCCACAGCGGTTGAGCCAAGAACAGGAAACCCGGGATCGTCGAAGCGTGCAGCGGCGGGCCTTGCGGCCCTCGGCGCCGGCCTCTGGGCGTGGCCTGCCGAAGCGCATGTGAAGTGGTTCGCGCCCTACATCGTCAATGCTGCTCCGCAGCCGATCTCCGCCACCCTGACAAATGTGTGGTTCTGGACCGGCATCGGCCTGGTGCTGGCCTTCTTCCTCGCCACGCTGATGGTCGAGCGCACGTTCGTCGGCCGCTCTGTTCAGTCGGGGCTCGACCGGGTCAGCGCCCCGCTCTGGAGCCGGGCGGACGATTTCATGCGCGTCTCCATCGGCGGCTTCTTCGTGGCGATCTTCGCCGTCGGCGGCATCTATCTCACGCCGGATCTCAAAACGGATTCCGAGCTCATCTCCTGGGCGCAGCTGCTGATCGCCATGTGCGTGTTCTCGCGCCGGACCATGCCGATTGCCGCTGCCGGCATCATTGCCCTCTGGGTTGTGGCGCTGCGGGAATACGACCTGTTCCATCTGCTCGACTACCTGGCGCTCGGCGTTGCCGTGGCGGCCTATCTGGTGCTGGCCTCGTCCCATGACGAGAAGTGGCGTGCCCGCCGGTTCCTGGCCCTGCGCTGGGGCATCGCGATCGCGCTCATGTGGTCGTCGCTCGAGAAATTCGCCTATCCGGACTGGTTCTACCCGCTGGTGGAGGAGAAGCCCTTCCTGACCTTCGGCATGCCGCGTGACGTGTTCATCCCGATGGCCGGCGTCGCCGAGTTCACCATGGGCTTCGGCCTGCTCTGGACCGCGATGGTGCGCCGTCTCTCGGCCGTGGCCCTGCTGGTGATCTTCTTCACCGCGGTCTATCCGTTCGGCCGCATCGACCTCGTCGGCCATGCCCTGATCATGGCGGCGCTCTTCCTGGTTGCTGCCGATCCGTGCCGCGAGGCCAAGGCGGTTGCCGTGAAGATGCCGAACACCCTGCCGCGCTTCGGCAGCCTGGCTTCGGTTCCTGCGGGCCTGGCGGTCGCCTTGGTGGTGCTGGTAAGCGGGTATTGGGGACTGCACGGGGTGTTCTACAGCGCCGGGTATGAGGCCGAACAGCGGCAGGAGCTGACGACCCATTCCCACAGCAAGGAATACCCGCACGGTCCCCAGGCCAAGCCCGAGAACCCCAGCCATCACTAACAAGCTTCAACCGGGCCGTGATGAGCGGCCCGGCTTGATCTTTCGCAAGGAATGTTCGAACGGGATGGGGGCAAGATCCTCCGTCCCTTTTTGTTTTCTGAGGAGATCCGCTTTGGCGCATTCAGCCACAGGCCGCAGCATCCCGCTCATCAGCCCGGCCGAGGGCGTGACGGAGGCCATGATCCGGGAGCTGGTGGAAACCTTTTATGACCGGGTGATCCGTGACCCGGAACTCGGACCGCTCTTCCACACGGCACTCTCCGGCCGCTGGAGCCGGCACCTGGCGCTGATGGTGGATTTCTGGTCCTCGATTGCGCTGCGGACCGGTCGCTATCAGGGCAAGCCGCAGGCGGCCCATATGGGCATGAGCCTTACGCCGGAGCTGTTTTCGCGCTGGCTGGCGCTGTTCGAGCAGACCGCGATGGAGATCTTCGAGCCGGATGTGGCGGCCTTCTTCGTGGATCGGGCCCGGCGCATTGCCGAGAGCCTGCAGATCGGCCTCGGGATCGGACCGAAGGCGCTGCGGCTGCCTTAAGCTACCGCTCCCACCACTCAAGCTCCTCATTGCCGCTCTTGGGCAGCAGGGACGAGATGCCGATCATCAGAAACCCGCAGGCCACGAGCACGCCGACGAAGAATTCGGCGCTGCCGAAGCCGGGGGAAAAGAAAGTCTCGAAAAAAGCCTGCATGAAGCCACCCTCCATGCAGGCTTTGTCGCATCATGGCCCTGAACGCACGAAAAAGTGCCCGTTCAGGATTCCGACAGTTTTAGGTGTTGAAGCGGAAGTGCATCACGTCGCCGTCTTGGACGACGTATTCCTTGCCCTCCAAGCGCAGCTTGCCCGCATCGCGCGCGCCGGCCTCGCCCTTCAGCGAGGTGTAATCCGTGTAGGCAATCGTCTCGGCGCGGATGAATCCCTTCTCGAAATCCGTGTGGATCACGCCGGCGGCGCCGGGAGCCTTGGTGCCCTTGGTGATGGTCCAGGCGCGGGCTTCCTTCGGGCCGACCGTGAAGTAGGTGATGAGGCCGAGCAGTTCGTAGCCGGCGCGGATCACCCGGTTGAGGCCGGGCTCGGCAAGACCGACCGCATCGAGATAGTCCTTCTGCTCGTCGGGGGGAAGCACGGCGATCTCGCTCTCGATCTTGGCCGAGACGACCACGGCTTTCGCACCCTCTTCCTTGGCCCGCTCGAAAACCTTGGCCGAGAAGGCGTTGCCCTGGTCGGCGGAGGCCTCCTCCACGTTGCACACGTAGAGAACGGGCTTTGAGGAGAGGAGGCCCAGCATCTGGAACAGGCGCTCTTCCTCGGCCTTTCGCTCCACCATGCGGGCGGGCTTGCCCTCGCGCAGCAGGGGGAGCGTCCGGTTGACGAGGTCGAGGGTTTCCTTCGCCTCCTTGTCGTTGCCCTTGGCCTTCTTCTCGAGCGCGGTGACGCGCTTCTCGAGGCTGTCGAGATCGGCCAGCATCAGCTCGGTCTCGATGGTCTCGATATCGGCAATCGGGTCGATCTTGCCTTCGACATGGGTGATGTCCGTGTCCTCGAAGCAGCGCACCACATGGGCGATGGCATCGACCTCGCGGATGTTGGCCAGGAACTGGTTGCCGAGGCCTTCGCCGCGCGATGCGCCGCGCACGAGGCCGGCGATGTCCACGAAGGTGAGGCGGGTCGGGATGATCTGCGCAGAGCTCGCGATGGCGGCGAGCTGGTCGAGCCGGTCGTCCGGCACCGCCACGTCGCCCACGTTCGGCTCGATGGTGCAGAACGGGTAGTTGGCGGCCTGCGCCGCGGCCGTCTGCGTCAGCGCGTTGAAGAGGGTGGACTTGCCGACATTCGGCAGGCCGACGATGCCCATTTTGAAGCCCATGGCCTCACTCCTTCATAGCCGGCTGGTGCCGGCGTTGTTTCATCAATCTTTCGCATCGTTTTGCGCGAAGAACCGGTTCCCACTTCTTCCCACGATGCTTTAGGTGGCCTTTTCTCCGGGCCGCTTCACGTCCGTCCAGCCTCTCGCCTCCATGGCGAGGTGGACCTTGTTCTGAAAGCTGCCGTCCTCGCCTTTGGCGAGAAGGGCGGCGCTGTCCGCGATGATCCGGCACAGGTCTTCGACCCAGGCCTCTTCGCTCTTGCCGAAGTCGCCCAGCACGTGGCTCTGCACCAGCGCCTTGTGGCCCGGATGGCCGATGCCGAGCCGCACGCGGCGATAATCGTTGCCGCAATGGGCCGAGATCGAGCGCAGGCCGTTATGGCCCGCATTGCCGCCGCCGATCTTCACCCGCAGCTTGGCCGGCGGCAGGTCGAGTTCGTCGTAAAAAACCGTGACGTCATGCAGCGGGATCTTGAAGAAGTTCTGCGATTCTCCCACCGCCTGACCTGACAGGTTCATGTAGGTCTGCGGCTTGATCAGCAGCACCTTCTCGCCGCCGATCACCGCATCGGCGGCCTCCGCGTGGAAGCGCTTGCGCCAAGGACCGGCATTATGCACGCGCGCGATCTCGTCCACGGCCATGAACCCGATATTGTGACGGTTCCGGGCGTAGCGGGATCCGGGATTGCCGAGGCCGACGAAGAGGCGCATCGCTTGGTCCTGCTCATAAGAAACGCTCCGGCCTTGCGGTCGGAGCGTCGAAGCCTGTCGATGGGCTTGAACGCCCGATCAAGCCGATTAGGCGGCAGGGGTGCCTTCGGCAGCCGCCGGAGCCGCGTCCTCTTCCGTAAGGCCGGTCGGGGCCACGACGGTGACGAGGGTCACGTTCTCGGTGGAGGTCGCCTTGGCGCCGTTCGGCAGGGTGATGTCGTTGAGGTGGACGGAGTCGCCGATGTTGAGACCGTCGACCGAAGCCTCGATGTAGTCCGGAATCGAGTCGGACGGGACAAGGAGTTCCACCGAGTGCTCGACGATCTGGAGCGCGCCGCCGCGCTTCAGGCCGGGGCTCTTCTCCTGGCCGACCACGTGCACCGGAACCACGACCTTGATCGCCTGACCCTGCGAGAGGCGCAGGAAGTCGATGTGGATCGGGAAGTCGCGGACCGGGTCGAGCTGGTAGTCGCGCGGAATGGCGCGGACCGTCTGGCCGTCCACGTCGATCTCGAAGATCGTGGTCAGGAAGTGACCGGCGAAGATCAGCTGCTTGGTCTGGTTGAAGTCGAGGGCGATCGCCTGGGCCGGCTGGCCGGCTCCGTAGATGACGGCGGGAACTTGGCCTTGGCGACGAACGGCCCGGGCGGCCCCCTTGCCGGCCCGGTCGCGCGCCACGGCCTTGATTTGCTTTACTTCGCTCATGGTCGTGGTCCTATAGATTGAGTTGAAAAACCGATGGCCGCCAAGGTCCTGAAACCTACCGGCGGCCATGAGGTCAGCGCCCGTGCCTCCAAGGGTGTCGAGCGGGCGCGAGGCGGCTTATAGAGAAGAACCGCCTGGAATGCAAGAAAGTCTCGTCAGTCGAACAGACTGGACACCGAGCTTTCCGTTGCGGTGCGTCCGATGGCTTCGCCCATGAGGGACGCGATGGAGATGACGCGGATGTTGTGGGCCGCCTTCACCGCCTCGGTGGGCATGATGGAATCGGTGATCACGAGCGCCTTGAGGCGGGAGCTGGCGATGCGGGCCACGGCGCCGCCGGACAGCACCCCGTGGGTGATGTAGGCGTAAACCTCCTTCGCCCCGTTGGCGAGGAGCGCATCGGCGGCGTTCACCAGGGTGCCGCCGGAATCGACGATGTCGTCGACCAGGATGCAGGAGCGGCCGGACACGTCGCCGATGATGTTCATCACCTCGGACTCGCCGGGGCGATCGCGCCGCTTGTCGACGATGGCGAGCTGGGCATCAATGCGCTTGGCCAGCGCACGGGCGCGCACCACGCCGCCCACGTCCGGCGAGACCACCATCCGGTTGCCGCCGTCAAGGTGCTCCTTGATGTCGCGTGCCAGGATCGGGGCGGAGAAGAGGTTGTCGGTGGGAATGTCGAAGAAGCCTTGGATCTGGCCGGCATGGAGATCCAGCGTCAGCACGCGGTCGACGCCCGCATGAGCGATCATGTTGGCCACCAGCTTGGCCGAGATCGGCGCGCGGGAGGCGGACTTCCGGTCCTGCCGGGCATAGCCGAAATAGGGGATCACCGCCGTGATGCGGCGGGCCGAGGCCCTGCGCAGCGCATCCGTGATGATCAGAAGCTCCATGAGGTGGTCGTTCGTGGGGTACGAGGTCGACTGGATGATGAACACGTCCTCGCCGCGCACATTCTCCTGGATCTCGACGAACACTTCCATGTCCGCGAAGCGCTTCACCTGAGCCCTGGCCAGGGGAACATTGAGATAGGCGGAGATGGCCTCCGCCAGCGGACGATTGGAATTTCCCGCAACGAGCTTCATGAAAGTAACTTTGGCTCTGTGTGACCGACGATACCCGTTGCGCAGCGCCGTGATCCCTGCGCGGCCGGGCGCAAGGGTCTTAGCAGCGATATCAAACCGTCACAATACACGTGAGCGGCTTTGATGGGCCGCAAAACCGGGTTGTTGCCATGCGATCACTGCATTGCAACCTCGTCCGAAGTCCCCACCGGCTGAACCTCCGCCGTCTGGATCGGTGCTTCGGCTGCGGCTGGCGTCTCAGACTTGGAAGCGCTCAGGAACTCGGCGATCTCGCCCATGCTGGCCTGGGCCAGCGTGGCAAGCGCCTGCTTGTCGAGGGACGAGATGGAAGCAACTGGCGCGGGGCTCGACCCCTCCAGGCGCTTGGCCCGCCGCTTCTGGGAATCGAACACGTCCCAGACATAGGCCACCTTGGTCTCGCCGTCTTCGGTCGCGGTGGAGAGATAGCCGCGGACCCGGTAGCGCGCCTCAGCGCTGGCGCCGACGAGGTCGACCTTGCGGTGGGTGGCTGCGGTGGCAAGCTCCTCGGCCAGGGCGGTGCGGATCGGAGCCGGCGCCCCGTCGATGCTCTCGAGGGCAACGGGGATGCCCTCGGGCGAAGCGCTGAAGGTCCCCTGGCAGGCTCCCAGAGCCGCCGTCAGCGTGATCGCGGCAAGCCGCCGTGCAAGCGCCGTCCCACTCATGAAAGCCCCCGTTCTCGTTCTTGGTAACGGAGTCTTAAGCTTAACGGAGACGCCCGTCCAGATCAGCCATGCCGGCGCAGGCGGATCGCCAGCCAATCGAGCCCCAGGGTGACGAGACCCGCCACCAGCCCCCAGAAGGCCGAGCCGATGCCGAAGAGGGTGAGGCCGGAGGCGGTCACCGCCAGGGTGATGACGGCTGGAAAGACCTTGGGGGCCTCGGAGAGGGCGGACCCTAAGGCTCCCGCAAAGGCGCCCAGGAGGGCCAACCCCGCGACCGTCTTGATGAGCTCCGGCGGGAGCGCCGCGATCAGGCCGATCAGCGCAGCGCTGAAGGCGGCGAAGATCAGATAGCACAAGGCATAGAACGGGCCGACCATCCAGCGTTTGGCGGGATCGGGATGGGTGTCAGGCCCGGTGCAGATCGCCGCCGAGATGGCTGCGAGGTTGCTCGTGTGGGCGCCGAAGAGGGCAGTGACCACGGAAGCCATCCCCGTCACGGCCAGGATCGGGCGGGAGGGCGGCTGGTACCCGGACGCCTTGAGCACCGCAAAGCCCGGCAGGTTCTGGGACGCCATCGTCACCAGGAACAGGGGCAGCCCGAGGCCGATCAGCACTGTGGGCTCGAACACGGGTTCGATGAAGGTGAGAGAGGAGAGGCTCAAGTTCGAGGTCAGCGGCCGCGCCATTCCGCTGCCGAAAGCGATGCCGAGGCCCACGAACAGCACGGCGAGCACCGCCAGCGCCGGGTTGAATAGGCGCACCGCAAGGAAGATGGCCACGAGGGGCAACACGAGACCGGGCGCGCCCTGCGCGCTCTGAAACACTCCGACGACGAACTGGAGGAGCACGCCAGCCAACATCGCGGCCGCGATAGGGGTCGGGATACGCTCGATGGCGCGCCCGAACGGCTTGATGAGGGCGGCGAGCACGATGAGGGCGCCCGCGAGCAGGAAGGAGCCGACGGCGGCATGGATCGAGATGCCCGATGACGCCGCGATCAGGGCCGCTCCGGGAGTCGACCAGGCTGTAATGACCGGCATCCGATATCGAACGCTCAGGTAGCCGCTCGTCGCCATCATGGCGAGGCACAGGGCCGCCACCCAGGAGGAGGTCTGCGCCGCATCGGCGCCCACAGCTTGGGCAGCCGCGATGATGATGGCAATCGTGCTGCCGAACCCCACCAGGGCCGCCACGACGGCGGATGTGACGATCGACAGGCGCATGATCAGGCTCCGCTGCATTCAGGAGCTTCGCCGTTTAGCCCGAACGGCAGGGCTGCGCCAGTTCGTCGGCGGCACTTTCCTCGCGACTCCCGAGCCCTTAAATCTCTCCTATGAGTCGCAACACCACCAATGACGTCCCGCCGGATATTCTGGACAACGAGGAAGACGATCAGTCTGTCGCCCTTGAGAGCGGCTCGGATGTCGAGTTCGACCTGGAGGCCAATCCGGGCTCGGTCCAGCGCGGCACGGAGGTCATCCGGCATTTCTGGACGACCCTTCCCAATGCGCCCGGCGTCTACCGCATGCTCGATGCGAAGGGCGACGTTCTTTACGTCGGCAAGGCCAAGAGCCTGAAGAACCGCGTCGGCTCCTATGCCCGGGGCCAAGCCCATTCCAACCGCATCGCCCGCATGATCGGCGAAACGGCCTCGATGGAGTTCGTCACCACGGCGACGGAAACCGAGGCGCTGCTGCTTGAGGCCAACCTCATCAAGCAGCTCAAGCCGCGCTACAACGTGCTGCTGCGGGACGACAAGTCGCTGCCCTACATCCTGCTCACCGCAGACCACGAGGCGCCGCAGCTCGTGAAGCATCGCGGCGCGCGCAAGCGCAAGGGCGATTATTACGGACCCTTCGCCAGCGTCTGGGCGGTGAACCGCACCATCAATGCGCTCCAGCGCGCCTTCCTGCTGCGCTCCTGCAACGACAGCTATTACGAGAACCGCACGCGGCCGTGCCTGCTCTACCAAATCAAGCGCTGCTCGGGCCCCTGCACCAACGAGATCCCGCATGATGAATATGCCGGACTCGTCTCCGAGGCGCGGGCGTTTCTCTCAGGAAAATCGAATGCGGTGAAGCAGCGCATCACCGAGGAGATGCAGAAGGCTGCCGAAGAGCTTGAGTTCGAGCGTGCCGCGCGTTGCCGCGACCGTTTGGCTGCGTTGTCGGCCATCCAGGGTGTGCAGGGCATCAACACCCAGTCGGTGGAGGAGGCGGATGTGTTCGCCCTCGACGAGCAGGCGGGGCAGTTCTGCGTCGAGGTGTTCTTCTTCCGCAACTGGCAGAACTGGGGCAACCGCGCCTACTTCCCGAAGGCCGACAAGTCCATGAGCCGCGAGGAGGTGCTGGGCTCCTTCCTGGCGCAGTTCTACGACGACAAGCCGGCGCCGCGCCTCGTCCTGCTCTCGCATGAGATCGAGGACGCGGAACTGATGGCGGCCGCGCTCTCGACCAAGACCGACACCAAGGTGGAGATCCACGCGCCGCAGCGCGGCGAGCGGCGCCAGCTCATCGAATACGTGCTTCGCAACGCCCGCGAGGCGCTCGGGCGACGGCTCGCCGATACGGCCTCGCAGCAGAAGCTCCTCGTCTCTCTCGGCCAGGCCTTCGGTTTGCAAAAGCCGCCCCGCCGGGTCGAAGTCTACGACAACTCGCACATCATGGGCACCAATGCGGTCGGTGCCATGGTGGTGGCAGGCGCCAACGGCTTCATGAAGCAGCATTACCGCACCTTCAACATGAAGTCGGAGGACCTGAAGCCCGGCGACGATTACGGCATGATGCGCGAGATGCTCCAGCGCCGCTTCGCCCGCCTGGTGAAGGAGGAGCCGCGGGCCACGGACGGGGAGGGCGCCGCGCATGGCGACGACGGCTTCCCCGCCTGGCCCGATCTGGTGCTGATCGACGGCGGCAAGGGACAGCTCGAGGCCGCTCGCCAGGCGCTTGCGGAGGTCGGCGTCAGCGAGGACGATGTGGCCCTCGTCGGCATCGCCAAGGGGCGTGACCGCGATGCCGGGCGCGAAACCTTTTTCAAGCCGGGCCAGCCGCCCTTCAAGATGCCGCCGCGGGATCCGGCGCTCTATTTCGTGCAGCGCCTGCGCGACGAGGCGCACCGCTTCGCCATCGGGGCGCACCGGGCCAAGCGCAAGCGCGAGCTGGTGAAGAACCCCCTCGACGAGATCGCCGGCATCGGGCCGACCCGCAAGCGGGCGCTCCTGCATCATTTCGGCACCGTCAAGGCGATTCAGCGGGCCGCCCTCGAGGATCTGATGAAGGCTCCCGGGGTGAACGCCGCTACGGCCCGCGCGGTTTACGACTTCTTCCACGAACGGGGTTGAAACCTGCGCGATGCGGTTCACGTAAGGGTGACGTCGAGCAATTGCGGCCCTCCGCGATTGACGGAGTATCCATCCTCATGCTTCCTGCGGGTGTGATGAAGTCTGCTTCTTCCATAGGCCGCTCGAAGGCCTTCAATCTGGCCAACATGCTGACCTATGGTCGGCTTGTGGCAGTGCCCGCCGTGGTCGGCCTCCTGTTCTGGCCCGAGGACCACTGGTCCCGCTGGGCGGCCCTGATCGTCTTCGCGCTGGCGGCCATCACCGACTATCTCGACGGCTACGTGGCGCGCACCTTCGCCCAGCAATCGGCGCTCGGGCGCATGCTCGATCCCATCGCCGACAAGCTTCTCGTGGCCGCCTGCCTGCTGATGCTGGTGGCTGACGGCACCATTCACGGATGGGCGCTCTGGGCCGCCATCGTGATCCTGTGCCGCGAAATCCTGGTGTCGGGCCTGCGCGAGTTCCTGGCCGAGCTGAAGGTCAGCGTTCCCGTGAGCCGGGTGGCCAAGTGGAAGACGACCCTGCAACTCGTGTCGCTGGGCTTCCTGATCGCGGGGCCGGCCGGCGAGACGGTGCTGCCCAACAACACCCTCATCGGCATCGTCCTGCTCTGGGTGGCGGCGGTTCTGACACTCTATACCGGCTGGGACTACTTCAAGAACGGCATCCACCACCTCATGGACGAGCGCTGAGGCCATGAAGCTCGTCTATTTCGCATGGGTCCGCGAACGCGTCGGAAAGACGGACGAAAACATCGAGGTGCCGGAGGGCATCGCGACCGTGGCCGATCTGGTGCGCTGGCTCAAAGGCCGGGGCGAGGAATACGACTACGCCTTCGAGAACGAGGGCATCGTCCGGGCCGCTATCGATCATGTCCACGTCAAGCCCGAGGCTTCCATTGCCGGGGCGCGGGAGATCGCCTTCTTCCCGCCGATGACGGGAGGCTAGCCCGTTGAGCGGCGGCACCGCCATGGCACGCACGATCCGCATCCAGGCCGAGCCCTTCGATGTCGCCGCCGAAACGGCGATCCTGACCCGGGGGAGGGCCGATATCGGCGCTCTCGTTGCCTTCACAGGTGTTTGCCGCGACGAAGGCGGACGGCTCGCGGCCCTCGAACTCGAACACTACCCCGGTATGGCCGAGGCCGAGATCGACCGGATCGCCGGGCAGGCGGAGACGCGCTGGCCTCTGCTGGGTCTGACCGTGATCCACCGCTTCGGCCGGATTTCTCCCGGCGAGGAGATCGTGCTGGTTCTGGCCGCCAGCGCCCATCGCGCGGCCGCCTTCGAGGCGGCATCGTTCATGATGGATTATCTCAAGACGCAGGCCCCATTCTGGAAGCGCGAGCACCTCAAGGACGGCACCACGGGTGCTTGGGTCGAGGCCAAGGAGGCCGACGACCGGGCCATGGAACGGTGGGCCTGACGCGTCAGGCCCCGCTGGCCCGGATCCCCTCCTGCAGCGCCTCCGGCGAGGCCCAGAGATAAACGACCACCGGCCATTCCTGGGCATCGACCCTGACCATGACCGTCTTGACCACCATACCGCCGATGGCCTCGTAGAATGACCTGAACGGGTTCTGCTCGAAAGCCCCGATGGAGATCGGGCCGGGAGCATGCATCGTCAGCCATTCGAGTGCTTCCGAAAGGAGCCGCCGCCCAATGCCTCGACCCTGCTTCTCGGGCGAGATGTAGAGAAGCGTGACTTGCGCCACGGATCCCACATCGTTGCGGTCTCCCAGGCGCGCTGCCAGGAAACCTATGGTCTCGCCGGCCCGCTCCGCAACGAGCAGCAATTCCCTGCTCGGGTCGAAATCGGTCGAGAGCCAAGCCTCGACCTCCCGTGCCCGATGATCGGGGTCGACACGTGGGCCGAGTTCGCTTTCGGACATGAATCCGGAATAGGCCTGGCGCCAGCCGTGGGCCAGAATTCGCCCGATGTCAGCGCTGTCGGCCAGGGTTCCGGGGCGGATTGCAAGGTCGGGCAGAGGGAGGGTCATGTGGCTGCGCGGCATCGAAGGTGCAATTTCTTGACCTTGTGCCGCGAAAGGCGGACCATTGCGAGCGAAATGACACGCGGAGATGCCTCATGCGCAGCGTGGTCTTCGTTCTCGGCCTGGTGGTTCTGGCGCCCGCGTTTGCCCATGAGCGGCCGGCATTGCCCCAGCAGGCACAAGCTCCCGGTCACAACCCGCTCGATTGCTACTGCCGGGCGCAAGGAAAGATGTTCGCTCCAGGCGAGAAGGTGTGCCTGAAGACGGCCGATGGACCAAGGCTCGCCCAATGTCAGATGGAGATCAACGTCATGTCCTGGAGCCTCACGGAGGCACCTTGTCCTGAGACATAAAAAACGCTGCCGGTGAGGGCAGCGCGGAGGAACCACGAAGATTGTCGCGCGGTTCGCGAAGAACCGCAGAGGGCTTGCTTCAGAGAAGCCCGGCCACGACGGCAACGATGAAGGAAGAGGACACGCACACGGCAGCGATGTTGAGCTTGGCTGTCCAGTCGAGATGGGATGTCAGATGCATCTTAGCCCCCTTCAACGCGAGGGGCTTGTTCCCCCTCTGAATAGATAGGCAAGGTATCAAACCTGCGGGGTCGTGAGAAGCACCTCTGAGGGGCTGGGCAGTGCCGGAGACGCATGGCGAAATGGTTAATAAAAAGTTAACGCCTTGTTTTTATTGGCACGTAATCGTTTTCAACTTTAGGCGAAAAAAGTTCCTGCTCCATTGTGACGCACCCGGTTTTTAAGGGGCTTCATGTGGGCCGATGGGTGAAAACTGCCCGAATCGGCCCTCTCAATTGAGCTGAGCGGGGCAGCCGTTGACGGGATGTTTACGGCCCTGTCCTAGTCTCCCGCCCATGCGTCGTGGGTTAGTTGCGTTTTTTGCCCTATCGCTCGTTGGGCTCGGGGTCACGGGTTGCGGACTGTTTCGGTTCGAGCAGCGCGAGCCTTGGCGCGCGCAGGCCGAGGAGGCCTGTCTGTCGCAGCGTCTCGTGCAGCCCTCGGCCTACATGGCCCTCAGCTCCAAGATCGAAGGCCCCGGCGTCTGCGGCATGGATTACCCGTTCAAGGTCTCGGCCTTCAACAATGGCGCCGTCGGTCTCAAGTCGAAGGTGACGCTCGCCTGCCCGATCATTCCGCGGATCGACACTTGGCTCGACGAGATCGTGCGGCCCGCTGCCGAGATGTATTTCGGCGTGCCGCTCGCCGACATCAAGGCGGGTTCCTATTCCTGCCGACCGCGCAACAACCAGCGGGGCGCCAAGCTCTCGGAGCATTCCTTCGGCAATGCCCTCGACGTCATGGGCTTCGTTCTGGCGGACGGACGGGAGATCTCGGTGATGAAGGGCTGGCGCGGCCAGGACCCTGCCGAGCAGGAGTTCCTGCGCGAGGCCTTCGTCGGCGCCTGCCGCTATTTCACAACCGTTCTGGGGCCGGGCTCCGACGCCTTCCATTACGATCACTTCCACATAGATCTGGCGCGCCACGACCCGAAAGGACAGCGGCGCATCTGCAAACCGATCCTGAAGTTCGCGCCGCGGATCGATCCCGAGAAGAGCCAGGAGGTGCTCCAGAGCGTTGCGGCTGCCGGCGATCTGGCTCCGGTGGATCTCGAGCAGGACGTGCCGGAAGGCGAAGCCTACATCCCGCCTGCGCCGCCCCCAACACCTAACGTGGCGGCGCCCGTCGCTCCTGTGCCGCGCACCTCGTTCTCGAACGGCTATGCGGCCGACCTGCCGGGTCCGGGTGCCTCAAGGGCCCAGCCGTCTCCATACTATCCGCCGCCCAGCCGGCCCCCAGAGCAGACCTATGCTCCGCCACGGCCGCAGGCACGCCCGTCCGATGCGCCGATGATGCTGAACCGCCACGCCATCTATTAAACCACAAGCGGAGCCTTGACCTTCTCGGGCTTCGCCCACATGGTCGACGGAACAAGATCCGAAGACCTGTTGGAGCATCCGAATGAAGTGGCTGGCGGCTTTCATCTCCTGCATGATGTTGAGCGCACCTGCGATGGCCCGCGAGATCACGCCTGCGGAACGGCGGGAAGAGCCCTTCGACGCCTCGCTGCCGGCCTGCGCCGATCCGTCCGTGCTCCGCGACATCAGCGTCAATTTCCAGAACAAGGAATACAAGTTCTGGAACTCCAACCTGCAGATCGTCGCCTTCGAGCGGGTGCAGCAGGTCGCCTGGCGCCCGTGGGGTCTCGACTACATCCCCCGCCGCTACTGCACCGGCACGGTGGTTGTATCCGACGGCTACAAGCACAAGATCAATTTCTCCATCCGTGAGGATCTCGGGTTCATCGGCATCGGCTGGGATACGGAAGCCTGCGTGGACGGCTTCGACCGCCACTATGCCTTCGCGCCTCACTGCAAGCAGGCCGCTCCTTGATCCTGCGCTGGTGCCTCACATTTGCGGGCGCCTGCCTTCTCTTGCTCTCACCCACGATGGCCCAGGGGCCGCGGGAGACGAGAGGCGCCGCCATGGGGCAGTTCGACTTCTACGTGCTCGCGCTGTCCTGGTCGCCGGGCTTCTGCGAGAACAGCGGCAGCCGGAGCCGGCAATGCGACAGCAACAGCGGTCTCGGCTTCGTCACCCATGGCCTGTGGCCGCAGAACGAGAAGGGCTATCCCAGCTTCTGCGAGCCCGGCGGACGCTTCGTGCCGCAGGCGGCCATCACTGACGCCGACGGTCTCTTTCCGGACGACAACCTGGCGCGCTACCAGTGGCGCAAGCATGGAACGTGTTCAGGCGAGTCTCCGACCGGCTACTTCCAGGCCGTTCGGCGCGCCCGCGAGCTCGTGCGCATTCCCGACAGCTTCAAGGGATTGGACAGCCGCTCCCGGGTGCTGCCGAATGAAATCGAGCAGGCTTTCCTGACCGCCAATCCGGGCTTGCGCGCCGACATGATTTCGGTTTCCTGCGGACGGCGCATTTTCCAGGAGGTGCGCATCTGCCTCGGCAAGGACCTGCGCGGCTTCCGCCAGTGCCCCGAGGTCGATCGCGACACCTGCCGCGCGGGCGAGATCACGGTCCCGGCGGTCAGATAGCGCATCTCCCGAATGTGCAGCCTGTTTTTGGGCCCGATGCTGTAGGACGGACATGAACTACCGCCACGCCTTTCACGCCGGCAATTTCGCCGATGTCATGAAGCACGCCCTTCTGGTGCGGATCCTCACCTATCTCCAGCGCAAGGAGACGCCGCTTCGCGTCATCGACACCCATGCGGGAATCGGCCTGTACGATCTGACCGGAGACGAGGCGGAGCGAACCGGCGAGTGGATCGACGGGATTGGGCGCCTTGACGAGGCTCTTGCGCCGGATGCGGAGGAGATCCTTGCCCCCTACCGCAAGGTGGTTGCCGATGTGCGCGCCCGGCATGGAGAAACCATCTATCCCGGTTCCCCCGGCATCCTGCGCGAGATCCTGCGGCGGCAGGACCGGGGCGTGTTCGTGGAGCTGCACCCGGCCGACCACGCGGTGCTGAGCTCAGCCTTCAATGAAGTCTCCAACCTGAAGGTTATACACCTCGACGGCTGGACGGCGCTGCATGCCCTCATTCCTCCCAAGGAGAAGCGCGGTCTCGTCCTGATCGACCCTCCCTATGAACAGCCGAACGAGCTGGAGCGCCTCGGCACGGAGCTTCTGGCAGCCCTGAAGAAATGGCCCACTGGCGTCTATGCTGGTTGGTACCCGATCAAGAGTGTTGGCCCTGTCGATGCGGTGGCCGAGCGGCTGCACCGGGAGAGTTCGCGTCCGGGCCTGCGCCTCGAACTTCTTGTGGACGATCCGCGCGACCCGACCCGGCTCAACGGCAGCGGGCTCTTCGTGCTCAATCCGCCGTGGTCGTTGCGGGAGGAGGCGGAGATTCTCCTGCCCGCTTTGGCGGAGCGCCTGTCGCGCAGCGGCTACGCGGCTTATCGCTGTGAAGCCTTCGGCCCCCCTGCCTAAAACGGATTGCCGCAGGCGCTGCGACCGTTCATGACTTGAGCCACTCTTTACAAATCAGGGGTTTGCTCATGCTCGTTCTCCGCTCCTCGCCCGCGTCGCCCTTCGGCCGGAAGGTGAAGCTCTCCGCCGCGATCCTCAACCTGTCCGACCGGCTGGAGATCGTCGATGCGGACACGCTGAACCCCGAGGATTCGATCCGCCAGCAGAACCCGCTCGGCAAGATCCCCGCGCTCATTCTCGAGAATGGGGATGTGCTCTACGATTCCCGTGTGATCGTGGACTATCTCGATCATCTGGCCGGCGGCGGGCGCGTCATCCCGAACGGGCCGGAGCGGTTCACCTCCCTGCGCGATCAGGCCTTGGCCGACGGCATCATGGATGCGGCGCTGCTTCAGGTCTATGAGGGCCGCTTCCGCCAAGAGGACAAGCGCGAGCCGAAATGGGTCGACCATCAGGCCGACAAGGTGCGCCGCGGCCTCGATCATGCGGAAGCTCATCTGTCGGCGCCCGGCCAGAGCCTGCATGTCGGCCAGATCGCTCTCGCCTGCGCCCTGGGCTATCTCGACCTGCGCTTCGGCGGACGCTGGCGTGAGAGCTATCCGAAGCTCGTGGCATGGCTTGCCGATTTCGAGGCTCGTGTCCCGGCCTATGCCAAGACCAGGGTGACGCCCTGAAACGAAAAAGGCCCGGGAAGACCCGGGCCTTTTCTGTCTCTGTAGGAGAGACGGATCTTAGTAGGTGCCGAAGCGGAAGTTCAGACCGGCGCGGATCACGCCGAAGTCGGTCTCGCCGTCGAAGCCGTCGAAATCGAAGTCGTCGTCGTTCTCGAGGTTGACGTACAGGCCTTCGACCTTGAGCGACAGGTTGTTGGTGAAGGCGTACTCCACACCACCACCTGCGGTCCAGCCGGTGGAGTCGTCCGCAAACGCGAAGCCGCCGGTGGCGTAGATCAGCGCCTGGCCGAAGGCCACACCGGCGCGAGCACGCACCGTGCCGAACCAGTCGCTGGACTCGAACACGCCATCCTCATCGCCGTCGCCGTCGACGTCGAAGGCACCTTCAGCGCCGAAGTCGGCGTACTGGATGTCGCCTTCGAGACCGACCACGAACGAGCCGATCTGGTAGTTGTAGCCCACCTGGGCGCCGCCGACGAAGCCACCATCGTCCTCGTCATCAGCGAAGTCGACCGCGTCGAAGTCGTCGTTCGACCAGCCGTAGCCGGCGTTCACACCGACGTAGAAGCCGGTCCAGGTGAAGATCGGAGCAGCCGCGATCACCGGAGCCGGAGGAGCGGCGCGCATTGGGAGGTCCGCAGCGGAGGCAGCCCCGGCGAAGCCGAAGAGGGCGACGCTGGCGAGAAGAATCTTCTTCATGGTTTCTCTTTCCTAATCGATGTCATGCCAGCCCGACCCACTTGGTCGTCGGTTCAAGCCGGGCACTCCCCATTTATAGAGCGACAATCCTGCTAAGGCTGTGACCTTACAACCACAGCGGTCAAGAACAGCTGTGGCAGGATTGTGGCGGCAATACGCAGATTAACCCCTTGCGACACCGCTGGGCCTACAACGCACAGCTTGACCATTGGTTCGACGTCGCAGCAAAAAAATGTCATTTTCTTGGCGTAGGCGCATAGCTGACGCTACAGGCTTACATTTCAAGGGGTCGAGAATGGAAAAAGCAGCCCTCGTGACGGGAGGAGCACAGCGCATCGGGCGCAGAATCGTCGAGCGCCTCGCCGCAGAGAGCTACGCGGTGGCGATCCAGTGCCGCCGCTCCGCAGACGAGGCCGAGCGCATGGCAGCTCGGATCAGGGAGGCCGGTGGCAGGGCGGCAGTCGTGCAAGCCGATCTGACCGATGGCGATGCCGTCGACCGTCTTGTGCCGGAGGCTGTCCGGGCGCTGGGTCCCCTGACGCTTCTCGTCAACAATGCCTCCGAGTTCGAGCCCGACGAGGTCGAGACCCTCTCGCAGGAGCGGTGGGACCGGCACTTTGCGGTCAACCTGCGTGCTCCCGCCTTCCTCGCCCGCGATTTCGCCCATCAGCTGCCCGCCGGGGGCCCGGGCTGCATCGTCAACATCGTCGACCAGCGGGTCTGGAAGCTGACGCCGCAGTTCTTCTCCTACACGCTCACAAAGGCCGCGCTCTTCACCGCCACCCAGACCATGGCCCAGGCGCTGGCGCCGCGCATCCGGGTGAACGCCGTCGGGCCGGGGCCGACTCTGACCAACGTGCGCCAGGGAGACGAGGACTTCGACAAGCAGAGCAGCGCCGTGCTGCTGGGCCATGGCGGAACGCCGGACGAGATCGCCGATGCGGTGCTCTATCTTGCGCAGGCGCGCAGCGTCACCGGCCAGATGATCGCCGTCGACGGCGGCCAGCATCTCGCCTGGGAGACCCCGGACGTGGCAGGCATCAAGGAGTGAGTGCGATGGCCGAGATCAGGCGTCCGTAATCCGGCTCCTGCCGGTGGGTGGTGCGGCGATAGCTGAAGAACCGCTCTTCGTCGGAATAGGTACAGAGCCCGAGTTCCGTGAAGGCGCCGATGCCGGCCGCCTCAAGCCGTGCGCCGATGAAGCCAGGGAGGTTGAACATGGCGTGGCCCGGCCTCTCCGCCTCCTTGAGGAAGCGCTCGTGGCCGGGCG
>JAESFL010000593.1_pt1 | contig 22860 bp, 21 predicted proteins | sample 9269401 | NCBI WGS metagenome assembly JAESFL01 (sample SAMN14506025, study PRJNA617098) | algae metagenome | isolation source: Gloeocapsa sp. UFS-A4-WI-NPMV-4B04 and co-occurring heterotrophs from desert... | place: USA: Utah | collected 2006-10-01 | reverse complement strand
CAGGCAAGATTGGGATCCATCCCCTGGACCGCGAGCACCCAATAGACGCCGATATTGACGATGCTGGCGAGGCCGCCCGTCAGAGCATAGCGGACGAGCTGCCAGAACAGGTCGGAGTGGCGTCGCCACATCAACAATACCTTCGATCCCTGCCTGGCTTGCCTCTTGAGCGGCAGCGACTAATGCCCCGACAGCCGGATGGAAAGGGGCGAGAAGGCGTGAGCGAGGGGGCAGAGACCGACATCTTCACGAGGCATTGGCGCGCCGTCACGGCGCTCGTTGCCGTCGGCATGATGGCGCTGCTGCTCTACAATCGCTGGAACTTCATCGACTGGTTCGCCCTCAGCGATACTGACGACAATCTGCGGATGATGCAGGTTCGGGGCCTGCTCCAGGGGCAGGATTGGTACGATCTGCGGCAATATCGGCTGGATCCGCCGCATGGTGCGAACGTGCACTGGTCGCGCTTGGTCGATTTGCCGATCGCGGGGCTGATGCTCGTGTTGCGGCCGATCCTGGGCGGGCCGCTGGCCGAGAAAGCGGCGGTGGCGATCGCGCCGATGATCCCGATGGTGGTGGCGATTTTTGCCATCGCGTTGACTTCGCGCCGGCTGCTGTCGCCCAAGGCTTTCGCCTTCGGCATCGCCTTGCTTCTCTGCGCCCATTCGGCCCGCAACATGTGGGTGCCGCTCCGGATCGACCATCATGGCTGGCAGCTCGCGATGCTGACCTTGGTGATCGCCGGGCTTGCCGATCCCCGCCGCGCCCGCGGCGGCGCCCTGATGGGGGCGGCAACGGCCGCGTCGCTGACGATAGGGCTTGAGCTGATGGTCTATTTGGCCGCGTGCGGCGTCGGCATCGCCCTTATGTGGGTGCGCGATCCGGCTGAAGGGCGCCGGCTGCTTACTTACGGAGCCAGCGTCGCCGGCGGCTGCGCGCTCGGATTTCTGCTGTTCGCTTCCTACGACAATCAGAAGCCGGTCTGCGACGCTCTGTCCCCGGTCTGGCTTTCCGCCATGTTGGGGGCCGGAGCGGCGGCAGTGGTGCTGCCGCTTCTGCCCCTCAGGAGCTGGGCCGCGCGGCTGGGAGCGGGCGCAGCCTTCGGCGCCCTCATCGCTGCCGGATATGCGCTCGCCTGGCCGCACTGCCTTGGCCAGCTCGAAGGCATCTCGCCCGAGCTGAAGGACCTGTGGTTCGACAATGTTCGGGAGGTCCGCCCGATCTACTCGCACGATTGGCCGACGATTGCCGCGGTGGTGTCGCTGCCGATCATGGGACAGATCGGCTATTTGCTGATGCTGTGGAGAGTGCGTCGGGATCCTCCGGCTCTGGGAACGTGGCTGACGCTCGCGTCGGTCGCGCTGATCGGAGCCTCCATGCTCCTGTGGCAGAGCCGAGCTGGGGCGCCCTCGCAAATATTGGCCGTGCCAGGCGCGACGGCGCTCGTGTGGATCCTCATTCCGCTCATCCAGAAGCAGAAGTCGATGCTGGTGCGTGTGTTCGGCACCGTCGGGGCCTTCGTGGTGATTTCCGGGATCGCTGCGCAGCAAGCGGTGAGGCTGGTGCCGGAGAAGAAGCCGGCCAAGCAGATGAAGAAGGTCAGCCGCGCCAACGGCAAATGCCCGACCCTTTCGGCGCTGAGGCCGGTCGCACTTCAGCCGAAGGGCTATGTGCTGACCTTCGTCGACCTCAATCCACGGCTGATCACGGTGACGCATCATGACGCGGTGGCGGGGCCCTATCACCGAAACCAGCAGGGCATATTGGACGTGATGCGGACGTTCCGGGGCTCGGCCGATCATGCGCGCCAGGTGATCGAGCGTCGCGGCATCGATTATGTGCTGATCTGCCCGGGCCTGTCGGAATCGACCATCTACAGTTCGGAAGCGCCGAGGGGCTTTTACGTCCAGCTGGCACGGGGGCGGGTGCCAGATTGGCTGAGGCCGGTCGAATTGCCGAAGAATTCGCCTTACAAGATGTGGCGCGTCGTCAAACGTTGATCTGGAAGCTGACGCTGATCCCGTCGATTACGAACTGAGCCGCAAGCGCTGCAAGCACGACACCGAGAATACGGGTGATCATCGCTTCGACGCGGTGCCCCAGCAACCGCATCATTGGTCCGGCGGCCAGCAGAGCCAGCAGCGTCAGCAGCAGGATGGCGCCGAGCGCACCCAGCACCACCAGCGACTGATCGAGGCCGTTGCTTCGCGCCATCAGCAGCATGATCGAAGCGATCGAGCCAGGGCCGGCGATCATCGGGATGGCCATCGGGAAGACCGATATGTCCTCATGCTCGGGCGTGGCGTTCACCTCGTTGGCGCGGTTCTCGCGGCGCTGGGTACGCTTTTCGAACACCATCTCCAGCGCGATCAGGAACAGCATGATGCCGCCGGCGATGCGAAAAGCGGCAAGGCTGATGCCGAGCGCGTCGAGCAGATCTTCGCCGAACAAGCCGAAGAAGAGGAGAATACCGGAGGCGATCAGCACGGAGCGAAGGGCCATCAACCGCCGCTGGGCGGGCGGGGCCCCTTGGGTGAGGCTCGCGAATATGGGCGCGCAACCGGGAGGATCGATGATCACGAAAAAGGTGACGAAGGACGAGACGAAAAGCTCGATCATTTCCGACTGCCTTCGTGGATGTCGGTGAGGTGGAGCCGATGGGCTCTTCCGTCCCACAGAAAGACGTGCAGCGCGCGGGCTCCGGCGGCCCCGCCGTCGATCTTCCGTACCTGCCAGTGGAGCGTCCGGTCGGGTGACGAGCCGGAGGCAATAGGCTCGGCCAGCTTTGGAGCGAAACCGTGGTTGGCGGCGGGCAAGCGCCCTTCCTCCAGAACCACGTAATCGGTAGCCGGCGCGATGTCAGTCAGCACGGTCGGGTTCAGCCCGTTCCGCGGCTTCACGAGTGAAGCGTTCGGCCGCCCCTTGCAGGAGGCGCGGCTGAGCCTTGCCTTCTCGGCAGCGGGGAGCGCCTTTGGCAATTGGTGGCCCTGGTCCAGCACCCATTTCCAGCCGCCATCGGCCTGGCGCTTCCAGACCGTAGTGAAAGTGCCGTGACCTTTGGTGCCGTAAAGAGCCGGACCCATGTTGACCGCGACGGCGCCGTCGCAGGAAACCCAGCTGCGGGCGGGCCACCAATGCACGGAAGCGGGCGGATCCTTCCGGTTCTTGAGCCAATCCTGGGCGTTCTTCGGCTCGGGGACGAACATCAATGCCTCGGGGGCGGCGAAGGCGCGGAAGGCCGTCCATTGGCCCTGTTTTTGCGCCATATCGGCAAAAGCCCGTTCGGCATCCACGGCGCTCGCCTGAGCGGCTGCCGCGGCGAGCCCGATCAGGATCACAGTCCCTCCGGCGGCGCCAGCCCTGCCCGCGCATGCGCTGCCACAAGCGTATTCCTGAGAAGAACGGCGATCGTCACCGGGCCGACGCCGCCGGGAACGGGCGTGATCGCGCCGGCGACCTCGACGGCGGTGTCGAAATCCACGTCGCCGACCAGCCTCGTCTTGCCGCCGCCCACCTGGATGCGGTTGATGCCCACATCGATCACGATCGCGCCGGGCTTCAGCCAGTCGCCGCGGATCATCTGCGGGCGGCCGACCGCAGCGACGACGATGTCCGCGCGGCGGGCGACGGCCGGCAGGTCGCGCGTGCGGCTGTGGGCGACGGTGACGGTGCAATTCTCTGCCAGCAGCAACTGGGCCATCGGCTTGCCGACGATGTTGGATCGGCCCACCACCACCGCTTCCAAGCCGGTCAAGTCGCCGAGCTGTTCCTTGAGCAGCATGAGGCAGCCAAGCGGGGTGCAGGGAACGAGACCATGTTCGCCCACCGCCAGCTTTCCCGCATTGAGGACGTGAAATCCGTCCACATCTTTCGCCGGATCGATCGCCGCGATCACCGCCTTGTCGTCCACGCCCGCAGGGAGCGGGAGCTGGACCAGAATTCCGTCTACGCTACCGTCGCGATTGAGCCGCTCGACGAGCGCGATGAGATCGCTCTCGCTCGTGGTGGAGGGGAGGCGATGTTCTAAGCTCTCCATCCCCGCTGCGACCGTCGCCTTGCCCTTGGAACGGACATAGACTTCGCTCGCCGCGTCCTGCCCGACCAGAACGACCGCGAGGCCGGGCTTGCGTCCGGCCCGCTTTACGAAACTCGGCACGGCCTCGCCGACGCGGCCTCGCAGCCGTTCGGCGAAGGTCTTGCCGTCGATGATCTCGGCGGTCACGCGACTCCCGACACCATCAGGTCGCGGGCGACGCCGCCAAGCAGCATCTGCACGGCGATGATGATCAGGAGCACGACCAGCGGCGAGAAGTCGATCCCGCCGAAATCCGGAAGTATCCGCCGGACCGGCCGATAGAGCGGCTCGGTGATCCGGTCGAGCGCGCCGAGGAAGGTGCGCATGAAGTCATTGGAGGTGTTGATCACGTTGAAGGCGACCAGCCAACTCAGAATAGCCTGGATGATGATGATCCAGCGCAGCACGTCGAGCAGCAGGTTTACGATACCGAATAAGGCAAGCAGCATATTCTCTCCCCGCGAGCGCCCGCGTCCATGTAGGGAAGCCGCAGCTAAGGGGCAATGCGGCAAAGCGGCAGGCGGTGTGACCGCGGCCTGGCTGCCAGGCCCGTCACGCCTCGCTCACTTCCCCAGCCGCGCAATCTCCTCGTTGATCATGATCGGTGCGCCGAAGCCGAGAGCTTCCAGCCGCTTGGCTTGGCTCGCCGCATCGCCGACAACCACATAGGTCATTGCCGAGGGCCGAAGGTAACGGCCGGCGAGGTCCCGGACTTGCGCTACGCTCAGGGCATCGACGATTGCCTGCTCGCGCTGCGGGTAGTCGGCCGGGAGACCATAATCGCCGATCGCCGCGAGATAGTTGAGTTTAGCCGTCGCCGTTTCGAAGGCGCGGGAGCGGCTCTTCGTCAGAAAGCTTTTGGTGATGCCGAGATCCGCCTCCGAAAAGGTGGCGCCGAAATTCGAGACGATGGATTTCACGAGATCGGCCGCTTCCAGCGTCGCATTTGAACGGACAGGACTCGAAATCTCGAAGGTGCCGTGGCGGATTCCTCCCGAGAAGCTCGAACGGATGCCGTAAGTATAGCCTTTGCCTTCCCGCAGCTGCTGCATCAGACGCGAGGCAAAGCCGCCGCCGCCGAGAATGTAGTTCATCACCCCGGCGGGATAATAAGCAGGGTCGGCGCGCGTGACGGCGGGATAGCCGAACGCAAAGACCGACTGCTTGGCGCCAGGCAGATCGTAGAAATAGATTTTTGAGGCGCTTGGCGCCTGCGGGGCCGGGTAGGCCGGAATCGATACGGTGCGCTTCTGCCACTTGTTGCCGAGATCCTGCAGCGCCGCCGTTACCTGGGCCTGATCAACGGCGCCGACGACGCGGAAATTGGCGAGGTTCGGGGCGAGATTGGCGGCATGGAAGCGTTTCAGATCGTCCATGGTCAACGCGGCGATCGAAGCTTCGGTGCCGAGCGGATCGCGCGAATAGACGTGCTTCTCCCCGTAAGTGACCATTTCGAATGCACGCTCGGCAATGGCATCGGGCTGCGCCTTCCGGCTTTGGATCGCGCTTACTACCGCGGCTTTCCGAAGCGCGAGTTCTTCGGCATCCCAGCGCGGCTCGAGCAAGATCTCCTCCACGAGGTCGACCGTCTTGTCGAAATTGCGGGCAAGGGTGCGGCCGGAGAGGACAAAATGCTCGTCACGGACGCCGATGACGATGTCCGCCCCCAGCGACTTCAGCGCATCCTCGAGTTCGGACGGGGTGCGGCGGGCCGTGCCGCGAAGCAGCATTTCCGAAAGAAGGTTGGCGGCGCCGGGCTTGGCAATGTCGTCAAGCAGCCTCCCGCCCTCGATTGCCAGCTCGAAGCGAGCGACCGGCATTTCCTCATCCTCGATCCCGTAGAGATCGAGTTGATTGGGCAGCGTGGTTTTCCAAACCTTCGGAAGAACGACCGCCGGTCGCTCGCCGTAAGGAGGCTCGACGGTTCGGTCGAAGGATGAAGGGGTGCGCTGATAATTGGCCGCGGCGCTCGCATCGACGGCCGCTTCGGCACTCGGCACGATCAGCTCCTCGGCGACTTTCGCGCGAACGGAGCCGGCAAGCGCGAGATCCGGCTTGCCCTTCGGAACGAAACTGGTTGCGAGCAAGGGCTTGCCCTTGATGTAGGTGCGGTAGACCCGCATGACGTCGGCAGCCGTGACCCGGCTGATCAGCGCCACTTCCTTGTCTGCAAAGTCGGGGGTTCCCGCGTAAAGATCGTACCGCGCCAGCCGCGCGGCCTTGCCGAGGACGCTGCCAATCTGGTCGTAATAAGCAACTTCGGCGGCTGTCTTGACGCGCGCCAGATCGGCGGGATCGACGCCTTGGCTTTCGAAACGAGCAAAGCCCTGATCGAGCGCCGCAGCGACTTTGTCGAGGTCCGTATCTTCAAAGGCTCGAACCTGGAGATAGGCTTCGCCGGCCAGCTTGTCATTGTTGTGGAAAGCCTGAACCTCGCTGGTGAGCTTCTGCTCGTCCACCAGGACGGCATGGAGCGGCGTCTTCTTGCCCTCGGTAAGAAGCTCAAAAAGGATCTGCAGCGCATAGCCGTCGGGGTGAAGCGCCGGCAGCGTCGGCCACACCATGGTGAGTTCCGGAAGCTGCGCGAAATTGTCCTCGTGGTAGAGCCTCTTCGACGCTTTGAGTGAGGCGGGGCGAGTTTTTGGCGGCGGAATGGGAGCGCCTGCCTTGAACCCCCCGAAATATTTGTCGACCCAGCTGCGGGCCTGCGCGGGATCAAAGTCACCAGAGATGACGAGCCCTACGTTGTTGGGCACGTACCAGCGGCGGTAGAAGGCCTTCACGTCGGCAAGGGTTGCCGCATCGAGGTCGGCGAGCGAGCCGATCACATCCCAGCTATAGGGGTGACCGTTCGAGTAAAGATTTTCGGCAATGACCGTGGAGGTGTGGCCGTAAGGCTGATTGTCGACGCTCTGCCTCTTCTCGTTCTTGACGACCTGCTTTTCCTTGGCGAGCACCGGTTCCGTCACCGTGTTGATGAAGAAGCCGATCTTGTCGGCCTCGGCCCAGATCATCTTCTCAAGCGCGTCCTTCGGGACGGTTTGCAGATAATCGGTAATGTCGCGGCTCGTGGAGCCATTCGCGCCCGAGCCGCCGATCCGGGCGGTCATGGCATCAAGGCCGCCTTTGCCGAGATTTTCCGATTCCAGGAAGAACAGATGCTCGAACAGATGCGCAAAGCCGGTGCGGCCGGGCGTTTCGCGCGAGGAGCCGACATGCGCGTTGAGCGCCACGGCAACGACCGGATCCGAGCGGTCGAGGTGAAAGATCACCTTCATCCCATTGGCGAGCCGGTAATGCTCCACCGGGATGAGCTTCTGCGCCTGCGCCGGCTGGGCCAGAGCGGCCGGGGCCGAATTGGGCGCGCCAACGATGAGAGCAGCCGCGGAGGCCGCGAAGAAGAATCTCGCCATTTTCATGCTGTTCGCCCAGTAGATGGCGCGAGACTAAGGCAGGATGAACCGGGCCGCCAGACTTTGATCGTTCGCGGCTGAACCAGCCTGGACGTGCAAAAAGGCCTTGCCATATGTTTACAAGCCACCGGCGCCAGCCGGCAAAGCGCCTTTCCTCCGCAGCGGCTGCACGCGTCCGCGGGCCAAGCTTCGCCAAAGCCATTCGAGCGGGCCGTAGCGGTAGCGGTCGAGCCACGGCTTCGACCAGAGCAGGATCGCGGCCCAGACGCCGAGCACGACCAGGTAGAGTTCCGCGCGGGAGAAGCTCCCGAACAGCGACAGACCGTAGCCGTAGAAGAAGGTGGTGGTGACGAGACTGGTGCCGAGATAGTTGCTGAACGCCATGCGCCCGGCCGCCGCGAGCCGGACGCTGAGCCAGCGCAGCGCTCCGGCCTGGACGAGCAGGATGATCGCGGCCGCGTGCGCCAGCGCCATGAACGGCCGAAGCAGCAAGCCGCCCCCTTCGGCAAGAGGCGCGACGGGCGCGCTGAAATCGTTTTCCACGAGCAGCCAGATGAGCGGCAGGTGGAGCGGCGCCGCGACCAGATAGCCGAGCATCATCGTTCGAAGATAGCGAGCGCGGTCCCAGGCTCCGGTCAAAAAGCCGTTGCGGTAAAGGATGATGCCGAGCGCGATGAAGCCGATCGTCTCCGAGAGCGACTGCGGGATCAGCACGGTCTGGAAATAAGCCGTCATCTCCGCCCGGGCCTTGAACGCGCCCTCGAAGCCTTGGCGGTAAAGCGCGATTTCGCGGGCGGCGACTGCAGCCTTGTCGAGGGGAGCGCCCATTGTCGCCAGGGCTGCCACGTGATTCTCCCACGATTGGGCAAGCTGCATCACCATCATCGCGGCAAACACCAGCCAGAGCGCTCGCGGAGGCCAGCGCCAGATGAAGTAGGCGATTGCGCCGCCGATGGCATATTGCACCAGAATGTCGCCGAACCAGATCAGCCAGGCGTGGATCATGCCGAAGATGAAGAGCCAGAAGAGGCGCCGGTAATGTATCTCGGCCGCGCTTTCGCCCTGGACCTCGGCACGCTCGGCAATCAGCACCATCGACGCGCCGAACAGCATGGTGAACAGGGCGCGCATCTTCCCGTCGGAGAAGATGTAGTTGATGCCCCACGCCGCCCAATCCGCGGGTCCTTCGGTTCCGTAGAAAGTCGGATCGAGATAGGCGAAGGTCGGCAGCCCCATCGCCACGATGTTCATGAGAAGAATGCCGCAAACGGCGAAGCCACGCACAGCATCGAGCGTCACGATGCGCCGCGGCGGTTCGGTCGTTGCGGTCATCTGCTTCTCCCCCGATTGCGATTAGCCGAGCAGGCAGGGAAGAAGAAGGGTTGCCTCAGCCTTCCGAAGGTTTCGACTGGAGCTGGATGTAGTTCTGGATTCCCATTCGTTCGATCATTTCGAACTGCCGCTCCAGCGTGTCGACATGCTCCTCCTCGTTGCTGAGGATTTCGGCAAACAGATCGCGGCTGACATAATCGCGAACCTCCTCGCAATGGGCGATGGCGCCGCGAAGCTGCACGAGAGCCTCCATCTCGAGTTCAAGGTCGGCGCGAAGAACCTCCTCTACATTCTCGCCGATCCGCAGGCGGCCGAGCATCTGGAAATTGGGCAGCCCGTTGAAGAACAGGATCCGCTCGGAAAGGCGATCCGCATGCTTCATCTCGTCGATCGATTCGTGCCGCTCGAACTCGGCGAGGCGGTGCACGCCCCAGTTGTCCAGCATCCGATAATGCAGCCAATATTGATTGACCGCGGTAAGCTCGTTCTTGAGCGCCTCGTTCAACAGTTCGATGACGCGATCTTCGCCTTGCATGGAAGCCTCCTGGTTCGGCGCCGCGATAACCGATCAGAGGGCGAAATGGAACCGGAGAAACGGCGGAATTCTGCCGAAAATGAAGCTGCTCTTGCTAGGCAGTCGCACGTTCTGCCGAGATGATCTCGCGCGCGAATGAGAAGCATTGCCCGCAACGAGGCTTCTTTCCGCAGCTGCGATACGCGCTGGTCGGGCAGGAGGCGCCGTTCCTTGCCGCCTGCCGAACCTGAATTTCCTTGAGGCCGTTACAGATGCATACGATCATAGTGATCGCCTGTACCGCTAATGCGATTAATTCGCAATAGCTAACCACGGTTAACGCCGTCTCAGGCGATGGCGAGTTCTTTGCCCATGAGCTGCGGGAAAAAACCTTCGTGTGCGCGGCGAAGATCATCAAGCGAGACGATGTGTTCGCGGTCCCCGCGGCGAACGCTGACCGCCTCGCCGGCGACGCGGCCGAGTATCTGCGCCGGCACCCCAGCTTCCGCGGCTCTCGCCAGCAGGCCCGCCGGCGCTTCCGCCGTCGTCACGAGATACAAGCCCTGGTCTTCGGCGAAGAAAGCCGAGTTGGACGAAGCGAAAGCCGACGCCTCGTCCACGAAAGCGCCTCGTCCGCCCGCCAGGGCCATTTCAGCCAGCGCAACGAGGCAACCCCCGTCGGAGACATCGTGAACGGCCGATACCAAGCCGCCAACAATGCAGGCACGGACGAAATCGCCGACATTCCGCTCCGCTTCCAGATCCACCGATGGCGGAGGCCCATCCTCCCGGCCGTGAACTTCGCGCAGCCATAGCGACTGCCCGAGATGGCCGCTCGGCGATCCGAGCAGAATGATGGCATCGCCCTCACGCTTGAAAGCAATGGTCGCCGAACGGCGCCAATCCGGAAGCAAACCGATGCCGCCGATTGCGGGCGTCGGCAAAATGGCGCTGCCGCTGCCGTCTTCGTTCTTGGTCTCGTTATAAAGACTGACGTTGCCCGATACGATCGGCATATCGAGAGCGCGGCAGGCTTCCGCCATCCCTTCGATGCAGCCGACGAACTGGCCCATGATCTCGGGGCGCTGAGGATTGCCGAAGTTCATGCAGTCGGTGGCGGCGAGCGGAGTGGCGCCGACGGCCGTCAAATTGCGATAGCATTCGGCGATCGCTTGTTTTCCGCCCTCCACCGGGTCGGCATAACAATAACGCGGGGTCACGTCGGTACTGATGGCGAGCGCCTTGTCCGTGCCATGGATGCGGACCAGCGCCGCGTCGCCGCCGGGGCGTTGGACGGTGTCGGCGCCGACCATGTGATCATATTGCTCCCAAATCCAACGGCGGCTCGCGAGATCGGGCGAGCCCATCAATGTGAGGAGGTCCGCGGCGAGGTCGGTGCTTTCCGGCGCCTGCGCGAGCGGCCCCGGCTTGGCCGTGGGCACCCATGGCCGGTCGTAGCAGGGCGCATCATCGGCGAGCGGCGCCAGAGGAATGTCGGCGGCAATTGCGCCATTGAACCTGAGCACCATGCGGCCCGTATCCGTGACGCGGCCGATAACCGCGAAGTCGAGCTCCCACTTGCGGAAGATGGCTTCAGCCTCGGGCTCCCGGCCGGGCTTCAGGACCATCAGCATCCGCTCCTGCGATTCCGAGAGCATCATCTCGTAGGGCGTCATGCCTTCCTCGCGGCAGGGAACGGCGTTCATGTCGAGCTCGATGCCGACGCCGCCCTTGGACGCCATCTCGACGGAGGAGGAGGTGAGGCCGGCGGCGCCCATGTCCTGAATGGCGACGATCGCATCCGAAGCCATCAATTCCAGACAAGCCTCGATGAGGAGCTTCTCGGTGAAGGGATCGCCGACCTGAACGGTGGGACGTTTTTCCTCGCTATCCTCCGAAAAGTCGGCCGAGGCCATGGTTGCGCCGTGGATGCCGTCGCGTCCGGTCTTCGATCCGACATAGACGATCGGGTTTCCGACGCCCGAAGCGGCCGAATAAAAGATCCTGTCGGTCTCGGCGATCCCCACCGTCATGGCGTTGACGAGGATGTTGCCATCATAAGCGCGGTGAAAATTCACCTCGCCGCCAACGGTAGGAACGCCGACGCAATTGCCATACCCGCCGATGCCGGAGACCACGCCGGCAATGAGGTGCCGCATCTTGGGATGGTCGGGCCGCCCGAAGCGGAGCGCGTTCATGTTCGCGATCGGCCGCGCACCCATGGTGAAGACGTCTCGCAATATGCCGCCGACGCCCGTCGCGGCGCCCTGATAGGGCTCGATATAGCTGGGGTGGTTGTGGCTCTCCATCTTGAAGATGGCGGCCTGGCCGTCGCCGATGTCCACGACGCCGGCATTTTCGCCGGGGCCGCAGATCACCTGAGGGCCCTTGGTGGGGAGCTTCTTCAAGTGGAGGCGGGAAGATTTGTACGAGCAATGCTCCGACCACATCACCGAGAAGATGCCAAGCTCGGTCAGATTGGGCTCCCGGCCCATGGCGTGCAGCACGCGCTCATATTCCTCGGGCGAAAGGCCATGCTCGGCAACGACGTCCGGACTGATGCGGGATTCGGTCATGCGGGGCGTCTAGAAGATCGATTCCGCTTTGTCGAAGGTGCCCGGGCGTGTATAAATGATCACCCTTTGTTCTCACTGCAGGAGCAGCATCATGAACGTGAAGGCAAAGCCCGACGGATATCATAGCGTTACGCCCTACCTGATCGTGGACGGCGCGGCGGAGGCGATTCGCTGGTACGGCGAAGCGCTCGGCGCGAAGGAGGTCCTGCGGCTTCCGATGGGCGACAAGATCGCCCATGCGGAGATCAAGATCGGCGATTCTCATGTCATGCTTTCCGACGAATGGCCGGATGACGACAAACTTGGTCCCAGATCCCGAGGCGGCGCCACCAGCATGCTGATGATCTATCTTGACGATGTCGACGCCGCCTTCCAGCGGGCGACTGCGGCGGGCGCCACGGTCGAGCGGCCGGTCGAGGATCAGTTTTACGGCGACCGGAGCGGAACGATGGTGGACCCGTTCGGCCACAGCTGGACCTTGGCCACCCATGTCGAGGACGTTTCGGATGATGAGATGCAGCGGAGAATGGCGCAATTCTCGCAGCAGGCGATGGCCGAGCCGGCCTGAGCCATGAAAAAGCCGGCCGGAGAGGCTCCGGCCGGCTAATAGCGTCAGAGGTTGAAGCGGGCGCTCAGGCTTTGCAGCTGAGCGAACCTTTGCCGGGGGCGGTGAGGTCGATCTGCGCCGCGTTGGCGCTGACCGAATGGCCATCGGCCGTATAGGCTTGGCCGTCGCCCGCCGAGGTAAGAATGGTCGCCTGGCCGCCCTTCTCGGTGCGGTATTGCGCCGTATTGTTGGTATAGAAGTCGATGTAAACGAGGCTGTTATCCTTGCACCGGTAGGTGCGGCTCGCCTGGATCATCGGCGGCACTTCCACCGGAGCGGCCTTGGCAAGCTCGTCCTTCATCGGATCCGGATTGGTATCAACCACGTCCGGCTCGTTGCTGCACGCAGCGAGGGAGAGGGAAGCCGCAAGCGCGGCGGCGGTGATCAGATTAATATTACGCATGGGGGCTAGCCTTCGCGGGTGCAGCATCACTCGTCAAGAATTTTGTTAACAAACGTCGGCAGGTTTGGCGTGTCCTATTTTCCATGAAAAGGTGGGGGGTTCGACAAGCCCTCATCAATGAGCTAGATTCCTCAACATGTTGAGCCGGGGCGGGGAGAGTTTGCACGGCATGCAGCGAGTTCGTATCGGCCTGACGGGCCTCGCTTTCGTGTTCGTGCTCGTATTGCTCGCCGCGATTTTCACGCGGCCGAGCGAGGAAGCGCCGATCACGCCCACTACCATCGACCAGCAGCGAGCCGGCGCCGCCGCCACCAACGCCGCCGAGGCCGAGCCGAAGGAACCCTTGGCGGAGTTGGGCGTCGCGCCCGGCAATGCCGACAGCAACGAGGCCAACGGCTCGGCTCCTGCCGCCCGCTGAGTTCCGCCTGAGGAAAGTTGCGGCGGTGACCGCCGCCGCTTCGGCCTTCGCGGCGGCCGAGCTCGCCGCGACGATCTTGTTCGGCCGCTTCTTCGATCACGGCCGGGCCGAGGCCCTGCTCTTCTTCGCCTTTCGGCCCTGGCTGCTCCTTATCGCCGCCATGCTGGCGCATCGCATTGACTGGCGCAGCCGCTACGCCTTTTACGGGGTTGCGCTGCTGCTGGCCTCAATGAGCGAGAGCCTGTTCCTGCTCGGGCTTGGGGCCGGCAATCCATGGCCCGCGGCGGCAAGGGGATATGCTGCCGGCGCCCTTGCGGCACTGGTTTTCGACGCCCTGCTGCAACTCGGTTCAAGGACCGGGGGCAAGTTGGGATGGTGGGCTGCCGCGGTCCTGCTTCCCCTTCCACTCGCACTTTCAGGCAGCCTTGGGCTCTATGACGTGATCGCCGCAGGCAAGGCCGCGCCAGCCACGGCGCAGAAACGCGACCTGATGCTGCTGAGCGCGCTGCCGTTGATCTGGGGCGAACAGGGTCCGCTGGACCCAGGCTCGTCCCCAGCGGCCGCGTATACGGCGCTTGCAAGAGAATTCCGGGTCCGGCCGCTGGATGTGCTGGACGAGAAAAGTCTCGCCACCGGGCGCTTGTTGCTCCTCGCCCAGCCCCGCGCGCTCGCCCCCGGAGAATTGGTAGCCCTTGACCTTTGGGTTAGGAGGGGAGGGCGCGCGCTTGTTCTTTCCGACCCGCAATTGGTCTGGCCTTCCACCTTGGCGCTAGGAGACATTCGCCGCGCTCCGGCTATCGGACTGCTCGAGCCTCTGCTCAACCATTGGGGCCTCCGCCTCGTGGCGCCGCCACGGGTACGGGCGGTGACGCAGCGTCTCGCGGTCCAAGGGCCGGAGCGTCGCCTCGCTCTGTTCGCTCCCGGCACCCTCATCTCCACATCGGACAATTGTGCGGTGGGGCCGACGCCGCAGATCGCCCGCTGCGACCTCGGCAAGGGGGAGGCGATCATCGTCGCCGATGCGGACATGTTGCACGATCAGCTTTGGGTCGGCTCAGGAAGCGGCGGCAGCCAACGGCATGGGCGCACCGCCGACAATCCGCTGATTGTCGCCGACTGGCTCGACGCGCTGGCGGGCGATCCGCGCCCGCGACTGGAAGCTCCGGTTCAATGGCTGAGCGAGGGGACGAGCCGCACGACTGCATGGCTGCTCGCCCTCCTGCCGATTCTCGCCGCCACACTTCTAGCCGCGAGTCTCGGACTTCGCCGCCGATCTTAAACCCGGAGAAACCTCCCCAAACTTATCCACAGGTCTTTCCGCACAGAACAGGTGCTGAACATCAGCAAGAACAAACCACGAAGATACAGTAGATCCCCATGTGATGGCATGAAATCCCCATTGTAGGCATGAAAACCCCTTCCATCCCCAAGTCGCGTCTGTTATCCACTGGCTTCTAGAGTTTCGGGGCACTTCCTTCGGCAAGGTAAGCCACGCGGGCGCAACGGATGCGCGTCCGTGGATGGGGAAGGTCTGCGTACACGGGGGCGAATCGACAGGTGGAGCTTGAACACCTCTTCAACGGGAGCGCGCTGAATGCGGTGGACGCCAAGGGGCGTCTGTCCATTCCGGCGTTCATCCGTGGGGTGGTCGAGCGGCGCTCGGACGCCAAGGCCGTGGTCATCGGCATGCACGACGTCTCCCCCTGCCTCAACGCCTATGACCGCGGCTTTGCCCGCCACCTCCATGCCGAGAACGAGCGCCGCCGCCTTCTCGAAGAGGGGCAGGGTGGTTCTCCCGAAGCCGCCTATGCCCGCGCCCGCCGCACCTTCGGCATCACCGAGGACGTTCCCTACGACACGAGCGGCCGCATCATCCTGCCCCCGATGATGCGGCGCAAAGGTCAGATCGAGGATCTCGCTCTGTTCGTCGGCGTCGGCGGTACGTTTGAAATCTGGAATCCCCACGTTGCCCTTGAAAGCGGTGACGAGGATCTGCGCGATCTCGCCGCCTACCGCCTCGAAGAGCGGGGGATCAGCGCATGACCACCAATGCCGCCACCGCCCACGTCCCAGTGCTCCTCGACGAAGTGATCGCCGCGCTCAGCCCCTGCGCAGGCGAGATCCATGTCGACGGCACGTTCGGGGCCGGCGGTTACACCAGGGCAATCCTAAGTTCCGGAGCACGGGTCGTTGCGTTTGACCGTGATCCGGATGCCATCCGCGACGGTAGCGTACTCGCGGGTGAGAGCGGGGGGCGCCTGACCCTTGTTCCGGAGCGTTTTTCCCGGATGGGTCAGGCGCTGGCCGACCGCGGCGTTCATGCGGTCGACGGCGTCACCCTCGATGTCGGCGTCTCGTCGATGCAGCTCGATCGGCCGGAACGGGGGTTTTCGTTCCAGGCCGACGGGCCGCTCGATATGCGCATGAGCCAGGAAGGCCGGAGCGCCGCCGATTTCGTCAACAATGCGTCGGAAGAAGAGATTGCCGACGTGCTCTACCATTATGGCGAGGAGCCGAAGTCCCGCCGGATCGCCCGCGCTATCGTTGCGGCGCGACCGATCGAGCGGACGGGGCAGCTCGCCGACATCGTTCGGAAGGCGCTCGGTTATCATGCCGGCATGAAGAAGGACCCGGCGACCCGGACCTTCCAGGCGATCCGTATCTATTTGAATGAAGAGCTTCAGGAGTTGGAAGGTGGGCTTGCCGCCGCCGAGTTGGTGTTGCGTCCTGGCGGTCGCCTCGCTGTTGTCACCTTCCACAGCCTAGAGGACCGGCTAGTAAAGCGTTTCCTGCGCGAGCGTAGCGGCGCCGTCCCCGCTGGCTCGCGCCATCTTCCCGTTCAACCCGACGCCGGCCCGGCGCCGAGCTTCGAAGGCGTGGCCAAGCCGGTCCGCGCCGGCGAGGCCGAGGTTCGGGCCAATCCGCGCGCGCGCTCGGCGACGCTTCGTGTCGCGCGCCGCACTTCCGCTTCTCCATGGTCAATCGCGTACAAAGGAATGCCCTCATGATGGCACGGGGTTTCAAACCCGTCGGCTGGGTTGCAGGCGTCGCTGCCGCGGCGCTCGGCTGCTATATGCTTTCGCTCAACGTCGCCGCCGAGCGCGCGGAGCTGGCGAAGCTCGAGTGGCGCATCATCACGGCGAAGCGCGAGATCCGCACCCTTCAGACCGAGCTCGGGACGCGCGGACGTCTGCAGCAATTGGAGAATTGGAACGCCAACGTTCTTGCCCTCTCCGCGCCCACCAGCGATCAGTTCGTCGACAGCGAGGTGACGCTCGCCCGCTTCGATCAGCGCGAAAAGACCATAGAGGAAAAGGTTCCGGTGCAGATGGCTTCGGCCCAGCTGCCGGCTCCGGCAGCCAAGATCCAGGCGCCCGTCCACCTTGCCTCTGCGCCCGCTTCCGCGCCTCAGGCGCCGTCGCTGGTTCACCGGGCTTCGGTCGTCCTCCCAGTGGCGCGGCCGCTAGCGTCGGCGCCGGCTAAGCCGGCGGCAGAGTCGAAAAAAGTCGCCGCCGAAGCCAAGTCTTCTGCCGAGGTCAAGGCCAAGCTGGCCGATGCCAAGCCGGCGCCCGTGGCGGCCAAGAAGAAGGCCGTCCTGATCGACGACTCGCTCGTCAAGGAAATCCGCGCCGCCGCCAAGGCTGAAGGGAAGGGGAGCGACGGCGGCCGATGACCGCTATGGCCGCCATCCAGGCGCGCACCAAGGCGCCGACCGAACAGCAGAAAGCATTAGCGCTCACTTATCATCGGCTGATGCTGATGATGCTGGTTTTCGCCGGCGTCACCCTGCTGATCGTGATGCGGCTCTTGATGCTGCAGATCTTCACCGATCGGTCGGTGGTGGCTGCGGGCAATCCGCTGATCCCGGCGCGCGCGGACATCGTTGATCGTAACGGCGTCAGGCTGGCCAGCACCATCGATGCCTGGTCGATCGCCGTGCACCCGAACCGGCTGCTGAGCGATCCAAAGGAACTGGCCGCGAAGCTTGCCGAGCTGATGCCGGAGCGGAGCCAGGCCGAGTATCTCCGTATCCTCAAATCCGGCAAGACCTTTGTCTATTTGAACCGGCGCGCCGTTCCGGAGCTGGTCGCGGCCGTGAACGCGCTCGGTGAGCCCGGCATCGAATTCTCGCGGGAGCCGGAGCGGCTCTACCCGAACGTGGGCCTCGCTGCCCATGTGCTCGGCTTCACCAATCTCGACGGGCATGGTGATGCCGGCATGGAACGCGCGCTCGACGACCGGCTCCTGAGGCCGGAAATGCGCGGTACGCCCGTCCAGCTTTCCATCGACGCGCGTGTGCAGCATGCGCTCGAAGCGGAGCTTGGCGGGGCGATGACCCATTTCAGCGCCATCGGCGCCGCGGGCGTCGTGATGGATATCAAGACGGGTGAAGTGCTGGCGATGACTTCGCTGCCGGAGCTGAACCCCAACGTGCCCGCTCACGGCTCGATAGACGCGCGCTTCAACCGCGCCACGCTTGGCGTTTACGAGCTTGGCTCCACCTTCAAGCCCTTCACCGTCGCGATGGCGATGGATGCCGGGATCGTGAAGAGCCTGGGCCAGATCTATCCCTGCCCGGGCGGCCTCCGCGTCGGGAACCACACCATCACCGACACCCATCCGTTCAACCGGCCCTGCTCGGTCGCCGAGATCATGAAGGAAAGCTCCAATATCGGCACCGCCCAGATCGCTCATCAATTGGGGGGCGCGCGGCAAAAGGAATTCCTCCGGAGGATGGGCTTCCTCGAAAAGGTCTCGATCGAGCTGCTGGAACGAGGCCGGACGCTCACCCCTGGCGCCAACTGGGGTGATGCCGCGACCATGACCGTCGGCTTCGGCCATGGCATCGCGGTCACGCCGCTCCATCTCGCCAGCGGCTATGCCACCTTGTTCAATGGCGGCGTGTGGCGCCCGGCGACCTTGCTGAAGACCGGCAAAGGCCATCCGGTCCCCAAGGGGCGCCGCGTGTTTTCGGAAGATACGTCCTATAAGATGCGCTCGCTTCTCCGGCTCGTCGTCACGCACGGCACCGGCAAGAAGGCCGACGCCCCAGGCTATCGCATCGGCGGCAAGACCGGCACGGCCGAGAAGATTGTCGGCGGCCGCTATACCGGCAGTGCGGTGGTGACGACCTTCGCAGGCGTTTTCCCGATGGACGAGCCGCGCTATGTGATCATTGCGATGCTCGACGATCCGAAAGCGACCAAGGAGACCTATGGCTTTCACACCGCCGGCTGGAACGTCGCGCCGGTCATTTCCAAGGTGGTGAGCCGTATCGGACCCGTGCTCGGCATTCGGCCGGACGAGCGCCGTGATGCCAATCTATCGGAGGTTCTGCCCTTCGTCCGCGCCGAGGAGCATTGATCCATGCACCTTCGCGACCTTGCGGGGATCGAATCCGATTCTCAGGTCACGGGCTTTGCCATTGATCATCGCAAAGTGGCGCCGGGAACGGTGTTCGGCGCTTTCCGCGGCGCCCGGTTCAACGGCGAGGACTTCATTCAGGAGGCGGTGAGATCGGGTGCGGTCGCCGTCGTGGCCCGGCCGGAAGCGCCGGTGACCGGGGCGTCGCACCTCGCCGCCGAGGAACCGCGGCGGGAATTTGCCCGGCTGGCCGCCAAATTCTTCCATCCGTTTCCCAAAACGGTGATCGCCGTGACCGGCACCAATGGGAAGACGTCGAACGTCGAGCTGACTCGGCAGCTGTGGAGAATGGCGGGGCATCATGCGGCGTCGATCGGAACGCTGGGCGTCACCACTGCGGACGATCAGGTGAAAACTGGCCTTACCACGCCCGACATCGTGACCTTTCTTTCGAACATGGCCGGTCTTGCCCGCGAGGGTGTCACGCACGCCGCTTTCGAAGCGTCGAGCCACGGCCTGTCACAATATCGTACCGAGGGGCTGCCGGTGCAGGCGGCGGCCTTCACCAATTTCACGCGCGACCATCTCGACTATCACGGCACCATGGAGGCCTATTTCGAGGCGAAGATGCGTCTCTTCTCCGAAGTGCTGGAACCGGACGGAACCGCTGTCATCTGGGCCGACGATGGGAAAGCGGAGGAAGTGGCCCGGCGTTGTGCGGCGCGCGGCATCCGCCGCCTCACCGTCGGCCGCAAAGGCGAGACGCTTCGGTTGCTGGGCCGCGAGCCGAGCCAGCTTGGCCAGAAGCTCACCATCGAGGCCGACGGCCGGCAGCATAGCCTCAACATCCCTCTGATCGGTGCCTATCAGGCGGCGAACACGCTGACCGCCGCCGCGCTCGTGCTGGCGACCGGTGGGGCGCTCGACCAGACGCTGATGAACCTCGGCCGCGTGCAGCCGGTGCGCGGCCGTCTCGAGCGGGCGGTGATCACGCGGGCGGGAGCGCCGGTTTACGTCGACTACGCCCACACCGAGGATGCATTGGAGAGCGCTATCGAGGCGCTGCGGCCGCATGCCAGGGGACGGCTGATCACGGTATTCGGCGCCGGCGGCGACCGGGACGTCGGCAAACGCCCGGCCATGGGCGCCGCCGCCGTTCGCCTCTCGGACCTGGTGATCGTCACCGACGACAATCCGCGAAGCGAAGATCCTGCCGCCATCCGGCGCGATATCTTGGCCGGCGCGGCCGGCGCCCGTGAAGTGCCGGGCCGGCGCGACGCGATCGCCGAAGCCGTTCGAGAGGCGACCGCGGACGACATCATCCTGCTCGCCGGCAAGGGCCATGAGCAGGGCCAAATTGTGGGTGACATGGTTCTGCCCTTCGACGACGTGAGCGTGGCGCGGGAGTGCGCGGCATGACCGCGCTCTGGACCTCGGATGAAATTGCCAAGGCGACGGACGGCCGCGTCCATGGCGCATTCGACGCGAACGGCGTTGCGTTCGATTCGCGGGAAATTGGCGAAGGCGACCTGTTCATTGCGATGAAGGGCGAAGCAACGGACGGCCATCGGTTCCTCGGCAAGGCCTATGCAGCGGGTGCGGCCGGAGCCGTGGTAAGCCAGGAGATCGCCCAGCCGCACGTGCACGTCGCCGACACGACCGAGGCGCTGAATGCGTTGGGCCGCGCTTCCCGAGCCCGCAGCGGCGCCCGGATCTGCGGCGTCACCGGCTCGGTGGGCAAGACCGGGACGAAAGAAGCCCTTTATGCGGCGTTGGCAAGATCGAGCCCGGGGCGGGCGCACCGTTCGGTAAAGAGCTACAACAATCATACCGGCGTGCCGCTGTCGCTCGCCAGGATGCCGCGCGAAGCGCGTTACGGCGTATTCGAGATGGGCATGAACCATTCGGGCGAGCTGGCGGCGCTCACCCGGCTCGTCCGACCTCATGTTGCCATCGTCACGGCCATCGCTCCCGCTCACCGCGAATTCTTTGCGAGCGAGGAGGAGATTGCCGACGCGAAGGGCGAGATCTTCCAGGGGTTGGAGCCAGGAGGCGTGGCGATCATCCCGTTCGACAGCCCGCACCGCGACCGTCTGATAGCGGCCGCCGAGCCCCATGCCGATCACGTCCTGACCTTTGGGCTCGGCGAGGGAGCCGACATCTGGGCGCGCGACGTTGTGGGAGCGGCGGGCGGCGGGAGCTTGGTGACGGCCGTCCTGCCCGAAGCGGAGATCACCTACACCATCTCGCAGCCCGGCGACCATTGGGTGTCGAACTCGCTTGCGGTGCTTGGGGCGGTGGAAGCGCTCGGCGGCGACGTCGCGGCCGCCGGTCTGGCGCTCGCGGATATGCCGGGTCTCAAGGGCCGCGGCGAGCGCCACATCGTCAAGGCGGCGGGGGGCGAGGCCCTGCTGATCGATGAAAGCTACAATGCCAATCCCGCATCGATGCGGGCGACGCTGAAGACGCTCGCGGCCCAGAACGTGCGCGGCCGCCGCATCGCCGTGTTGGGCTCGATGCGCGAACTCGGCGCCAGCTCCGACGACTTCCATGCATCGCTTGCCGAGCCGATTGCCGAGGCCCGTGTCGATTATGCCATATTGGTCGGCGAAGAGATGGGCGCGCTTGCAAAATCGCTTGGCCAAAAGGTTAAAATGACGCATGTGCCGGACGCGGCCTCGGCCTTGGATCCGCTGCGCGAAGCGGTCGGGCCGGGTGACGCGATTCTCGTCAAGGGATCCAATTCCATCGGGCTGGCCGCGCTCGTCGAGGCCATGGCCGGCGGCCCCTCGGCATCGCTCGGAACAGGAAAGAGCTGATGTTTCTCTGGATTGCGGAGCAACTGGGATATCCCGGGGTTCTGAACCTCTTCCGCTACATCACCTTCCGCGCCGGCGCCGCCACGGCGACGGCGCTTTTCATCGGCCTTCTGATCGGGCCCAAGTTCATCGGCTGGCTTCGGATCCGGCAAGGCAAGGGCCAGCCGATCCGTCTCGACGGTCCCCAGACTCACCTGTCCAAGCGCGGCACGCCGACCATGGGCGGCCTGATGATCCTTACGTCGGTCTCGCTCTCGATGCTGATGTGGATGGATTTTTCCAACCGCTGGACGATTATGACAAGGTGACGAAGAGCAGCCACAAGGGCGTGTCCGGCCGCACCCGTCTGCTGGCGGAGTTCGTAGTGGCGGGCGTCGGTTGCCTGATCATTCTCGAAGGAACGGGGACCGACCTTTACATCCCCTTTTTCCAGGGACCTGTGGTCGACCTTGGCTACTTCTACCTGCCCTTTGCCGCCTTCGTGGTGGTGTCGTTCGGCAATGCCGTGAACCTCACCGACGGGCTCGACGGGCTCGCGACCATGCCGGTGATCATCGCGAGCCTGGCCTTTCTGCTGATCAGCTATCTGGTCGGCAACGCCATTTATTCCGAGTATCTGGGCATCCCTTTCGTGCTCGGGGCCGGGCAGCTGACCGTGCTCTGCTCCGCGATCATCGGCGCGGGCCTTGCCTTCCTGTGGTACAATGCCCCGCCCGCCGCGGTGTTCATGGGCGATACCGGAAGCCTTGCGCTCGGCGGCGCGCTCGGCGCGATCGCGGTCGCTACGCAGCATGAGCTGGTGCTCGGCATCATCGGCGGTCTCTTCGTGGTCGAGGCGATGAGCGTGATCATCCAGGTCTTCTTCTACAAGCGCACCGGCAAGCGCGTCTTCAAGATGGCGCCGATTCACCATCATTTCGAGCAGATGGGCTGGTCAGAACCGACCGTGGTCATCCGCTTCTGGATCATCAGCTTCGTTCTCGCCCTTGCCGGCCTGTCGACCTTGAAGCTCAGATGATCACGAGCCCCGCCTTTGCCGGACAGAGCTATGCTGTCCTCGGCCTTGCCCGCTCCGGCCTGGCGACGGTTGAGGCGCTCGCCGCGAGCGGTGCCCAGATCATGGCCTGGGATAGCCGGGAAGAGGCGCGGGACGTGGCGGCCGGCAAGGCAAGGATCGCCGATCCTCTTTCCACCTCGATCTTCGGCTTTGCGGGGGTGGTGGTCTCGCCTGGCGTGCCGCTCAACCGTCACCCGATCGCGGCGAGGGCGCGCGAGGCCAAGGTGCCGCTGATCGGCGACATCGAATTGTTCGCACAGGCGCGCGCCAGCCTGCCGCCGC
>JAESFL010000592.1_pt1 | contig 22919 bp, 22 predicted proteins | sample 9269401 | NCBI WGS metagenome assembly JAESFL01 (sample SAMN14506025, study PRJNA617098) | algae metagenome | isolation source: Gloeocapsa sp. UFS-A4-WI-NPMV-4B04 and co-occurring heterotrophs from desert... | place: USA: Utah | collected 2006-10-01 | reverse complement strand
GGGTCGTCGCGCGTCTGCCGCAAGGCTACGACCAGCCACTCGGCAAGCGCTTCAACAACGGCGCTGAACTCTCCGGCGGAGAATGGCAGAAGATCGCCATCGCCCGTGCCTATATGCGGGACGCGCAGGTGCTGATCTTGGACGAGCTCACCGCGGCGCTCGACTCGCGCGCGGAATACGAGGTTTTCCAGCGTTTCCGGGACCTCAGCAGGGGGAAGACAGCCGTGCTGATCTCACACCGGTTCTCGACGGTGCGCATGGCCGACCGCATTCTGGTCCTGGAGGCCGGTCGTGTCGCTGAGGCGGGAACGCACGCCGAGCTCCTCGCCCTGCGTGGCCGGTATGCAGAACTGTTCGAGCTTCAGGCTGCCGGCTACCGTTAGGCGGCAGCTCGATCAGATGAAGGAACCGGGGTGGGTCGGAATGCACCCTACTACCTGCTCATTGATGGCATTCGAGGGCCATCGGACGACCCGGAATGGCACGTCGAACGCAAGTCTGGTTTCGGAGCGGTGTGAAGCACACTGAATGGCCGGGATGGGCGCAAAGCGGAACGGGAGTTCGTGGCCGGAAGCGGAATGGCGGCTTCTGGGTCAGGGACCGCGGAAAGCTGCCGTCCGGCTTGTCCAGATCCGGCCGGAGTGTGCCCCGCGCGGAAGTATCAAACCGTCGTCTGGCACCCCGTGCCTCATGTGCGGTCGTAGTTTTCCTCAGCTTGGCGCAGGGTCGCCTCCGCCTGGGCGAGCTGGGCATGGGCCCAGTTGAGGGCGAGCTGATAGGTCGCGGGATCGATGCGGAAGAGCACCTGCCCCTCCTAGACCCGAGCGCCCTCCTCGAATTCCCGCCGCAGTAGCAGCCGCTGACATGGGGGCGCACCTCCACCTCGCGGAAGCTCACCACGCAGTCGGCATACTCCACAGGCAGCGGCACCTTGCGCGGCCGCATCTCGACCACGCCGACCTCCGGGGGCGGCTGGGAAGCGGCCGGCTGAGCAAGGGGCGATGCAGGCGCCGGCCCGCCCTGGAGAGCGGCCAATCGTCTTGTGACCCAGATGCGCGTCGAGGCGAGCCAAGCGAGACCGGCCGCTACAGCACACCGGACGAGCAGAACGATAAAGGTGCGTCTCACAGGAACTGCTCCACGGGTCCGGAGCCGGCGGCAAGAGAACCAGGACTAACATCAATGTCGGAGGTTTGTGCCCTTCGCCCCGAGGGCCTGTGGAAGACCAGTACCGAATAGCGCCTGTTCGCCTCTGCCGGATTTCGGCGCACGATGATCCAAATGACCCGGCAAGCCGAGGTGTCCACGCGAGGGTAGCAGGAGATGTCTGCATTCCGGTGGGCGGCGCTCTCGTGAACTTTTCCTCCCGATCGGCGTTAGAGGGCTCGCCGGACAGGCTGCGTACTGCGCCAGCAAGTTCGGCGTGATCGGCCTGACCAAGGTGGCCGGATTAGACTAAACGACGCAAAAGACCCGCGTGAGCGCGAACTGCCCAGGCGTGATCGGCACGCCAATGCTGGGTCGGGTTACGGGCGGAACGGAGGAAGGCCGGGCGGGAGCCTTGGTCCAGAAGTCGGTTGTCCGCGTTGGTCGGCCGGAGGTGATCGCCTCTGCTGCTCTGTGACTTTGCTCGGACAGAGCGGCGGTCACGGTCGGGCACGCTCAGGTGGTGGATAGCGGCAAGGCCACGTGACGATTGCGGAAAGCCGGACACGAGGGGCAATGAGCAACGACCCAACCAATATGACGCGGCGCGCCACTATGGCCGCCTCGGCAACCGCTGTGTTCTTACCGGGTTGCGCTGCGGCGCAAGGGCGCCCGGCCGCTGCCATGCCAGCCCCTGTAGGAGACCCCCAGATGGCAATAGTCTCGCTCACGGTAAACGGACAACCGCAGTCGCTGGACCTGGACACACGCACAACCCTTCTCGACCTCCTGCGCGAGCACCTCCAGCTCACGGGTTCCAAAAAGGGGTGCGATCATGGGCAGTGCGGCGCGTGCACGGTAGTCGTGGACGGGGTGCGCATCAATTCGTGCCTGACGCTGGCCGTTATGCACGAGGGGAGCCAGGTCACGACGATCGAGGGACTTGGCACTCCTGACAACCTCCATCCCATGCAGGCTGCTTTCGTGAAGCACGACGGCTACCAGTGCGGCTACTGCACGCCGGGCCAGATCGTCTCCGCCATCAGCGTTCTCAACGAGATTAAGGCCGGCATTCCAAGCCACGTCACGGCGGACATCACGGCGCCGGTCCAGCTCACCGAAGCCGAGATCCGCGAGCGCATGAGCGGCAATATCTGCCGCTGCGGCGCCTATTCGAACATCGTCGAGGCCGTGACCGAGGTCGCTGGCGTCCAGCCGACTGGCGTGGAGCTGGCAGGGAGGCAGGGATGAGAGCCTTTACCTACGAGCGCGCGACTACGCCTGCCGAGGCGGCGGCTGCCGTCGCCCGCACACCCGGCGCGAAGTTCATCGCGGGCGGGACGAACCTGATCGATCTGATGAAACTTCAAATCGAAACCCCGACGCACCTCGTCGACGTGAATCGGCTGAAGCTCGACACCATCGAGCCGACGGCTGATGGAGGGCTCAGGATCGGAGCGCTCGTCAGCAACACCGACCTGGCGGCGGACGAGCGGGTGCGGCGCGACTACGGCGTGCTGTCGCGAGCGACGCTTGCCGGCGCGTCAGGCCAGCTCCGCAACAAAGCCACAACGGCCGGCAACCTCCTCCAGCGCACCCGGTGTCCGTACTTCTATGACACCGCTCAGCCCTGCAATAAGCGCGAGCCGGGCTCGGGCTGCTCGGCGCTCGACGGGGTTAGCCGCGGCCTTGCCGTGATCGGAACGAGCGAGGCTTGCATCGCGACCAACCCGTCCGACATGGCTGTTGCCATGCGGGTCCTCGACGCGACAGTTGAGACCGTGAAAGCTGACGGGTCAACGCGCTCGATCCCGATCGCCGAGTTCCACCGCCTGCCAGGGGACACACCGCAAATCGAGACCGCGCTCGACAAAGGCGAGCTGATCACGGCCGTGACGCTGCCGAAACCCGTCGGCGGCAAACAAATCTACCGCAAGGTCCGCGACCGGGCCTCCTACGCTTTCGCGCTCGTGTCGATCGCTGCTGTCGTCCAGAGGGACGGGACCGGACGCATCGCCATCGGCGGCGTGGCGCACAAGCCTTGGCGCGTCGAGGCAGCCGAGGCGCAACTGCCGAGCGGCGCCAAGGCCGCGGCATCAGCCATGTTGGACGGTGCCAAGCCCACTCACGACAACGCGTTCAAGGTCCCGCTCGTCGAGCGGACGCTGAGCGCCGTCCTGGCCGAAGCGAGGGCCTGAGCCATGAAGTTTGACACCCCCGCCACCGCGAACCCGATCGACCAGCTCAAGGTGATCGGGAAACCGACCGATCGGATCGACGGCAAGTACAAGACGACGGGAACCGCACCTTACGCCTACGAGCGGCACGACGTCGTGCCGAACCAGGCCTATGGCTTTGTCGTCGGCTCCGGGATCGCCAAGGGTCGGATCAGGGCAATGCACGTGGACGAGGCCAAACGCGCGCCTGGCGTCCTCGCGATTGTTACGACGCTCGACACGCCCCGCTTGGAGCGAGGCACCATGAACGCCGCATACCTGTTTGGCGGCGCCGAGATCCAGCACTACCACCAGGCGATCGCCGTCGTCGTGGCGGATACATTCGAACAGGCCCGGGCAGCCTCCTTCCTGATCCGGGTGGATTACGTGCCTGAGGCGGGCAAATTCGACCTCGCAGCAGAGGTGTCCCGGGCGGAGCCTGTGGCTGCTGATAGTGGTGAGGGGAGCGGGGGAGGTCCGGAGGAGCGCGTGGGCGACTTTGAGAGCGCATTCGCGGCCGCGCCCGTGAAGCTCGACGAGACCTATACAACCCCTGACGAGAGCCATGCCGCGATGGAACCTCACGCGACCGTTGCGGCCTGGACGGGCGATAAACTCACGCTCTGGACATCGAACCAGATGATCGCCTGGACCAAGGGCAGCGTAGCCAAGATCTTGGGGCTCAAGCCTGAGAATGTTCGGATCGACTCTCCTTACGTGGGCGGCGGTTTCGGCGGAAAGCTGTCCGTCCGGGCCGATGCTGTGCTCGCGGCACTCGCGGCTAAGGCAGCGAACCGGCCTGTGAAGGTGGGGCTGACCCGTCCCTTGATCGCCAACAACACCACCCATCGCCCGGCAACCATCCAGCGCATCCGGATTGGGGCGACGCAGGACGGCAAGATCACGGCAGTCGCGCACGAAAGCACCTCGGGCAACCTGCCCGACGGCGATCCCGAAACTGCTGTCGATCAGACGAAGCTCCTGTATTCCGGGGCGAACCGACTCACATTGATGAAGCTTGCTCACCTCGATCTGCCGGAAGGCAACGCGATGCGGGCCCCGGGCGAAGCGCCCGGCATGATGGCACTCGAAATGGCCATGGACGAGATGGCGGAGAAGCTTGGCCTTGATCCGGTCGAGTTCCGCATCCGCAATGACACGCAGGTCGATCCGGCGCAGCCGGAGAGGCCCTTCTCCCACCGCAACCTAGTCGGCTGTCTCCGGCTAGGCGCGGAGCACTTCGGCTGGTCGAGGCGCAACGCCCAGCCTGGGCAGGTCCGAGATAGGATGTGGCTCGTCGGAATGGGGGTTGCGGCGGGCTTCCGGAACAACCTCCTGATGAAGTCGGCGGCCCGCGTTCGCCTGGACGGTAGAGGGGTGGTGACCGTTGAGACCGATATGACGGATATCGGGACCGGCTCCTACACGATTATCGCTCAGACCGCAGCCGAGATGATGGGCGTGTCACTGGAAAAGGTGGTCGTCCGGCTGGGCGATTCCGACTTCCCGGCCTCGGCAGGCTCTGGCGGGCAATGGGGTGCCAACAACTCCACGGCTGGCGTCTATGCCGCCTGCGTGAAGCTGCGCGAGGCGGTTGCCCAGAGGCTCGGCTTTAATTCGGCCAGCGCCGTATTCTCCGACGGTGAAGTCCGCGCGGGTAATCGCAGCGCGCCTCTCGCTCAGGCCGCCAGCGGAGGCGACCTCACGGCCGAGGACCTCATCGAATATGGCGACCTGTCGAAGAAACAGCAGCAATCGACCTTCGCAGGTCACTTCGTTGAGGTCGCTGTGGACGCTTACACGGCGGAGGTCCGGGTCCGGCGCATGCTCGCGGTCTGCTCTGCGGGCCGCATTCTCAACCCTAAATCGGCCAGAAGCCAGGTGATCGGCGGCATGACGATGGCGGTCGGTGGCGCCCTGATGGAGGCACTCGCTGTCGACACCCGGCGTGGCTTCTTCGTCAACCACGATCTCGCCGGCTACGAGGTGCCGGTCCATGCCGATATACCGCATCAGGAGGTCATCTTCATGGACGAGGCCGACCCGATGTCCTCGCCCATGAAGGCGAAAGGGGTCGGCGAACTCGGGATCTGCGGTGTTGCGGCGGCGGTGGCCAATGCCGTCTACAATGCAACCGGGGTCCGGGTACGCGATTATCCGATCACGCTCGACAAGCTCCTTGATCGCATGCCGCACGCAGCCTGACGGGAATCTCGTGGCAGAGAACACGCGCGTGCTCAGCGCCGCGATGGCGGCCGTGGTCGTGGAGGTGAAACGCGCCTTCACGGCCATAATGCTCATGCGCGAGATCAGCGTCGCGGCAATCGAGGCAGCCCGGCGGGATGACGATGCTTCGGCTGCACTCCTACGATGGGTGTGCCTTGGCAATGTCTGCTCTGGCGCTTGAGGCTGGAAGCATCAGAATGTCCGGGATGGGCGCAAAGCTGCCGGTCGCCTTGAGCTGGCCGGAAGCGGCCTGTCTGCCTTAAGGCGACGGGCATCCAAAGCCGACATCCGTAACGGCTCAGGCTGTCGAGCAAACAAGGTCCCGCACGCTGATCAAAGGAGATGGCGGGACGACGCACGGTGCCGGCGCCATCCTAGGATAAGCCATGTGCCGAGGCCGATATGGCCGTGTTTCTGCGGGATCAAGCCAGCCGCACCGGGCGGCACGATCAGCATTTCTCGACGGCCCCGGCTGATCCGCTCTGATCGACTTTTCCATGACGTTGGCAAAGTTTCATTGTTTACGCCCGTGCGTCGGCTGGCGTAGTTTGCGCCCAAACAGTCATAAGGAGATGGAGCATGGACGCGAAGACTGAAGAATCGATGGGCTGCCCGATGGAGCGGCCGACCACCGTCCGCTCGCTGCTCGGCCGCACGAACCGCGACTGGTGGCCGGAGGCGCTTCCACTGGACGTTCTCAATCAGGGCGGCCTCTCGCCCGACCCGATGGGCGAGAAGTTCGATTACGCCGCCGCGTTCAACGCTCTCGATTACCAGGCGCTCAAGAACGACCTGACCGCCCTGATGACCAACAGCCAGCCCTGGTGGCCGGCGGATTACGGGCACTACGGGCCGCTTTTCATCCGCATGGCGTGGCACGCCGCGGGGACGTACCGCACGGCAGACGGGCGCGGCGGCGCCAATAGCGGTCAGCAGCGCTTCGCACCGCTCAACTCCTGGCCCGACAACGGCAATCTCGACAAGGCGCGGCGCCTGCTGTGGCCCATCAAGCGCAAATACGGCAAGAACATCAGCTGGGCCGACCTCTTCATCCTGGCCGGCAACGTCGCCATCGAATCGATGGGCGGCCCCGTCTTCGGTTTCGGCGGCGGGCGGCGGGACGTGTTCGAGCCGGAGCGCGACATCTATTGGGGCTCCGAAGAGCAGTTCGTCGGGCACCCGGACAACAAGACCCGGATCCTGCCCGAAGAGCAGCTGGAGCTCGAGCATCCCCTCGCGGCGATCCAGATGGGCCTCATCTACGTCAATCCGGAGGGACCGGGCGGCGTCCCCGATCCGCTCGGCTCGGCGCGTGATATCAAGATTACCTTCGAGCGGATGGCGATGAACCACGAGGAGACGGTCGCGCTGACCGCCGGCGGCCATACCTTCGGGAAGGCGCACGGCGCGGGCGACCCGAGCCTCGTGGATGCCGCACCCGAGGCCGCCGACATCGCGCTGCAGGGCCTGGGCTGGGCGAGCGCCCATGAAAGCGGGTTCGGCGAGCACACCATCACGAGCGGTATCGAGGGTGCGTGGGTGAACACCCCGACGGAATGGTCCGAGAACTATTTCCGCCTGCTCCTCGACTATGACTACGAGCTCGTCCGGAGCCCCGCGGGCGCCAAGCAGTGGCAGCCGATCAACCAGCGCGAAGAGGACATGGCGCCCGACGCGCACAATCCGTCGAAGCGGGTGCCGACGATGATGACCACTGCCGACATGGCGCTGAAGATGGACCCCGAGTTCCGCGTGATCTCGGAGAAGTTTCGCAACGACCATGAAGCGTTCAAGGACGCTTTCGCCCGCGCCTGGTTCAAGCTCACCCACCGCGACATGGGTCCGAAGGTGCGCTACCTCGGGCCGGAAGTGCCCGCCGAGGATCTGATCTGGCAGGACCCCGTCCCGGCCGGCCGCATGCCCACCGACGCCGATGTCTCGGTGTTCAAGGCAAAGATCCTCGACGCCGGCTTCAGCGTGGGCCAGCTCGTTAAGGTCGCCTGGGCGTCGGCTTCGACCTATCGCCGGTCCGACCATCGCGGCGGCGCCAACGGCGCGCGCATCCGGCTCGAGCCGCAGCGGACCTGGGCCGTGAACGAGCCGGACGAACTCGGCCGCGTCCTCGCCAAAATTGACGAGCTGCGCGGGTCCCTGTCGATGGCCGATGCGATCGTGCTGGCCGGGACAGCGGCCGTCGAGAAGGCCGCGAAGGACGGCGGCTTCAGCGTGCCGGTTCCGTTCGTCGGCGGGCGCGGCGACGCGACGCAAGATTGGACCGACGCCGAGAGCTTCGCGGTGATGGAACCCGTGGCGGACGGCTTCCGCAACTATCTCAAGACCAAGCACAGCGTGAAGACGGAGGAGCTTTTGCTCGACCGCGCCTCGCTGCTGGGCCTGTCGGTGCCGGAGATGACGGTGCTGCTGGGCGGGCTGCGTGTGCTCGGCGCCAACTACAAGGACGCCCCGGAAGGTGTGTTCACCAACCGCAAGGGCCAGCTCACCAACGACTTCTTCGTCAATTTGCTCGACAACGACACCTTCTGGCAGGTGATCGATACGAGCGCCGACGAGGAGTTCATCGGGTACGATCGCGGCGGCCGGCAGGAGAAGTGGCGGGCGACCCGCACCGACCTGATCTTCGGCGCGAACAGCCAATTGCGCGCGGTTGCCGAGGTCTATGCCGAGAAGGGACACGAGGAAAAGTTCGTCCGCGACTTCGTCAGCGCCTGGACCAAGGTGATGAACGCCGATCGCTTCGACGTGCCCCAGAACCCCGAGAGCGTGGAGCCCATCGGTATCGCCGAACCGGCAGCGGCGCAGTAGCAGGTGTCACAATCGATGGGCAGCGGCTGAGCCCCAGCCGCGGCCCTTCAAATTTGGAGGCTCGCCGCCTGGTACAGGCCGGCACGCGAGCCGTGCGACTGAGCCATGCCCGTGAGTGGTTCGTGCAGGTGCTCTCAGGATCAGGGAGCTGGAGACGGAGCAAGGCTCTCGACCAGTTGCCCAAGGAAGCGTGTTTCGCTTTCCGCCAGGCACCTGGCATGCGGCTCGCTTCGAGAGCGAGATGATCCTCGTTGAAACAACCTTCACACGCCACCTACGCCACACTACAATGAGAGTTGGGTCCCCAAGCGCACTCTAGTTGTGCATTGAGGCGCGCTCGGCATCGACGGCCGGCCCTGCACGTTGCTGCATATCCTGTCATCAAATCGTGTGGCGGGGTGACCGCAGTTGGAACAGTCGCAACCTACCCCTTGGCGCTTCTAACGTCTGCATTGGACTAACGGTAGAGGCGGCCTAACGGACCGTGAAAGGCGCAGAGCCGAAGGTCTGGTTCCTGGTCGCGAGCCAAGGTGCGATTGTCGCACTTCTCAAGACCTCGTAGTCATATCCGCTTCTAGACGCAGAGCGGACATGTGGTTAGCAATGCGGCCCTCAGTGCTTGACCTCATTCGGAGTCCGGCTAACACCCAGCGGCATGTGCCGGGGTGCTACCATGGCAACCGCTCGCTAGTACGGTCGAAGAACCCTCCGCTGGCATCGGATCCCAGTCCATCAAGACAGGCCACGATCGCAGCGGCGGCCGCTTTCGGCGTTTGAACGGCTAGACCTGCCTTCGAAAACCGAGCTGACAGGCTTGTATCGGTCGTGCCAGGATGGATTGCGACGCAGAGCGCCTCCGGATGGCTGCGCTTCAGCTCGATCGCGGCCGTGCGGACGAGTTGGTTGAGAGCTGCCTTCGAGGCGCGGTAGCTGTACCAGCCGCCGAGGCGATTGTCGCCGATGCTGCCGACTTTGGCGGACAGTGTGGCGAACACTGACTTCCCCGTGCGTGGGAGGAGGGGAAGGAAGTGCTTCATGAGGAGCGCCGGGCCGATTGCATTCACCGCAAAGGCCTTCGCCATGTGGGAAGCGTCCAAGCCACGCCAGCTCTTTTCCGGCTCGACGCCTCCGCCATGGAGGAGGCCAGTTGCGTCGATGACAAACCTGATCCCACCCCGCGACGCAGCATGCTGGGCCGCGTCGCAGATTGAGGCCTCACTCTCTAGGTCGAGAGAAGGATTGCTGCTGCGCGACAGCGCTAGAACCACGCTGAAGCGACTAGATTCCTGGAGAGCTTGGACGAGTGCGCGGCCGATGCCCCCTGTCGCCCCGATGACCACCGCGGTGTCGTCTGCGGGAATGCTCCGCAACGTCGCGGCTACGCTAACTACCATCCCGTTGTTCCTGGACCGCCCTTGAATGGCCCCACGACCGAGGACGTAATCCAGCCGCCATAGAAGTCCCCGGCTTGAGCAAGAACAATCTCATCGCCGACCTTCGCCTCATCGACCCGCGAGGCGTAGAACGCGACATAGCCCGCAATTGAGCGGAAGGCGGAGGTCGGGTTTGGGTAGAACCATCCTGCTCGCTCTGATCGCCGGCTCCTTGCGACGATTGTCACATAGGACGCCTCGCCCTTGAACTCGCAGAACGAGCGGCCCGCTGCTGGCTCAAGCAGGTCCTGGCGGACGTCCGCGGGCGGAAGGTAATAGACCGGTGGGTGGCTGGTCTCGAGGACCCGACGAGCGCGGGTCGTGTCGGCGATCAGCGCGCCCGCGAAAGAGACGGTAACCCGGTCCATCACCGCCTCGATCCGAGGTGGGCGCGGGTAATCCCAAACGGACTCGGCATTCTGTGCCATCGGGACGTCCTGCTCCTAAGGGTTGGTCGCGAGAGCAGCAACGGTGAGCAAGACGACCACGGCACCGGTCAGCTGGAGCCTCAGGGTTCCATACCAGCCTAGAGCGAGGCCTTTGCGGACAGTCGAGAGATCATAGGCGAGAAGGCTAAGCAGCCCGGCTGCGACGCCAATGAGGCCAGTCGTGGAAGGTACAAGCAGGCACAGGAAGCCCAACAGCGCCGGCAGCACAGAGACGCCGTACGGCCAGGCTAGGGAATTCTCGTCGCGGTTGAGGGGAAGCAGAACGCCCCATTGGGTGCCACCGAGGAAGGACAAAATGGCCGCGCAATACGCGAGCAGCGCCGCTCGAAGATCTAGGGACTGGGGCTCGATGCCGAGCACGATAGCAGCCGTCAGAAAGGCAAACGGGATCACGCCCGCCCAGCCGAGGAGGAGCACAGGACGAGGAACACCACTATTCGCGAACATGCCGGTCCTTCGTTCGAACAGAGACAAATACGATGCAGCCGCTCAGGAGGATCACCCGGAGGAGCAGCTTCAGGAACGCTTCCCCGGGTCTGACCCGCAGTTACAATCTGTGATCACCGCGTCGCTAAGGAGATGAAGAAGCAGACTGCGTCAGGAACGTGAAGGCGGAACGTCTCGGGATGCGACGTGGCTCTGGTCTCCGAGGGAGGAGGACTCAACCGCAGTCTCAGTTCTACGACCTTCCGAGGAGGCGTCTAACTTGCATGACCTGGGCGCGAAGCTTGATCCGCACGTGCGATGCAACAGTGGTTTTCAGGTCAGGAGCGCTCGTCCGGGGTTACTGCTTACCCGGGAGCAGCAGCCGAGTTGCTATTGCCCGAACGAACGTCTGCTTCTGGGAAAAGTGAAATGTGCCGTGAATGGCCCTGATGGGCGCCAAGCGGCCGCGGCTCGGATTGGCCGGAAGCGGAATGGTGGCTTTCGTGACAGAGTTTGTGGAAAGCTGGCATTAGCTCGGGCTGGACGGTGCGAATCGACACCGCCCGTCTCGTTCGTTCAGATCCGGCCGGAGTGTGCTGCTGACAGACATTTGCGTTGAGTACAAACTGCGACGGCTTTGGGGAAGCCCAAGATCTACCAGAATTATTCGTCGAAATCGCCTTGAAGATCGCCTGCCTAGTGCAGCATTCTTCAACTGGGAAGAGCAATCAAATCTCTAGAAAGGCTCCATAGTGCTTCTGGACCATCCGACCTCATCGTGAACTGATCCTCTATCATCAGTGCTCCTACGCCCCGGACATACCACGGCGTCTCAAAGGCCAGCACCATCCCTTCTTCGATCACGACTTCTGCATCCGCTCCAATGAACGGCCACTCCTCGCTCCAAATGCTGGCACCCAGCCCATGCCCGAAATGTCCGCGTGCGTAGCTGCGAAAGCCGGCTTCATGCATTGTCCGGGTGGCAGCTGCATGGACGTCACGCAGCAAGTTACCGATCTTGAGTTGGCTGAGGCCCGACTCGAACGCAGAGTGAAGAGCCGAGTAGATCTCATGTGCAGCCTGCGACGCAGTGCCAAGCACGAAGGTTCGTGCGCTGTCGGACGAGTAGCCTCGAACCACGCATCCGACATCGGCCTTGATGATGTCGCTACGCCCGACTGGGCCTCCGGGAGCGAATCCGTCGGACCCCACGGAAATGTAAGCCCAGCCCTGGACGGTCCCGGCTACTCCCATTTTCTTCGCCTCGGCAAGAGCGGCGTCGCGCCAAATCATCTCCATTTGGTGGGCGTCCATGCCGGGGCGCACGGCAGCGGTCAGGGCACGAACTCCGGCTTCAGCACTCAGTCCCGCGGCCTGAAGGTGGCCGATTTCCTCGGCCGTCTTGATCATCCGAAGGCGCGCGACGAGACCTGACGCATCGCTCCAGCGCACCTGCGGACAACTCTGCTCGAAGGCGGCTGCATCTGCGAGAGGCAAGAAGGTGTGCTCGGTGCCGATATGCCCGCTGACCAGATGACGCTCCTCAAGCAAGTCGCGCAGGAGCTTTAAGGCTTGAGCGCGATCGAACGTGGTTGGACGTGGATTGGCGGCCCCGTCGAACAGCGATCGGACCGATGGCCCAGACAAGTCAGCGTCTGACACATCAGCAGCATCCACCCATATCGGGTGAGTTCGTGTGTCTGCAATTCCCGATGCGGCCTGGAAATCTCGGGCCTGCAAATCGCCGACAATTGCGGCTACCGGTTCACGGGCATCGGCAGGCACGAGCATCATGGCTGCTCCCGCCCGGCGCCAGGACGTTGCTACTCCAGGATGAGCGCCCGACGCGTAAGTGATCGATTCCGGCTGAATCAACAGGAGGGCATCGAGGCCCTGTTGATTCATCAGACGCTCGGCCCGACGCCGGTCAAGATAGCCTCGTGTCTTTGCGCCGACCATCGTGCCAGACCTACCGAAGTGAGTTCCGCTTCGGAATCTGAGTATCGAGCCGCGTTGTCAATCCTCAACAAGCCAAGAAGGAATGAAAGGGGCAGCATTCGCGAGCATCGACAAGGAGCCGTCCACAATCAATCCGCGACACGTCAAACTTCGCGCTGTCCGGTGAGCTTTCATGAACCCGTATCAGTACCGGAAAACCCTCCTTCGATGAGTCACCTACCCAGGCTGGTCCTTCTCCCATAACCCACTAGTCTGAAAGAATCTTCTGCTTGATTCTCGCGGAGCAAAGTTCATGTTAGCGCCTGCAGGCTGTCATCTACCCCCTCTTCCGAGCAGGTGACCGGACGGGCGGCGTGGCGCTCCATACCAAACAACGGAGGTCGACCTTGTCCATTGCCTCTCTCCTTACCCGGGCCGCCGGTGCGGCGCTGATCGCCCTTAGCTTCTTCGGGACGCACTCGGCTGTCGCTCAGCCAAAGCCTGGCGGCACGCTCCGGTTCGTCATGAAGTACGAGCCGCCGACGCTCGCCGCGATCAACAATTCGTCGACCCCGACGACCTCGCCGAAGATCTTTGACGGGCTTGTGACGTACGACGATAACCTCAAGCCCATTCCGCAGCTTGCCACGTCCTGGACGGTGTCTCCGGACGGACTGGAGTACAGCTTCAAGCTGCGCCAGGGCGTCGCGTGGCACGACGGCAAGCCGTTTACCTCAGCGGACGTGGCGTTCTCCATCCTGCGTCTCAAGCAGGCCCATCCGCGCGGGCGCGGCACCTTCGCCAATGTCGAGAAGGTCGATACCCCCGACGAGCTCACCGCAGTTATCCGGCTTGCTAAGCCTTCCCCGTTCCTACTCGTCGCGCTCGGACCGTCAGAATCTCCTGTCGTTCCGCGCCATCTCTACGAGGGCGTTGATCCTGCGGCTCCTCCGGGGCCTCCCCTTCACATCGGCACGGGCCCCTTCGTGCTAAAGGAATGGGTCCGCGGCAGTCACGCGGTGCTGGAGCGCAACGCAAATTACTGGGACAAGCCGAAGCCGTACCTGGATCGCATTATCATCCGCTTCATGCCAGATGCGGCCGCGCGGTCAGCCGCCTTCGAGGCAGGCGATCTCGATCTCGGCGGCCTTGCACCGGTCCCGCTCTCTGACATGGACCGCTTCAAGGCCGATAAGCGCTTCACCGTCGATACCCGCAGCTTCGCCTATTCCGGCAATCAGAACCAGCTGCTCTTCAACCTTGACAGCGAGCCGATGAAGAACCGGAAGCTGCGCGAGGCCATCGCCCATGCCCTCGATCTCGACGCCATCGTACAGACCGTGTTCTACGGCTATGCGCTGCCCTCTCCGTCGCCGGTCAGCGTGGCGCTCAAGCCGTTCTACAACCCCGACGTCAAGGCGCGTAGGTTCGACATCGCCGTCGCCAACAAGCTACTCGACGAGGCTGGGCTGCCGAAAGGCGCGAACGGCATGCGGATCAACCTGCGCTTGACTTTTAATCCGTTCGTCGATCCGCGCTTCGCGGATTTCATCCGGCAGTCTCTCCGCCGCGTCGGAATTGATGCTACGGTGCAGAATTACGAGTTCGCGGCCTATGTAAAGGCTGTCTACACGGATCGCGCCTTCGACATGACGCTCGAGTCCCTCGTGAACGCCTTCGATCCTACCGTCGGCGTGCAACGCGTTTATTGGTCGAAGAATTTCCGGATCGGTCTTCCCTTCTCCAACGCCAGCCACTACCAGAGCGCAGAAGCCGACCGGCTCCTCGAAGCCGCAGCCGTCGAGAACGACCCGGAGAAGCGCCGCCAGCTCTTCTTCGAATTCCAGAAGGTGGTGCACGAGGACATCCCGTCGGTAGACCTCGTGTCAGCCCTGGAGGTCATTATCGCGAACAGCCGCCTGCGGAACTATGCGACCGGTGCGGAAGGCCTGGGCAGCAACTTCGCTGACGTGTACTTCGTCGATTGACGCTTCGGTCATTTCTCGCGCGAGAGCTGCGGGTTCAGCGCGTCGTTGAGCCCGTCGCTTACCAAGTTTAGGGCTAAGACAGTCGCCACAATGGCGACGCCTGGTACCGCGGTGAGGAACCAGGCCGTGCGCAAGAGTTCGCGTCCGGCGCCGATCATGCTACCCCAACTGACGACATTGGGATCGCTCAATCCGAGAAACGACAGCGCGGATTCCATCAGGATCGCCGATGCCACCAAAACCGAACTGGTGACGATCACGGGCGGGAGCGCGCCAGGTAGGATCTCGCGAAGGATGATCTGGCCCGGATGCAGGCCAGCAGCTCGCGCAGCGAGCACGTAATCTCGCTCCCGTAGGGAGCGAACCTCTGCACGCACCAGTCGGGCAATCGTCGGCCAGGTCACGAAGGCGATCGCGAGCGTCACGGTTGTCAGCGATGGCTGCGAGATGGCAATCAGGACAATCAGCAGCAGAAAGCTTGGTACCGTCTGGAACACTTCGACGACTCGGACAAGGAAATCGTCGACCCAGCCGCCGAAATAGCCCGAGAGGGCTCCTACTGTAATTCCGACCGACACTCCTACCGCCATAGCAGCGAAGCCAATCAAAAGCGAAACCCTTGCGCCCCACGCCACGCCAGCGGCAACATCGCGGCCGAGCGAGTCCGTTCCGAGCGGGTAGGCCCAGTTCTGCCCCGGCCACAGCAGCGGCCTCGCAACCATTGCCATTGGATCCTCGGGATAGAGGACGGGCGCCGCGGCTGCTAATGCGATGATGAACAGCAGGACGCTCAGCCCCGCCATCGCGGCTCGATTGCGGGCAAAGGTTCGCACCGCCCCAGGTCTCGCCGAGTGAAGGTTGGGTGAACTCATGAACCAATCCGCGGATCGAGCCAGGCCTGCAACAGGTCGACCAACGTGTTGATAAGAACGACGACCAAGGACGACAGCAGCAGGATCCCGAGGAGTACCGTGTAGTCCCGGCGCCCTACAGCCTCGAAGGCAAGCCGGCCGAGCCCCGGCCAACTGAACACCGTCTCCACGACCACAGCTCCGCCGAGAACTCCGCCAGCATGGATCCCGGCAAGGGTGGTCACAGGAAGAAGCGCATTCGGCAGTATGTGCCGGAGCGCGATTTGCCGCCTGCGAACCCCCTTTGCACGGGCGGTACGGACGAAATCATGGTAAGCGATTTCCAGCATCGCAGCTCGTGTGACGCGGGCATAGATGGCGACGAAGAAGAGAGCAAGTGATGTCGCTGGCAACGCCAAGTGCCTGAGGCGATCCATGACAGCCTGCACTCCCGTATAGCCGGAGCCGATCGACTCTGTGCCCCCGCTCGGCAACCATCCGAGCTTGACCGAGAATAGAACGATCAGCATCAGGCTGATCCAGAACCCTGGGATCGAGTAAAACAGCGTGACGATAGCTGCTAAGAGACGGTCCACCCACGTGCCCGCCGTTGTCGCCATGGCAGCTCCGAGGAGCACGCCGATGAGGAAAGCGAGGCTTATCGCGGCGCCCATGAGAAGAAGGGTAGCCGGCAAGCGTTGTGCAATCAGGTCAGCGACCGGCATGTTGTAACGGGCTGAGTAACCGAGATTGAATTGAGCAAGACCTCCGAGATAAGCTAAGAGCTGCTGGAGGACTGGCACATCCAGCCCGAGATTGCGGCGTAAGGCAGCCATACTCTCGGGAGTCGCGAAGCCGGATTCTCCTGCAATGACATCGGCGGCGTCTCCTGGTGCCAATTTGAGCAATAGAAACCCGAGGACAACAATTGCTAGAATCGTTGGCAGGGCATGCAAAGCTGTGCGGACTAGCACCCGCAGCAGTCGCATCGCATTGAGCATAACAGCATTGCTCCTCGCACGAGCTCGATTAACTGAGTATCTTCAACACTAAGCTGATTAAATGGCTGCATGCCTGTCAAGTTGCTCAAGAGCGGTGCAGTGGCTCGCGGGGCGCTCTGAAGGTGTTGGGCGATCTGCCGTTGATAGGTTCATTCAAGGCAGCGGTATGCCTTCTACAACCGTCCCGCTCTCGGTAGTGCTCACTGGCCGGCAGCGGATCTTCAGACAGTTTGAACTGGGTTAAAACGCACCCTGTCCCCTGCTCAATAATGGCATCCGCGGCCCCTCGGATCACGCCGAACGCTGGCTGAACGAATGTCCGGTTTTGGGAGCAGTATCAGGCCCGCGGAACGGCTGAGATGGGCGCGAAGCGGACGTAGCCCTGCTCGGTGTGCTCGCAGGCTATTGAACAGACAGGGGTTCACACTTTCGACCGAGTATCAGATGTCCACGACCTACAGTCTGGAGGACACCTGAACGGTGGCAACTGAGCAGCAGGAGGCTCGACCTGCTGAGCCTCCTGCTGCTCAGGCAGGTTCACATGTGACTACAGAGCCGCCGCGGTTCTGCCTCCCCGAAAGCCATGGCACGACGCGTGCGATGACGCGATCAGAATGGAATATCGCTATCATTCTTCGAGGGCGGCAAGATGTAACGTGGCCGCGGACCGCCCGACGGGTCGTAATACGCCTGCGATTGATGTTCACTCTCAAGCATGTCCAGCATGTGGCCTAAGCAGAGATACACCTCGTAACCTAAATCTCGGCAAGATCCGTTCGTCCCAATGCGTTTAAGGCCTCGGGTGATTTCACGAGCGACTCGCTCAACGGCATCGCTGAACGAGTCGTTGCGCTCCCATGTGCGACTGAAGTCGACGAGAGTTCTGAGAACCTTCGCGGTGATCCGAAGATCATTCTCGCTGATCCGCTCCTCCAGCACGGTTGCCTTCAACACCTCACTCACTAGATCAGATCGAACGCGCCTTTTGCCGTCATTGACGCGAGCCGCAACGTTCAATGCTGTGCGCTCATCCTCCGGCAGTGAATGGTACGCAGCCACGATCTTTTGCCAGGTCGTCTTGTCAGTCTTGCTCATGGTAATCACCTCATGGTTCAAGAACATCGAGAGAAGGATGCTGGAGCAGGCGTGTTGACGCCTATCTCCCGCAGTTGCTGCTGCGCACACTCTTCAGGCGCAGCCATCCAGGCCGGCCGCAGCCGGTCGTGGATCACGTCGTCCCTGCGCAAACAGAGACGAATGAGAGACCTTCGTGGCGCGTGCGGTTGCTAGGCCGCGTCTGTGATGAGGCCCGAAGTCGCATCGAGCTGGCCACCGCAACCCGCTGGCGGCACACCGGATAGTTGCCAGGCCGGTACGCTCTCCCGAGACATGTGTCCCAGCGTGAAGCGCTGTTTCGCGCCTCGCTTGCAGCCGATCATGGCCTCTGTCGCTGTGACGGCGAGGAGGCAATCGCCCGGCCGGAGCAGGAAGGCGAGCCCCATAGCGTCATACCGCGCCGACGGAGCCCTCGGGTGGAGCCCGAAGAGTGCCTCGAGGCTCCAGCCGAGATCCGTTGCGAGCGATGCTGCACTGCCGGCAAGCCGCTGTGCCCAGTCAACACCATGGTTCCAACGACGGTGGCTAAAGCCGGGAGGAGGGGGCATGTCGGCCAGCCGCTGAACCCCATCCTGCCAGTCGCGCAGCGGCATGCCCCCTGAGCGATTCAGGGGCGGGCCTGCCGGGGAAGATACATCGGCGGCAGGAACGGGGGTGTCCCGGTGCGTGTTTTGCGTCTTTTGCGTCCGGTTGTCCCGGCACAGGGCAGGTGCGCCGGACGCAAAAGACGCAAGTGAGGCAGGTTTGCGCCCCCGTTCTTCGGCCGTGTGTGTTTTTCGCAGCAGGTGGACAAGGGTGTCGCGCTGGTCCCGGATGGCAGATCGGAGCGAGTCATCGAGAAGACCCGCAGGGGCCTCGATCTGAACCCGCCCGTCCCGGGTGAGCGTGACGACGGCACCGCGGGTGCGCAGCTGGAGGAGGAGGTCAGACGCGCGCATCAGAACACCTCCACCGTGGTCGGCTCGCCGTGCTCGATGAGCCACAATCGACCATCGTCCTTCTTGCGCTCCATCTTGACCCCAAACCTCTCCAGGGGCGGCTGCAGGCGCTTGAGTGCGACAGAGAGCGCGCGGGGTCCTTTGGGCAGGAGGAACTTCTCACCCTCATCGGCGAGCACACGCAGTTCCTTCAGCAACTGCGAGGCCGTTCCGCGGAACCTTCGATCCGCATCGAGGAGCCGCATCAGAGCGGAGGCAACCACGTCATCATCGACCAGCATTCGGTCGCCGAGCCCACGGTTCTCGACCAGGGCTCGCGAGACCTCATCGCTCTCCAAGCCGAGCGCGGGCGCTGCCGCCCGCACCCAGCGCTCGAAATCAACAAGCCGCATGCCGGGCGAGGCGATCTCGGTCTTGTGGCCCATCAGAGCCGCAGACACGGCGGCATAGATCGTGCCGAGAATGGCAGGCCAGTTCTCCTCGAACGCAGCCTCGAGTTCGACCTCAGGGCTGTAGCCCCGGCGCTTTGGCAGATCGACAAAGAGAGCCCGGTCGGCCAAATCCGGCATTCGCACAAGATCGGCAATGCCGTTGATGATCACGGGCCGGCGCACCTCCACGATGATCTCGTCAGCGTCCGAGTAGAGCCTGCGCTTCGAGAAGCCTGCGCCTGTTGCCAAACGGCAGAGCGCATCGGAGAGATCGCTGTCGATGTTGCTCAGGTTATCGAAGGCGAGAATGGCGCCATTGGCGGAGGCGATGATCAAGTCATCCTCGGACCGGGGCCTTTGCCGGGCGGGGGCTTGGTTGGGATCAACAAGGGCTTGGATGCGCCGCGTGAGAGTGGTCTGCCCACTGCCCTGGCCCCCAGAGAGCGCCAGGATCGGGAAGCTGCCTCGAGGCAAAAAGACACTCAGGAGAAAGGATACAAGAAGGACCTTTGCGTCTTTTGCGTCCATTGCGTCCGGCAGGAGGTTATGCAGCGCCTTGAGCCCGTGGGGCGCTAGGACGGAGCGCGGCAGGGGCAAGAGGCCCGGAGGGCGGATGAAGCGCACCGGCGGGTCTCACACCACGCGCCAACCTCTCTCGTCGATCTCCACCGCCTCCCAGCTGTCGTCCCCCGGATCGATGTAGACGCGAGCGTCGGCATGGCCGATCCGGACGAAGACGGGGTGAACGGCCCCCTGCAGCGCGCGGGCCTCGACAGCCCCGATCGCATCCTGCAGAGCCTGACCACCAGGGATGGAGGTCAAGCCCTCCCCATCCGAGAAGTGGTCGATCCAGCACCGGATGAGCCAGCTCCGGAAGTCGAGCGACCGGACCCTGAAGGTCCTGCGCACACCAGACTCGACGACTGTCCCAAATGCCGTTCCGGTCGGATCCCGCCATAGCTCGGCATCGGCTGCCGTGACGAGCTCCAGGAGCATGTCGCGTTGTGCGGGATGGTGTTCGATCTCGGGCTCGCCCTTGATGCGCCGGACGAGGGCATCGAGGAGGCCGACCCTCACCTTCCACTGCTTCGCGGCTTCCTTGCGCTTGAGGGCATAGTCACCGGGCTTGAGTTGCGCCAAGTCCTGCAGGGCAGCCGCGAAGGCAGGATCAGACGTGACCTCGGACCCGTTTTGCGCGCCGAGTGAGGGGTCAGCAGAGGGCGGCGGGGCAGTCCACACCGAAGCCAGCGACAAGGCACGAGCGCGCAGATCGGAGGGGTTCCAGCCCTCATCGAGCGCGTCGACGACATCCCATCCCTTCTTCGGCTCTCGAGCGACGCCCTCGTGAGTGGTGCCTGCGAGAGCCATCACGTCCACGACCTGGATGCTCCGGGCGGCACCCAGCAGGATCTGCGCGACTCGGTCTGCGTAGCTCTGGCCTGCTTCGTCCAGGTCCGGCCAGATCAGCACATCGCGACCAGCCAAGGCGCTCCAGTCAGCATTTGCAGCTGAAGCTGCGCCTCCGGGGGAGGTCACCACGACGGAAAAGGGGAACACCACTTGCGCGGCATCGGCGCATTTTTCGCCTTCGACAACCACGACGTGGAACACAGGATTCCTGGCGAGAGCATCGAGCCGATAGAGAGGTTGCAGGCCGGGAACGGCCTTGAACTGCCACCTCAAGGCGCCGCCGGGCTCCTGCCAGAGGGAATAAGGCAGCACCTGCTTCCGCTCGCCTGGGGGATCGAAGCGCACGCGGTAATGGTGGATCGCGCCCGTAGTGTCGGTGTAAGGCCAGGCTTGGGTCGGGCGGCCAAACCTCAGATGTTGGAAGCTGGGCTCAGGAGCATCGATGGCGACCGGCACAACCGGCACCATGGCGTCAGCATCATCCTTGTTAGGCATGGTGTTGCTTTGGTTGGTCTCGACCCCGTTCAGTTGCAGCGGGCGGAAGGGATCGTCGGAGAGATGGTTCAACATCAATCCCTCCCTCGCATCCCGAGCATACGGGCAAGCCGGTGCGCGGCTTCGCCTTGGCGCAGGTCGTAGAGGTAGGCCACCAAGCTGATGAGATCGCCGCCGCCAACTCCGATGGCGAAATCGGCCCAACGCCCAGTCCGGAAATTGATCCTGAAGCTGCCTGGTTTGGCGTCGGTTCGCCGTGGGTTCTTGACGATATACTCTTGACCCTGATGCCTCCCGCCAGGAAGCAGCTGCTGGCACACTGGGAGAGCATTGATGCGGGCCGCAGTGGCGATATGCTGGAAGTCAGTGCCGTTGTGGCGGCGCCGGCGCGCGTGGGATTGAGCACCGCTTCTTTGCGTGCTATTGTTCGTCATCGGTAAATTTCCTGTCACCCTGCAGCAGCCCACCTGCTGTGGGGCTTTATTTTTGTTTTGAGCCGTAGTTATACCCGCTGAGAAGATCAGTATGTTCTTACGGGATTTCTAATATTTCCGAGTACTTGCTGCTTGCGCGCGTTTGCTTGATCTTCGGGTGGAGAGCGCTTTTTTCCCATATACCGGAGGGGCCACGTCGAGCGTGTTTTGTGCGGTGGCTGACCGATCGCACCGGCCAGTTCGGTCCACCAATTGAGTCGATCGGGTATGCCTAGAGCTCTCAACAAAGGGTTTGACGTAGATTGGAAGGCTTTTGCGCCACTCCTCGGCATCCTCGATCGCGATTACCGTCCGGGCTCCAATCTTGCGAGCAGGAAGCTGTCCGCTATTGATGAGCTCATAAGTCTTTGTCCGGCCCACGTTATAAGCAGCGCCGAAGGCAGGAATCGTTAAATGCTTAGGGTCCGATATTATAGCCATGCTTTTCCCTACTTTGAATGCACCGCTGTACGAGCGTGTGTGCAGGGATAGTGGCGAATGGAAGTGCTTCAGGCAGCCGATAATACCGGTAATTGACGGGAATTAGCGCTTGGATTTTTCGGTAACATATTTTGCGACCGCCTTTCGGCAGTATGTCTGCAATGTGCTGGATGATGGTTCTTGCCTCCATTCTTCCAGGCACCAAGCGGCCATACGTTTCTGGAATTGACTCATATTCCAATCAGAGGACCCCGCCTCCGGTGCTCCTTCATAGTCCAGAATGGCTAGTGCCTTTGTTTCAAACGCTTTCCAGTTGAACTTCGGACGACGCCCGCGCTTTACGTAGCGTGTCGCAGGCCAAAGTTGCATAATATCAGCTGCACACACTCGTACCGCCAGATAACCAAAATTCGCCAAGTAGAACTCAGCATTGATTTCACCGCCCTGGTATTCCAGGTTGCACTTCAGGGCCCAAACTCCGGGCGGAATTGGCTCCTCTGGGCCCAGTACAACGGGATACCCCGATGCTCGTATTCCGCGGGCGCTCACGACGCCGCTCTGCATTGCATTCTTAAGATCTAAGATTTGCGCATTTTCTACCTTTTGAAGCAGTTCGGCTAGGATTGCGTTATTCCCGAGCACCTGTGCCACCCTGTGTACGTCGCGATCGACAATCCATAGGAGTGCAGCTCCAACGGGCCACCATTCGAGCGTCTCAGGTCGTATTGTCATCAAGGCCTCTGGGACATGACATCCAAGCATCTTGCAGGATAATCGATCAGAAGTGAAAGGAGTTCTTGCTTCCACGCTTAGGGTGGCAAGGTCATGAAGGTTTTAAGATCATCTACGATGATGAGCGCCTGCTTCCCAGAATCAAGATTGGCTTCATTTGCCCAGATATGCCTCGCCATCTTCGTTTCCTCCGCCGGCTCTATCCCAAAATTGCTGCGTATTCATTGAAGAACTTACTTCGCTTTTTAGCGCTCGGGGATGCTCAGCTGGAGTTTGGCCATTTTTGAGGGTGCGGGAGGATCAGATGTGGATCCAGAAAGCGCCCTCTGAGGCGATGTAATCCAGGGCTCGGTCCAGGGTCATGGTCGGCGTTCCGAACGGACCAG
>JAESFL010000591.1_pt1 | contig 22919 bp, 20 predicted proteins | sample 9269401 | NCBI WGS metagenome assembly JAESFL01 (sample SAMN14506025, study PRJNA617098) | algae metagenome | isolation source: Gloeocapsa sp. UFS-A4-WI-NPMV-4B04 and co-occurring heterotrophs from desert... | place: USA: Utah | collected 2006-10-01 | reverse complement strand
ACGTCGCGGATGGAGGCGAAGAAATCACGAAACACGTTGGCGCCGAGAATCGCCTCGCCCGAGACGATGCCGCGATAGGAGGCGATGCGGCGGCCTTCGATGGTGGGCGTGGTGGTGATGATCATCACGGTCTCCTTTACGTAGAGACCCTGATGTAGGGATGCGATCTCAGTGGCGGAAGTGGCGGTGCCCGGTGAACACCATCGCGAGCCCCGCCTCGTCGGCGGCCTTGATGACCTCGTCGTCGCGCATGGAGCCGCCGGGCTGGATCACCGCGGTGGCGCCGGCTTCGGCCGCGGCGAGCAGTCCGTCCGCGAAGGGGAAGAACGCGTCGGAGGCCACCACCGAGCCCTTGGCGAGGGTCTGCGGCAGGCCTGCGGCCTTTGCGGCTTCCGCAGCCTTCCAGGCGGCAATGCGGGAGGAATCGACGCGGCTCATCTGGCCGGCCCCGATGCCCACCGTGGCGAGGTCCTTCGCGTAGACGATGGCGTTCGACTTCACGTGCTTGGCGACCCGGAAGGCGAAGCGCAGGTCGGTCAGTTCCTGCTCCGTCGGCGCGCGCTTCGTCACCACCTTCAGGTCCATGGCATCAACCACCGCATTGTCCCGGTTCTGCGCCAGGAAGCCACCGGCGACCGTGCGCAGGGTCAGGCCCGGCGCACGCGGATCGGGCAGGGAGCCTGCGAGCAGCAGGCGCAGGTTCTTCTTGGCGGCCACGATGGCAATGGCCTCCTCGCTTGCATCGGGCGCGATGATTACTTCGGTGAAGATCTCCGTGATGGCCCTGGCGGCCTCCGCGTCGAGCGTCCGGTTCATGGCCACGATACCGCCAAAGGCCGAGACGGGATCGCAGCGCAGCGCCTTCTCGTAGGCTTCGCGAAGGCTCGCGCCTTCCGCCACGCCGCAGGGGTTGGCGTGCTTGACGATCACGATGGCGGCGGAGCGGTTCGGATCGAACTCGGCCACGGCCTCGTAGGCTGCATCCGTGTCGTTGATGTTGTTGTAGGAGAGCTGCTTGCCCTGGACCTGACGGGCGGTGGCGACGCCGGGGCGGTTCTCCGGCGTGCGGTAGAACGCGGCGCTCTGGTGAGGGTTCTCGCCGTAGCGCATCACTTCGGCAATCGCGCCGCCGAGCGCACGGAACGGCGGCGTCGTCTCGCCGAGCTCGTTGGCGAACCAGTTGGAGATCGCCGCGTCATAGGCGGCCGTGCGGGAATAGGCCTTCTGCGCCAGCCGGCGGCGGAGGGTGAGCGTCACCGAGCCTTCGTATTGCGCGAGATCGTCGAGAACGGCGACGTAATCGGCGCCGTCCACCACCACGGCCACGTCGCCGTGGTTCTTGGCGGCCGCACGGATCATCGCCGGGCCGCCGATATCGATGTTCTCGATGCAGTCGTCATAGGGCTTGCCGGCCGCGACCGTGGCCTCGAAGGGGTAGAGGTTCACCACCAGCAGGTCGATGGCCTGGATGCCGTGCGCCAGCATGGCCGCCTGATGCTCCGGGTTGGCGCGGATGCCGAGCAGGCCGCCATGGACGGCCGGATGCAGCGTCTTCACGCGCCCGTCCATCATCTCCGGAAAGCCCGTGACCTCGCTCACGTCCTTCACGGGCAGGCCCGCATCGGTGAGCGCCTTGTGCGTGCCGCCGGTGGACACCAATTCGATGCCGCGCTCATGAAGCGCGCGGGCGAAGTCCACGAGGCCCGTCTTGTCGGATACGGAAAGCAGAGCACGGGTGACGCGCTTCAGGTCGCTCGGCATGACGGCCGCTCCCTTCAGGGGTGGAAGATGCGGGCGCGATAGCACGGTGGGGAGGGGATGGGAACCGGGCGGGGTGGAGTTTCGGGTTGCGCTCTGCGCTGGAAGGCGCGAGGATTTTCATCGGCTGCGTTTTCACGGAGCGGATTGCAGATCCACAGTCCCTGATCATCAGCCTTCATAAAGCCTGGACAGCGCAACCCGCCCGGAGGCATTTTGAAATAATCACCAGCTGGCCGAGGCTTTTCAGAAAGCTGGTCAGACTGGGTGGCTACAGCGCTGGGGCGATCAGACGCAACATCATCTCCCGGCTACGCTCATTCGCAATCCTGCGGGAACCATAAAGGGGCTTACGCGAATTACAGGCCGCCTTGCTGGCTTACGGCTTGGAAGGCGGTTGCTCAGCCACATCGGCATTCCCTGTGGAGAGTTCAGGGTGATTGCGCACCAGCCCTTCCCGGGTGTCCGCCAGACTGTCCCAGGTTCGGGCCATCTCCAGAAGCTGGTCCCGCTGCTCCCCATCCGGCACCTGGCGGGCTAGGGCTCGGCACTCTTCGGCGTGTTTCTTATATTCTGCTGCTGTCTTCATGGCCCGTTTTTATGAGACACTACGGCTAAACCGCAAGAGACTCCTGTCCTGATGGTTGGGCCGCCTGCTTTCGGTAAACGGCTTTATCGGAGTTCCGCGACCCTCCCCGCTGCGCAACAACGGTAGACGCAAGGGACCTAAAACCTCACGACTTCGTAAGTCGCCGTTTCACACGATTGTCTTCAAATCAGCTCTGCCTGCTCTGCAGGCTGCTCGGCACTGAAGGTGCGCGCCAGGCGTTCGAAGCGCCAGCGCACGGACGGGGTCTCGCTGGGGCGCACGGTGAGCACGATCTGCTCGGTGCGGCGCATCCCGTCGGCGGTGGCGAGGAACACGCTGTCCTCGATGTCGGCCTCGGTGGGGATGGCCGAGAACTGCCAGGCCTCGCGGTTGGGCAGAACCAGCATCACCACGCGGCCGCCCTGCGCAAGGCTCGCCCTGATGCCGGGGGCGAGATGGAAGCGGATGATGGCCTGGGAGGTTCCGCTCTGGCCGCCCTCGCTCCAGAAATTGTCCTCGCCTTCGAGCACGTTGCCCTTGGGCGCGAGCTGCCAGCGCCGCTCGTGGGTGAGGCCGAAGCGCGCCTTGTAGCCGTCGTGACTGGCGCTGAGCATCTGCGCGTGCTCGCGCTCGCTGCGCTCCGCCGTCACCCGTTCCGGACCGCTGAGGATGACCGGGCCGATCCGGCGCAGAAGCCAGGCGGACATCCGGCGCTGGAGCCAGCCGCCCTTCTTGTCGACGATCTGGCAGGAGGAGATGTCGTTGATGGACGCGGTGGAATGCGCCGCGGTCGAGCGCGAGGCCTGGATGATCGGCTCGGCGGCGATCTGCGGCATGCCGCAATTGACCACGATGAGCTGCGCGGCGCTCGAGAACTCGAAGGACAGGCAGCCGGCCGACGCCTCCTGGGAGAGCCCCCGCGGCGGCGGCGCTCCCACATCGGCCACCAGCAGCGTGCGCCCGGCCTCCAGCCGCTCGTAGCCCGAATGCGGCGCGTGGTGGATCGGCTGGCTGCGCATGTCGTCATAGGTGAGCAGCGTCGCGAGATGATCCGCCGCCGTCACGCCCATGCCGTTGAAATGCGACAGCGTGCCGTCCCCGTGCCGGAACAGGCGCACCATGGGCAGCATGCGGTCGACGGAGCGCAGCAGCGCCTCGGGCGTGTCGACCTCGCGGCTGGCGAACATCTGGCGCAAGGGCAGAAGATCGAACAAAAGCTCGACGACGATGCGCGGGTTGCGGCTCGCATGCCCGCCATCGGCCAGGATCTGCCGGTCGAGCTCGCGGGCAAGCATGCGGCTGGCGCGGCGCAGGGTGCGGTCGAGCCCTTCGCAGCACAGGCCCGCATAGCACAGCGCGATTCCCGCCATGAGCTGCTGAAAGGGCAGGGCGCCGGCGCGGATCTGGCGCTCCAGGATGCGCACATGCTGCCCGATGATTTTGAGGAATCGCTGGTAGAAGGCGTGGTCGGCGCCCTCCAGGATCAGCGGCGACTGGCTGATGAAGGACATGAGCCGGCGCGCCGTGATCTCGGTGCTGCAGGCGAGCCGCTTGTCGCCGAGCTTGGAGGTGACGAACTCGTCGACCAGTGAGCGGGCGTTGGCCTGAGCCAGCGCCGTGCCGGCGGCCCGAAGATGCCGCAGCCAGCCGAAGCCGTAGAGCGCCTCGCCCCAGGCGCGGCTCGGCGGCGAGAATGCGAACGGCGAGCGCCCACCTGTGGTGACGGCGCGGCCCGAGAAGGCGAAGAAGCCGGAATAGATGTCGGTCGCGATGGTGGGATCGGCGGTGCGCAGGTCCTGCGGCGCGAAGAGAAGCCGCGTGGGCACGGGGGCGCTGGCGAGCCCGGACAGGCTCCAGACCATGCTTTCACGCGCGGCGCGGCCTGCCTCGCGAGCGGCAAGCCTGTACAAACGCCAGCGATCCGGCCCGAAATCCACCCGTGGCGCTCCTCTTGAGGCTGCTGAATTCAGGTCAACTTAAGCGAGGAGTTCCTGCTGACCGGTTAACACCCGGTAAGAGACGGTTCACCATGGTTACGACGGGTTATGAACAAACCGTGCGACAAAAAAGCCGTCGAGGCCGGAGCGGTCGTGTTCCGCAAGAACCTGTTGGCTCGGCAGGGTGCGAAGATCGCCCTCCGGCGTGATGCATTCCGCAAAGCCGCCGATCTCGTCGGGCGTGACGGGCACACGGGTAAAGTCCGGGTGACGGGCCAGGAATTCGGCCGCCTGCCGCTCGCCTTCCTCGGCCTCCAGCGAGCAGGTGCAATAGACCAGCCGCCCGCCGGGTTTGAGCAGGCCCGCCGCCTTGTCGAGGAGGCGGCCCTGGAGCCCTGCGAGCTTGCGGATGTCCTCCTCACCCTTGGTCCAGGCCACATCCGGGTGGCGGCGGATGGTGCCGGTGGCCGAACACGGGGCATCGAGCAGGATGGCGTCGAACGGCCCGGCCTCGAGCTTTTCCGCATCGATGGCGCGGGTCTCGGCCCTCAGGTTCAGGCGGGCGAGGTTTTCCTCCAGCCGAACCAGACGCTTCGCCGAACGGTCGACGGCGAGAACCTCGGCGCCGGCGGCGGCCAATTGGGCGGTCTTGCCGCCAGGCGCGGCGCAGAGATCCGCGATGCGCTCGCCGGGCTTCGGGTCGAGAAGGCGGGCCGGCAGGGCGGCGGCGGCGTCCTGCACCCACCATTCACCTTCCTCGAAGCCGGGCAACTCGCGGATGGCGGTGCGTTCCTTCAGCCGGATGCTGCCGGTGGGCAGGAGAACGCCGCCGAGGCGCTCGGCCCACGATTCCGGATCCGCCTTCACGGTCAGATCGACGGAGGCGAGCGAGCGGTGTGCTTCGGCAATCCCTGTGGCGAGCGGCTCGCCGTATTGCGCGATCCAGCGTTCCTCCAGCCAGGTGGGCGTGTCGAGGAAAGGGTCGTTCTCGGCCAGGATCGCCTCGCGTTCGCGGGCGACGCGGCGCAGGACGGCGTTGATGAAGCCGCCGGCGTGATGGAGCTTGGGGTCGCTCTGCGCCAGCTGCACGGCGCTGTCGACGACCGCGTGGTCCGGCACGTCTAGGTACAGGATCTGCGCCGCCCCGATGGCGAGCAGATGCATCAGGCGCTCGTCCTTCGGCGGCTTGTTGAGCCGCTCCCTTAAGGCGTGGCCGAGCGTGCCGAGGCGCCGGAAGGTCACCATGGCGATGGCCCGCGCCAGCGCCTCGTCGCGTGAAGACAGGTTCTCCGCGCGGGCGAGATCCTCCATCACGTCGTCGAGCGGCACGCGCCGCTTGAGGGTCTCCGTCACAGCCATCCAGGCGAGGCGGCGGGGGCCGAGGCCCGATTGTTCGTCCGATTGATTCAAAAACTCATCCCCAAGGCCCGCGGCGGATGCCGGTCGAGCCCCCATTGGGGCCCCAGGGACCCGCTGAATTCTGCGTGAAGAAGCCGCTTTGCGGCGTTGGCCCCATCTCCTGCGCCAAAGAGTGGAGCGCCGCAATCCGGTTTTCCGTCGCGGGATGGGTCGAGAACAGGTTGTCCACGCCTTGCCCCGAGAGCGGGTTGATGATGAAGAGCGAGGCTGTCGCCGGGCGGCGCTCCGCATCCGGGTTCGGAATATGCGCCACGCCGCCGGCGATGCGGGCCAGCGCCGAGGCCAGAGCCAGGGGCTGGCCGGAGATCGCAGCGCCCATCCGGTCGGCATCGTATTCCCGCGAGCGGCTGATCGCCATCTGGATGATCATGGCGGCAATCGGCGCCAGAAGCGCGGTCGCCAGCATCACGATTGGGTTCGGCCGCTCGTCGCCGCGCCCGCCGAACAGAAAGCCGAACTGGGCCAGCGTCGCGATGGCGCCCGCAACCGTCGCGCTCACCGTCATGATCAGCGTGTCGCGGTTCTTGATGTGGGCCAGCTCATGCGCCATCACGCCGGCGATCTCGTCGCGGGAAAGCATGTGCAGCAGGCCCGTGGTGGCAGCGACTGCCGCATTCTCCGGGTTGCGCCCGGTGGCGAACGCATTGGGCTGCGGGTTGTCGATGAGATAGACCCGCGGCATGGGAAGCCCCGCGCGCCGGCTGAGATCGCGCACCATGTGCACGAGCTCGGGCGCGGTGCGCTCGTCCACCTCGACCGCGTGGTGGGCGGCGAGCGCCAGCCGGTCCGAGTTCCAATAGGCAAAGAGGTTGGTGGCAAGGCCGAAGCCGAGCGCGATCATCATGCCGGTGCCGCCGCCGAGGAAATAGCCGACGACGCCGAACAGGGCCATGAGGCCTGCCAGCAGCATTCCGGTCTTGACGGTGTTCATCGGGGTCTCCACCTCGTGGTCAACACGGTATTCATCCTCCAACCCCTATGTGGGAACGGTCCAGCTCTCTCCCAAGAGGGGCGGGACCCTGGCAAAAGGCAGCTTATGAGCACGAACGACAACACCCCTGCGGATCGCCCCATCGAGGGCGCAGCTCCCGGCAAGCCCCTGTCACCCGCGGCCCAGCGGGCCCTCGAGGAGGCCGCCCAGCGCCGCCTCGACATCGATGCCCGCGCGGCCGAGATCGCCAAGCAGAAGGAACTCCAGGGCCGTGGCGGCCTGGAGCCCGTCCGCTATGAGGACTGGGAGGTGAAGGGGCTGGCGAGCGACTTTTAGAAAAATCTTCGTGCCTCATGTCACATCGGGCTGCGCCGTCTCGTCTTACCATCGTCAGCAACCCGACCATGAGGACCAAGACGATGAAAGCCCGGTTGATTCCCTACGATGTCGCCCCCGGCGCCCTAAAGCCGATGATCGAGCTGGAAAAGACCCTGAAGAACAGCGGTCTGGAGCTCACCCTCATCGAGCTGGTGAAGACCCGCGCCTCGCAGATCAATGGCTGCGCCTATTGCATCCACATGCACACCAAGGATGCCCGCGCCAACGGCGAGACGGAAGAGCGGCTCTATCTCCTGAGCGCCTGGCGGGAATCGCCCCTCTACAGCGACCGTGAGCAGGCCGCGCTGGCCTGGACCGAGGCCCTGACGCTCGTGGCCGAGACCCATGCTCCCGATGAGGATTATGCGGAGCTGAGCCGGCACTTTACCCCCGCCGAGCAGGTCAACCTGACGCTGCTGATCGGCGCGATCAACGCCTGGAACCGCCTGGCCATCGGCTTCCGGTCCGTTCACCCGGTCGAGGCGGGCCGTGCTGCCGCCTGACGGCGACGCGGCGGAGCGGTTCCAGCCCCTCAGGCCGGGGCTGGTCCGCCTCGCCTACCGCATGCTCGGCTCCATCGCGGAGGCCGAGGATGTGGTGCAGGAGGCCTATATCCGCTGGCACCAGACGGACCGCTCCGTGGTCCGCGAGCCGGGCGCCTTCCTGTCCAAGACGGTGACGCGCCTATGCCTCGACATCCTGAAATCCGCACGCGTCAAGCGCGAGACCTATATCGGGCCCTGGCTGCCCGAGCCGGTTCTGGAAACGGACGGGGAGGAGGACAGGGCCGAGGATCTGTCGCTGACGCTCATGATGGCGCTGGAGCGGCTCTCGCCCCTGGAGCGAGCGGCCTTCCTCCTGCACGACGTGTTCGGGCTCGGCTTCGACGAGGTCGCCACGACCCTCGACCGGGATCCTGCCGCCTGCCGCCAACTCGCGGCGCGTGCGCGAAAGAACGTGCGGGCCGAGCGGCCGCGCTATGCCATCGACCGCGAAGAGGGCGAGCGGGTGACCGATGCCTTCTTCGCCGCCTCGCGCAGCGGCGACCTGTCCGGGCTGCGTAATCTCCTGGCCGAGAACGTCGTCTCCTACACGGATGGCGGCGGCATCAGGAATGCGGCGCTCAATCCGCTGTTCGGTTTCCGCCGGGTCGCCGGCCTGTTCCTGGGCGTGGCGCGCAAGAGCGGAGGCCAATTGCCGACGATTCTCTACAAGGGGCCGATCAACGGGCTGCCGGGCTTCGTCACCCTCGAGGAGGACGGCATGGTGCAGACCACCGCGCTCGACATCGAGGACGGCCGTATCGTCGGGGTCTATATCGTTCGAAACCCTGAAAAGCTCCGGCACCTGGCGGATCTGGCGGACTGACCAGAACAGCAGGAGCGTCTGCTCCCCTCCATTCAGAGGGGGCGGTCATCCACGTCCGATCGTTGGCGTGACGTTGCGCAGCGGCAGCACCGGTTCTAGGTTGCCCCTGCAGCAGGACGGGTGGAATGAGCGGGGCGGCACGGCTGGAGATGTTCCGGGATCTTCTGAGCGACGCGCACCGCGCGCTCGATCTCCAGTTCGGCTTCGAGCTGTGGGACGGTTCGACGATACCGGCGGACCTGCCGTCCTATGCCATGCGCCTCGTTGTCCGGCGCGAGAGCGTGATCGCGGCGCTTGTGCGCCGCCCGAACCTGGACACTGCGCTCAACGCCTATGTGGCGGGGCTGCTCGATCTGAAGAATGGCACCCTGTTCGACCTCGCCGACCAGCGCCCACGCGGAAAGATCGGCAAGCACCTGAAATCTTTAAACAAGCTGAAGGCCCTGAAGACCGCCTATCACTTCCTGCGCGCGCCTTCCGACATGCCGCGCCCCTTGGCGCGGGTCGAGGAAAAAGCCGATGCCCGCGATGGCAGGCCCCAGACCAACAAGCGCAACGTCGCCTATCACTACGACGTGTCGAACGCGTTCTACCGGCTCTTCCTGGACCCAGAGATGGTCTATACCTGCGCGTACTTCCAGCCGGACTGGCACGACGACATCGCTCGGGCTCAAGCCGACAAGCTCGACATGATCTGCCGCAAGCTGCGGCTGAAACCGAATGAGCGCCTGCTCGACATCGGCTGCGGCTGGGGCGCGCTCATCTGCCATGCGGCGCAGCATTACGGCGTCAAGGCCACGGGCGTGACGCTGTCCGAGGAGCAGGCCGCTCTGGCCAGGGAGAAGATCGCGCGATTGGGCCTGCAGGATCGCGTTGAGGTGCTGCTGAAGGATTTCACGCAGGTGGAGGGCGAGTTCGACAAGATCTCCTCCATCGGCATGTTCGAGCAGGTGGGGATCGCCAACCATCCTTCCTATTTCAGCGCCGTGCATCGTCTGCTCAGACCGCGCGGGCTCTATCTCCACCACACCATCGCGCGGCGCGCCAAGCGCAGCGACCGCGCGTTCCGCAAGCTCAAGCCCGAATACAAGGCGCTCACCCGCTACATCTTCCCCGGCGGCGAGCTCGATCACCTGGGCATGTCGATTTCCAACCTGGAGCGCCACGGCTTCGAGGTGCACGACGTCGAGGCCTGGCGCGAGCATTACCAGCGCACCACGCGCCTGTGGTGGGAGAGCCTCAACGCACGCCGCAAAGAAGCGGAGGCGCTCGTCGGGCCGGAGAAGACCCGCATGTGGCTGCTTTATCTGGCCGGCTGCTCGCTCGCCTTCGAGCGCGGCGCGGTGGGCGTGAACCAGACGCTGGCCTCCAAGCGCACGCGGGGAGCGTCGGGTTTGCCGCCGTCGCGAGCGGATTTGTACGATTGAGAGGGGTGCCTCAGTGTCATCCCCGGCGGCCGCAGGCCGGGAAGGGGATCCACGATCAGGCTCAGCGCCATGGATTCCCTTCCCCTCCGCTGACGCTCCGGCCGGGAATGACACTGGAGCACTAGGCCGGCCATGACGGGCTGCTAAGGCACCACCACCACCCGCGTGCCCACGCTCACCTGATCGTAGAGATGCACGATGTCCTCGTTGAGCATGCGGATGCAGCCGTAGGACGCGTAGGTGCCGATGGAGCCAGGGCGGTTGGTGCCGTGGATGGCGTATTCGTCCAGGTTGAGGGTCAGCGCCCGCGCACCCATGGGATTGTTGGGCGCGCCGCCGGGGATCACGTCGGGCAGGCGCGGGTTGTCGCGTTTCACCTCCGCGGGCGGCGACCAGGCGGGCCGCACATACTTGCCGTCGATCTGCGCCTCGCCGAACCATTGCTTGCCGGGCTTGCCCACGGCCACCCGGTAGCGCAGGGCCGTTCCGTCGCCGCGCACGTAATAGAGCTTCCGCTCGGCCGTCTTGATCACGATGGTGCCCGGCGACACGCTGGCCTGGAACGGCACGACCTCGCGGGCGGATAATTCCGGGGCGGTGACGGCGATGGCGATGATGGCGGCGACGGCGGCAAGGATGCGCATGTCTCGAACCCTCCTGCGGATAAGCTGAGGGTGAGACGCGAGAGATAAGGCTACGGTTCCACGCCGCTCAAGCGAGCCGGATCAGATGGCCGGGTCCCAGGAGAGCATGTCGTCCGCTGCCGCGCGCGAGGCGGGCTTGGATGCGCGGCTCATCATGCGCGCATGAAGCCGTTTCACGGTGCTGCTCGCCGTTGTCGTACACAGAAATGGCAAGAACGCATGAATGAGCGCTGCAAAGCCTGCCAGAAGGAGCGGGCCGGAGAAGCTCAACGCGACATGCATGTGCTCGGTATAGGATTCTCCGACGGCATCGGGATGTTCGGTGAAGAGGCGCTTCAAGGACATGGCGTGCTCCTTCAGAAACCTATCTCGCATCTGCACGGCTGCGGAGTTTGGATTCTCAAAGCGCAAGCCGGCCGAATTTGGGCGAGCTCGATGCTGTCCCTCGTGATTTCGGATTATGAAACGTTCCAAAAAGAATGGCCGGGACAAGCCCGGCCATGACAGATCTTCCTTAGGAAACGTTCTGTTTCACGCCGCCTGCGTGCGCTTGTTCTGCCGGTTCGTGATGAGATCGTCGACCACGCCGGGATCGGCCAGCGTCGAGGTGTCGCCCAGCGAGCCGAACTCGTCCTCGGCGATCTTGCGCAGGATGCGGCGCATGATCTTGCCCGAGCGGGTCTTGGGCAGGCCGGGCGAGAACTGGATCAGGTCCGGCGACGCGATGGGGCCGATTTCTTTCCGCACCCAGGCCACCAGCTCCTTGCGCAGCTCTTCCGACGCCTCCTCGCCCGCCATCAGGGTCACATAGGCGTAGATGCCCTGGCCCTTGATGTCGTGCGGATAGCCCACGACGGCGGCTTCCGATACTTTCGGATGCGCCACGAGCGCGGACTCGACTTCCGCCGTGCCCATGCGGTGGCCGGACACGTTGATCACGTCGTCCACGCGGCCGGTGATCCAGTAATAGCCGTCCTGATCGCGGCGGCAGCCGTCGCCGGTGAAGTATTTTCCGGGATAGGTGGAGAAGTAGGTCTGCACGAAGCGCTCATGGTCGCCGTAGACCGTGCGCATCTGGCCGGGCCAGGAATCGGCGATCACGAGATTGCCCTCGGCCGCGCCCTCCAGCACCTTGCCCTCCGCGTCCACCACCTGCGGCTGCACGCCGAAGAAGGGCTTCGTGGCGGAACCCGGCTTGAGCTTCGTGGCGCCGGGCAGCGGCGCGATCAGGATGCCGCCGGTCTCCGTCTGCCACCAGGTGTCCACGATGGGGCAGCGGCTGTCGCCCACCACGCGGTGGTACCATTCCCAGGCTTCAGGATTGATCGGCTCGCCCACGGAGCCGAGCAGGCGCAGGCTCTTGCGCGCGGTCTTCCTCACCGGCTCCTCGCCCGCCTGCATGAGCGAGCGGATGGCGGTGGGTGCGGTGTAGAAGATGTTGACCTGGTGCTTGTCGATCACCTCCCAGAAGCGGGAGATTGACGGATAGGTGGGCACGCCCTCGAACATCAGCGTCGTGGCGCCGTTCGCCAGCGGCCCGTAGAGGATGTAGGAATGTCCCGTCACCCAGCCCACGTCCGCCGTGCACCAGTAGATGTCGCCGTCGTGGTAATCGAACACGTATTGGTGCGTCATCGCCGCATGGACGAGATAGCCGCCCGTGGTGTGCAGCACGCCCTTGGGCGTGCCGGTCGAGCCTGAGGTGTAGAGGATGAACAGCGGATCCTCCGCGTTCATCTCCTCGTAGGGACACTCGTCGGAAACCTGCGCCGCCGCCTCGTCGTAATAGACGTCGCGGCCCGGCAGCATGTTGACGGCCGAGCCCGTGCGGCGCACCACCAGCACGTGGTCGACCACGCCTGCGCCGACGCGCTCGAGCGCCGCGTCCACGTTCACCTTCAGCGGAACCTTGCGGCCGCCGCGCAGGCCCTCGTCGGCCGTGATGATGAAGGCGGATTTCGCGTCCTGGATGCGGCTGGCGAGCGAGTCCGGCGAGAAGCCGCCGAACACCACCGAGTGGATGGCCCCGAGCCGCGCGCAGGCCAGCATGGCATAGGCCGCTTCCGGGATCATCGGCATGTAGATCGTGACGCGGTCGCCCTTGGCGACGCCGCGGTTGCGCATGATGTTGGCCATGCGGTTCACTTCCGCATGCAGCTCGCGGTAGGTGATCTTTTTCGATTCCGACGGGTCGTCGCCTTCCCAGATGATGGCGACCTGGTCGCCGCGGGTGTGGAGGTGCCGGTCGACGCAGTTATAGGCCACGTTGGTGACGCCGTCCTCGAACCAGCGGATCGACACGTTCTCGGGGCCGAAATTGGTGTTCTTGATCCGGGTAGGCGCCTTGAACCAGTGGATGCGCTTGGCTTCCTCGGCCCAGAAGCCTTCCGGGTCCCTGACCGAGGCCTCGTACTTGGCCCGGTAGCCCGCCTCATCCAGATAGGCGCGGTGGGTCCACTCGGACGGCACGTCGTAGATCTTCTCTTCCATGGCGCTTCTCCCAGACGCTTGCGGGATGAATCTAGCGCTAGATTTAAGGAAAGAGCCAGGGGTCGGGCAAGCGGGGCCGGGATCGGACTTTGGTCTTTGCTACTTTCGGGGTGCAGTGCAGCATGCTGATCCCGCATCGCCTGGGGCGTCCGGGATCAGTCGATACGGCCTTCTATTCGGGTACGTAGCGCGGGTACGTGGTCTTGCTGGCCCGCGCGAAGGCCAGGTCGATCTCCACGGTGGCGTAGGGCGCCTCCGGGGTCGTCTCGGCCAGCACGTTGCCCTCCGGGTCCACCACCCAGCCGAGCCCGCCGCAATTGGCCTTGTATCCTCTAGGCGCCCAGAGGTTGGACGACAGGCAATAGGCGCCCGAGCACACGGCTGCCGCCTGGCCGCCGGCAAGCCACTTGCGGGTGGATCCATGCGGGGTCGCCCGCGGCACGCAGAGGAGGTCGGCGCGGCCCGCCGCATAACGGCGCGCCCATTCGAAGAACCACATCTCGGTGCAGATCTGCACGCCGATGCGCATGCCCAGCGCCCGCGCGATGTCGAATGTGCCCGGCCCGCGCTCGTACCAGGTGTGCTCGTAATAGCCCTCCTCGTCGGGAAGGTAGTATTTCTGGTGGACGGGCGCAGCGCCCGTTTCCTCCGTCCAGAGATAGGCCTCGTTCCGCCGGCTGCCATGCGGCATGACGATGGGCCGTGTGCCCATGACGGCTTTGGCGTTCAAGATGGACATGCGCGCGATGCGCTCGTCATGCGCGGCCACCGCCCGCTGCCACTGGGCGGCATCCGGCTCAGGGTCAGCCGCCAGCCACTCGCTGAAGCTCATCTCCGGCACCAGCAGGAAATCCGACGCTTCCTCCGCCACATGCGCGGCCAGGCCCTTCAGCGCGTCGTCCAGGTGATCCGGGCGGCAGTCGATCTGGCAGACGGTGACCTTCATGGTTTCTCAGCCTCTTTGTCACAATGCGGCAGGTTTGGGATGGTCTGCCGCAATTTCCTACAACCCGCCCATCCGGCACACGATGGCCCATTCCTCGTCCGTGACCGGCTGCACCGAGAGGCGGGAATTGTTGATGAGGATCATCTTTTCGAGGCCGGGCTGCTTCTTGATGTCGTCGAGCGTCACGGGCTTCGGGAAAGCCTTCACGGCCCTGATGTCCACCATGCCGAATTTGCCGGTCTCGTCCGTGTGGTCGGGGTAGTATTCCCGGATCACCTCGACGATGCCGACCACGGCCTTGCCCTCGTTGGAATGGTAGAAGAAGCCCTGCTCGCCCTTTTTCATGGCCATCAGGTTCTGCTTGGCGACATGGTTGCGCACGCCGTTCCAGTGGGTGCCCTTGTCGCCTTCGGCGACCTGGGCCTCCCACGACCAGACGGAGGGTTCGGACTTGTAGAGCCAGTGGGCCATGGACGCTTACTCTCGTTTAATGACGCATGATCTTGCCGAAAAACCGGTATCCACTTTTTCGGATCATGCTCAGTGTTCGGACTTGATGGGACGGTTCATGAGCGCATCGACCGCCTGATCGAGGCTCCATGCGCCGGACAGGATCTGCTCGACCGCCTCGGCAATCGGCATGTCGATGCCTTTCGTGCGCGCGAGCGCCACGAGGGCGCTCGCGGTGGCAGCCCCCTCCACCAGCTTGCCGCCGGCGGCTTCTTCGACGCTCAGGCCCTGGCCGAGGCGCTGACCGAAGGCGAAATTGCGTGATTGCGCCGTGGAGCAGGTGAGCACGAGATCGCCAAGGCCTGACAAGCCCATCAGCGTCTCGGGCTCACCGCCATAGGCGCGGGCGAAGCGCAGGAGTTCGGCGAAACCGCGCGCAATGAGTGCCGCCTTGGCACTCTCGCCGAGGCCCTTGCCCGCCACCGCGCCGCAGGCGATGGCCAGCACGTTCTTGGCCGCGCCGCCGATCTCGACGCCGCGCACGTCGCTCCGGTGATAGACGCGAAACGTCGGGCCGGAGAGAGCATTGGCCAGCTCTTCGGCCAGGGCCGCGTCGCGGCAGGCCAGGGTCACGGCGGTGGGCAGGCCGCGGGCCACGTCATGGGCAAAGCTCGGGCCCGACAGCACGGCCACGGGCGCACCGGGGCGCACCCTTTCGACCACGTCGCAAAGGAAAGCCCCGCTCCCGCGCTCGATGCCCTTGGCGCAGAGCACCAGCGGCGCTGCCACGGGCAGAACGGAAGCAAGGGCCGTACTCATTTCTCGCGTCGTCTGCGCAGGCGTGACGAGAAGAACCGCACGGGTTGCGACCAGATCGGCGAGTTCAGCGGTCGGCTTGATGCGCTCGTGAAGTTTAATGCCCGGCAGGCAGCGCTCATTGGTGCGCGTCGCTGTGAGTGTCGCCGCCTGTTCGGGCGAGCGCATCCAGAGCACCACGTCGTTGCCCGCATTGGCCGCCGCATTGGCGAGCGCCGTCCCCCAGGCGCCGGCTCCGGCGATACCGATCGGCTGCGATGCCATCACGCCTTCGCTCCGGCCTCGTCGCGGCTCGTATCGAGGGGCCAGCGGGCGCGGGCAGGCGCCCCGATGTCGTCGATAAGGCCGAGGCGCATGCGCTCCAGGCCGGCCCAGGCGATCATCGCGCCGTTGTCGCCGCACAGATGCAGCGGCGGCGCCACGAGCTTGAGGCCGGCTTCGACCGCGAGCCGCTGCAGCCCCTGGCGCATGCCCTGGTTGGCCGCGACCCCGCCCGCCACCACGAGGGCCGCCGGATGGCCGGCGATCTCGCGGAAGGCGCGAAGCCCCACGCGGGTGCGGTCCACCACCACGTCGACGATGGCGGCCTGGAAGCTGGCGCAGAGATCCGAGATGTCGCTCGCCGTGAGCGGCGCGATCTTCTCCGCCTCGATCCGTACGGCAGTCTTGAGGCCCGACAGCGAAAAGTTCGGCTCCTTCCGGCCCTGCATCGGCCGCGGGAAGGCGAAGCGCTCCGGGTTTCCCTTCGCGGCCTCGCGCTCCACATGCGGGCCGCCGGGATACCCGAGCCCCAGCATCTTGGCGACCTTGTCGAAGGCCTCGCCGATCGCGTCGTCGATGGTGGTGCCGATGCGCACGTAATCGCCGACGCCGCGCACCGCCACGAGCTGCGTGTGGCCGCCGGAGGCGAGCAGCAGCAGGTAGGGAAAGCCGATGCCGTCGGTGAGGCGCGCGGTGAGCGCATGGGCTTCGAGATGGTTCACCGCCATCAGGGGTTTGCGGGTCACGAGCGCGATGGCTTTTGCCGTGGTGAGCCCCACCAGCACACCGCCGATGAGGCCGGGGCCGGCCGCCACGGCGATGCCGTCGATGTCCTTCACGGTGCAGTTCGCAGCTTTAAGGGCGCGTGCAATCAGCCGGTCGATCACCTCCACATGCGCGCGCGCCGCGATCTCCGGCACCACGCCGCCATAGCGGGCGTGCTCGGCGATCTGGCTCAGCACCTCGTTGGAGAGGATCTCGCCCCGTCCGTCGAAGCCGACGCCCACTACGGCGGCCGCGGTCTCGTCGCAGGTGGTCTCGATGCCTAGAATTCGCATGATCGTTGGCCGCTCGATTTAAGGTGTTGTCCGGACTTCCGGCCCGGCGCTCCTCCCCCTATAGTCCGCCGCGCCGCACAAGATCAAACGCAGATCGCGTTTGACATTCTTTTGAATTCGCATGATCCGGGCGGACAACGGCTTCCACTTGTCCTGATCATGCTTGCAGGAGCATCCAGCCAGAATGGCCTCTTCTCCCACCCTGGTCATCGGCACGCGAGGCAGCCCGCTGGCGCTCGCCCAGGCCCACGAGACGCAAGACCGGCTGGTCGCCGCCCATGGCTGGACCATCGAGCACCTGCCCCTGTCGATCATCAAGACCACCGGCGACGCCATTCAGGACCGGCCCCTGTCGGAAGCCGGCGGCAAGGGACTGTTCACCAAGGAACTCGACATCGCGCTGCTGGAAGGCTCCATCGACCTCGCTGTCCATTCCGCCAAGGACCTGCCGACGACCCTGCCGGAGGGCATCGTGATCGCCGGCTTCCTGCCGCGGGAGGATGTGCGCGACGCCTTCATCAGCCATCGCTTCAAGAGCATCGCTGACCTGCCGCAGGGCGCGGTCGTCGGCTCCGCGTCGCTGCGGCGCCAGGCGCAGATTCGCCGCCTGCGCCCCGATCTCCAGGTCACGCTCCTGCGCGGCAACGTGCAGACGCGTCTGGCCAAGCTCGAACGCGGCGAGGTCGACGCGACGCTTCTCGCCATGGCGGGCCTGCGCCGTCTCGGGTTGACCGATCACGTGACCACGACGCTCGAAACGGACGACTTCCTGCCCGCCGTCGGGCAGGGCGCCATCGCCATTGCGATCCGAGCCGAGGACGAGCAGGTGCGCGGGGCACTTCATCCCATCCTCGATGCCCCGACCGCTCAGGCCCTTGCGGCAGAGCGGGCTTTTCTCACCATCCTCGACGGCTCCTGCCGGACCCCCATCGCCGGGCATGCGCGGCTCATCGGCGGCGAACTCGAGTTCCGCGGTCTCGTGCTGCGCCCGGACGGATCGGAGAGCCTGGAGGCCATGCGCCGCGGTTCGCCGGACGATGCGGTGGCCCTCGGGCGCGACGCAGGCAGCGAACTGCGTACGCGCATGCCGGTCGATTTCCTCAAAGCCTGATGCGGGTCCTCGTCACCCGCTCGCCGGACGATGCCGCGCGCACGGCGGAAAAACTCGCTGCTCGCGGCCATGAAGCATGCCACGCCCCTGTGACCCGGATCGTTCCGACCGGCGATCCGATGCCGCTCGGCTCTTGCGATGCCCTGATCGTCACCAGCGCCCATGCGGAGGCGGCTCTGGCGGCTCTCGATCGATCGAAGCGGGTCTTCGCCGTGGGCGAGCACACGGCTCGAGCGGTGCGCGAAGCAGGCTTTGCCGACGTCACCGTGGCGGAGGGCGATGCCGTCTCCCTGGTGCGGCTGATTCGCGGCACCCTGGCGCCCGGCCTGACCCTGCTCCACGTGACGGCGCGCCATCACAAGGAGGAGCCGGCGGCCTCCCTGAGGGCCGCCGGGTTCACGATCCTGCAGTGGGAGGCCTATGAGGCCGAGGCCGTCGGTATGCTGCCGGATGATGCGGTCGAAGCTCTGCGCTCTGGCCAAATCGGCGCCGCGCTCCATTATTCCCGACGGAGCGCGGATCTCGTGATCCGGCTGGCAGGGGAGGCGGGGCTGACATCGAGCCTCCTGACGTTCCCCCATCTCTGCCTGTCGGCCGACGTGGCCGCGCCCTTGAGATCGGCAGGCGCCGCGACCCTCGTGGCGGAGGAGCCGTCGGAAGAAGCGCTGCTCGGGCTGCTCGGCAGGGTCCGATGACCTTCGTCGGGACTTCGGCTACGATTCCCGTTGGGGATCTTTGTCATAAGGAGAGGATCATGGTCCCATGGGGCTGCCGTTCTTGGACGATCACCGGCTCTTGAGGGAACGAAAGCCTGCGCTCAAGCTTGCCTCAATTGCCTATCACACTGCCCTTTTGAAGACCTCGCCCCAGAGAAATTTTCCCTGGCGACCCTGCAAGAGTGACCCGTGACCGATTCATCTGATCCCCGACACCCGAAATCCTCCCGCAAGAAGCCCTCGCGCGAGCCGGCCACCATCGACCTGAAGGCCACCGTGATCGACGACGGCACGGTCCAGGCCGATCCTGAGGCTGCCGCCCAGGACACTGTCGGCCAGGATACCTTTGGACAAGACACCCTTGGGCAGGATGCTGTCGGTGAGGAGATGCGCGTGCCGGAGACCACCCTGGCAGACACCCTGTCGGGCGCGCCAGCAGACGAGACCATCGCCAGCGGCAGCGAGCCGCCGCCCGAGGATGTGGTCGCCTCCCCCGAGGCCAGTCTCGATTCGGGCTCGGGCACTGATACGCTGCCCTCCGAAGCCTCTCTCGAGCAGATGGCCGGGCAGGATGCCACCTCAAGCGGCACCGCCTTCCAGGAATCTTCCACGTCCCAGACGCGCGCGGACACCGTGCCCCCGCCACCCGCGCGGCGCAGCTCCGCCGGCGCCCTGATTGGATCCGGCCTTCTCGGCGGCCTCGTCGGCGCAGGACTGGTCTATGGGCTGCAGGCCTGGCAAGATCCCGCTCCCGCGCAGAACGACCCCCGCATCGCCCAGCTCGAGCAGCGCGTGAATGCGTTGCGCCAGCAGCCGGCGGCGCCCGTCGGCCAGCCGCAGGGCGATGCTTCGGCTCTCGATGGGCGGCTCCAGGCTCTCGAGACCGCCAGGGGCGAATTCGATCAGCAGCTCCAGGCGATCCAGGACACGGCCCGGCAGGCGGCCACTCAGGCGCAGGAAGCCCTCAACCGCCCCGCACCCGAGGCGGCCCCTGCTCAGGCGGCTCCTCAGAACGAGGCAGCGCTGGCCGATCTCTCCACCCGCCTCGGTACCATCGAAGAGCAGGTGCGGACGAACGGGCAGAACGCCACGAATGCGGCGAATGTCACGCAGGAGCTCGACCGCCGTCTTGCGGATCTGGACCGTCGATTCGGCGAGCGGGAGCAGCGCTTCCAGGACACCGACCGGCGCCTCGCCGATCTCGACCGCCAGCTGGCGGAGACCAACCGGCGCTTTACAGAGGCAGACCGCCGCTTCGGCGAGCAGGAACAGCGCCTCGCCGCCCTGTCCCAGCAGGCGGCCGAGAACACCAGAAATGTCGCGACGGCGAGCCAGACCGGCACCCGTGTGGTGCTGGCCGGGCGCCTCAACGATGCCCTGCAGAGCGGCACCCCCTACCCGGAGGTGCTCGACGGCGTGAAGAAGGCCGGCACCGATCCGGCCCGGGTGGCGCCCCTCGAACCTTTCGCCCAGGGGGGCGCCCCGACGGCGGAGTCCCTCGCCCAGAGCTTCGAGCCGGTGGAGACGGTGCTCCTGCGCGAGAGCCGCGGCCCGGCCGAGGGCTGGACCGATCGACTCCTGCGGATGGCCGACAGGGTGGTGACGGTCAGGCCCGTGAACGAACCAGGCGGCAGCGGCGTTCCCGGACTGGTCGCTCGCATCCGGCAGGCCCTGGAGCGTGGCGACGTGGTGGAGGCGGCCGCCGCCTGGGATGCCCTGCCGGAGCCGTCTCGGCGGTTGTCCGAGGAATGGGGCCGGCAGGTCAAAGCCATCGCCGAGGCGCATCGGGCCGCTCAAGCGATCAGCACGGACGCCCTCGCCACCCTCAACCGTACGACGCAATAAGAAAAGGATCAGCCCAGCATGTGGCGCGCTCTCGTCTTCATCGGTCTTCTCTGCGTCGCGGCCTTCGGCGCGGTCTGGCTGGCCGACCGGCCCGGCACGGTTCTGATCACCTTCGCGGGCTACGAGATCCAGATGTCGGTGGCGGTCGCCGCCATCGCACTCGCGGGTCTCGCGCTGTTCCTGGCGCTGCTCTGGTCCCTGGTATCCGGCATCCTGCACCTACCCTCCCGCCTGACCTTCGCGTCGCGGGCCCGCCGCCGCTCCCGGGGCTATCAGGCCATTTCCCGCGGTATGGTGGCCGTGGGTGCGGGCGACACCATCGCGGCCCGCCGCTATGCCAACGAGGCTGAACGCCTTCTCGGCCGCGAGCCTCTGACGCTGCTGCTCAAGGCGCAGGCGGCCCAGGTCTCCGGCAACCGCGAGGCGGCGGAGGCTGCCTTCACCCAGATGATGGAGGAAGACGAGACCCGCGTGCTCGGCCTGCGCGGTCTCTTCGTCGAGGCCCGGCGCCGGGGCGATGTGAGCGAGGCTCAGCAATACGCCTCCGAGGCGGTCCGTCTGGCGCCCGCCGCCGCCTGGGCGAGCGATGCGGTGCTCGAGGCGCGCTGTGCCGATCACGACTGGCGGGGAGCCCTGGAGGCGGTCGAGCGGCGCGCGTCGCTGGGCCTCCTGAACAAGGCCACGGCCAAGCGCCATAGGGGCGTCCTGCTCACGGCCGATGCTCTGGAGCGGATGGATCACGATCCCGACGGCGCCCTCCGGAGCGCTCAGGATGCGGTGAAGCTCGCGCCCGATCTCGTGCCGGCCGCGGCCATGGCCGGCCGCCTCCTGTCGCGCAAGGGCGATCTGCGCAGGGCCGCCAAGGTGGTGGAAACGGCTTGGCGCAGCCTGCCCCATCCGGACCTGGCGGACGTCTATCTCAACCTGCGTCCGGGCGATTCAGGCCTCGACCGGCTCAAGCGCGCCGAGACCCTCATGAAGCTCTCCGGCGGTGCGCCGGAAGGACGGCTGGCGGTGGCTCGGGCCGCCCTTGAGGCGCGCGAATTCGCCCGCGCCCGCGACGCGCTCGAACCGCTGCTGCAGGATCGGCCGAGCATGCGGGTCTGCCTCCTCATGTCGGACCTGGAGCAGGCGGAGCACGGCTCCACGGGCAAAGGCCGCGAATGGCTCGCCCGCGCCACCCGCGCACCGCGGGACCCGGCCTGGATCGCCGACGGAATCGTGTCCGATCACTGGCTGCCGATCTCGCCCGTCACCGGCCGCCTCGACGCCTTCGTCTGGCAGGCGCCGCCGGATGTGCTGGTCGCCCCCGAACTCACCCTGCACGACGACGTGACGGCGGATCTGGATGACGAACGGAGGCCGCTGCCGGCCATGCCGGCGCCTGTGCCAGCACCGGAACCCGAGCCCGAACCCGTGGCTCCACCTGAGGCGCCTGCCGAGCCGGAGCCCGACGTTCTGAAGAGCGAGTTGATGGCCGCCCTAAATGCCCCCGAACCGGTAAGGGAGGAAACGCCCCTGCCGCCAACAGGGCCCGTGGTCTTCCCTGCCACCCCTCCGGACGTGCCGAAGCCGAAGGAAGAGGCGGCCGCGCGCCGCAGCGTTTTTTCTGTCCGGTAGGGCCTTTCCGGCCGTTCCCGCCTTGCCAACCGGCAGGCGAGGGGGTAAGAGGGCGGCCTCTCGGATCGTAACATTTGCGATGCCGCAATAGCTCAGCTGGTAGAGCACCTCATTCGTAATGAGGGGGTCGGGGGTTCGAATCCCTCTTGCGGCACCATCTCCTTCCTTGGAGTTCAAGGGATTGGAAGCGGGTTGCCGTCGCGGCATGTTGCAGGTGTGGGATCGGGGAGAGACCGGGGAGCGCGACGACAAACGTGCTGCCCGACCAGATTTTGGGGCCATAGCTCAGCTGGGAGAGCGCTTGCATGGCATGCAAGAGGTCGGCGGTTCGATCCCGCCTGGCTCCACCAAATCTGGTCGCGCATCGTGCGGAAAAGTGATTTCGGTTTTCCGCACCGAACGATGCGCTATCATTAGGAAGCATCGGATTGCTCCCAAAAGTGCATTCCACTTTTGGGTCCGATGCGTGAAACGGAGCGTGCGGGTGTAGCTCAGGGGTAGAGCACAACCTTGCCAAGGTTGGGGTCGAGGGTTCGAATCCCTTCGCCCGCTCCATTTCCACCCAAGAGGAAATTCATCGACAAGGCGCCTTCGGGCGCCTTTCGTGTTTTCAAGCAGCTCAAGCAAACGGGCCCATTCCATGAAGAGAAATGGGCCCGCGGTGACTCGAGGTCACACGTCATTGACGATCATCCGGTTTGAACCGGTGGTATCTTTCAGATTGTCGGGCTGAAGGCTGCCTCCGACGCTCAACTTCGCAACGTGGAGGGGGCGGTCAGCCCATTCGGGATCGCTATGCGAGCCTCCATCCGTTCAGGCCGAGGCGGGTGCCCGGCTCATCAGGCTGCGGGATCAGCGTCCGTGAAGAACCCACTCAGAACGTCATGCCGATCCGTTTCAGTGACAGGTACTTCCAGGTTTGGATCACGACCCGTCATGATTAGAAAGCACTCAGCGGACGCTTGTTTCAGCGTGGCGGCAAAGAAAAGACCCGGCAACGATTAGCCGGGTCTTTCTGCTCTTCATGAAGATGCAGGGTGCCTTAAGCGGCTTTGACGCCGTGGAGGAAGTCCTGGACCTCGCGGGAGAGGTCGTTGGAGTGGCGCGACAGCTCCTGGGCGGCGCCCAGCACCTGGGAGGCCGCCGAGGTGGTCT
>JAESFL010000590.1_pt1 | contig 22951 bp, 26 predicted proteins | sample 9269401 | NCBI WGS metagenome assembly JAESFL01 (sample SAMN14506025, study PRJNA617098) | algae metagenome | isolation source: Gloeocapsa sp. UFS-A4-WI-NPMV-4B04 and co-occurring heterotrophs from desert... | place: USA: Utah | collected 2006-10-01 | reverse complement strand
TCCTTCGGAGATCAGCGGGGTGCGCCGGAAGGCTCGCGCCGCGCCGAGAAACCCGTCGCGGCGCGAGCCACTTCCGCACCAACACACTGACGCACTAACGCACTTCTTCGTCCGTCCTACGCCTCGTTCGCCGTGCCGTCCGCCTCGCGGGGGTTGGCGTCCACGCCGGCGGCTTCGTCGGCGGCGAGGGCGTGGCGGGCGCAGAGGGTGGTCTCGGGGATCACCATCAGCCGGTCGAACTCGATGGGCTCCTGGTCCACCTCGCACAGGCCGAACGTCTCGGGCGTCTTGTACAGCCGGCTCAGCGCCTCGTCCAGGGCGTACAGGCGGCGGCCCTCCACGCTCGCGAGAAGGAACTGCTGCTCCTGCTCGTACGTCTCGCTGCCGATGTCCGCCGGATGGTTGTCGTAGCCGCCGCTCAGCTCGCTGATGCGCGACCGGAGCTCCTCGCTCAGGTCCGCGAAGTGCCCGATGGACTCGAGCACCTGCCCGCGGTCCTTGAGGAGCTGCTGCTCGATCTGCTTGCGCTGGTCTTCCTGAAGCATCGCTTCGCCGTCCCGAATAGTATGGAGATGGGCGGACCCGGCGTCCGCTGGGCGTCCAGCCTCCGCGCACCGTCAATCTCCGTGCCGCCCCCGCCCGGCCCGGCCTTCCGCCCTCCTCCGCGCCACCGCGGACGGGAGGCTCCGTCCCCCTCCGCCCAGCCTGCTGCCGCGGATCGTGACAGGGACGGCCGGCGGACGTAGGTTGCCGCGCGCCGCCGACAGGTGGACGCCGTCGCCCGACTTATCCGCCGCCGTTCCGGACCGCCTTGGCTTCTCCGTATCATCCCCGCACGCTGGCACCCGGCCTGGCACTCGCCGCCACGCTGACCCTGGCCGCATGGGCGCTGCAGGCGCTGGAGCTGCGCTTGATGGACCAGGCGGTGGTGGAGGCGCTGGTCCTGGCCCTGTTGCTGGGGATGGCCGTCCGCACGGCATGGACGCCCCCGGCGACGTACGAGCCGGGGATCAAGTTCGCCGGCAAGCAGGTGCTGGAGACGGCCATCGTCCTGCTGGGGGCGTCCGTGGACCTGCCCCTGCTGCTGCGGGCCGGCGCGCCGCTGGTGATCGCCATCGTCACGGCCGTCGTGGGGGGGCTGACGGCCAGCTACCTCATCGGGCGGGCGCTGGGGCTCAACCCGCGCCTGGCGACGCTCATCGCCTGCGGCAACGCCATCTGCGGCAACTCGGCCATCGCGGCCGTGGCGCCCGTGATCGGGGCGGACAAGGAGGACGTGGCGTCGTCCATCGCCTTTACGGCGGTGCTGGGGGTGGTGGTCGTGCTCGCCCTGCCCCTGCTCATCCCCGTGCTGGGGCTGGCCGAGTACCAGTACGGCGCCCTGGCGGGGATGACGGTCTACGCCGTGCCGCAGGTGATCGCGGCGACGTTTCCCGTGGGCCGCCTGGCGGGCGAGGTGGGCACGCTGGTGAAGCTGGTGCGGGTGCTGCTGCTGGGGCCCGTGATCCTGTTCTATACCTTTCGCAACCGGAAGGTGGGCGAGCAGGCGCTTTCGCCCGGCAGCGTGGTGCCGTGGTTCATCGCCGGGTTCCTGCTGCTGGCGGCGGCGCGATCCGTGGGTGTGATTCCGGCAGAGGTGGCGGGGCCCGTGCGCGAGGTTTCGCGGTGGATGACCGTGCTGGCGATGGCCGCGCTGGGGCTGGGCGTGGACCTGCGCGTGCTGGGCCGTGTGGGCCCGCGGGTGATCGCGGCCGTGACGGCGTCGCTGCTCGTGCTGATCACCCTCAGCGCCGTGCTGATCTTCGCGCTGGGAATTGGGTAGGGTGCCGCTCCCCTGCCCCGGGCCCCATTCCACACGGATGGGAGAGGGCGCGGCCGGTTGGGGGGAGAATCGTGAAGGGGAGGAATCATGAGGGCGGAGAATCGTGAGGGCGGAGAGCCGGGCGGGTGGCGAACGAACGTGACGAGAGCGAATGAATTCGCGGCTACAACTTCACACTGTCGGCCTTCGCCGACACCAGCACCGTGCGGGCTCCGTCTCCCGGAGTTGATATCCGCCAGAAATAACAGAAGCCCCGTCCGGTGACGCCGATCGCGTCACGGGACGGGCTTCGAGCGTGTTCGGCCATCGCGGAATCCGGCTCACGCGACACGGTTCGTCGAAGTATACACCCTCTCCCACGCAGTTTTGTGGGAGAGGGTGGGTGAGGTTTACGAACCCGGGTGAGGGCCCCTCTACTTCCGCCGCACGACCGCCACGCGCACGGTGGCGCCGGGCACCGCGCCGCCGGAGCGCACCGTCACGCCCCATGGGATTGGGATTCCGAAGGGGGGGACCGCAAACGGCTGTGTGCCCGGCGAACATCCCCGGGAGCAGGCGCTGCCACAAAAACGTGCCCGCGCCTCCCGTCCGGTCAAGCGAATCGCCCGCGTAGAGACGAGCATCCGTCCTCACACGGCCACTCCGCGACCTTCCTGGCTCCCTGCGCGACGGATGCGCGCCGATCGCGTTTCATCCGAACCGGCGGACGAAACGCATCCGCCCGAACGCATCCCGATCCCCCGCTGTAGATCCGATTCCGCGCGGGCCCCGTAACCTTGAACGTAGTTTGTACACGCAAACTCTCACTCAAGGACGGGATCCCATGAAGACGACGATCGCGGCGGTGCTGGCGGTGGTGGCGTGGGCGGGCTCGGCGCAGGCGCAGGGCAACGGCGGGGGGATGAGCGCGGCGTCGGTGGTGGTCGGCGGACAGGCCATGCTCCCGGGCAGGGACATCGTGGACAACGCCGTCAACTCGGCGGACCACACCACGCTCGTGGCGGCCGTGCAGGCCGCGGGACTGGTGGAGACGCTCAAGGGCGCCGGGCCCTTCACCGTGTTCGCGCCCGTGAACGACGCGTTCGAGAACCTGCCCGAGGGCACCGTACAGACGCTGCTGCGGCCGGAGAACAAGGCCGCGCTCACCAAAGTGCTCACCTATCACGTGGTTCCCGGCCGGATCCGGGCGGCGGACCTGATGCGGATGATTCGCCAGGGCCACGGCTCGGCGACGCTGCGCACGGCCAGCGGCGGCACCCTCACGGCCATGATGAACGGCCCCGCCAACGTGGTGATCCGCGACGAGATGGGCGGCGTGGCCACCATCTCCACCTACGACGTGCTGCAGTCCAACGGCGTCATCCACGTGGTCAACCGCGTGCTCCTGCCGCGGTGATCTCGGCAGATGGATGAACGGAGGCCGCGCCGGGAACCGTCCCGGCGCGGCCTCCGTCGTTCATCGCGCCGCCCGCGCTACCGCAGGCAAAGGCAAACGCCTTCGGAGCAGAATCCGCCCCTGCGGCCGATGGCCAGGCAGACCTGGTTGCACACGTCGTGGCTGCACACCTTCTCCCCCTGCACGGCCGGGGCGGGCGCCGCGATGGCCTGCGCGCCTCCGAACCCCAGCGCCCCCGCCGTCGCCGCGCCGAACAACCAGCGCCGCACCGTCCCCGTCGCCGCCATCGTCTCTCCTCCGCGTTGGGGTTCAGCCACTCCGGTGGGTGGATGCGCGGGCACCGTCCGTCATGCCGCGCACCCTACCGCAGGCAGGCGCAGATTCCCCAGGTGGAGCAGAATCCGCCGCGGCCGGCCGTGACCAGGCAGAACTGGTTGCACACCTCGTTGCTGCACACCTTCTCCCCCTGCGCGGCCGGCGCGGGCGCCGCGAAGGCCTGCGCCCCCCCGAACCCCAGCGCCCCCGCCGTCGCCGCGCCGAACACCCAGCGCCGCACCGTTTTCGTCGCCGCCATCGTCTCTCCTCGCGTTCGGGTTTCAGCAACTCCGGTGGATGGATGCGCGGGCCCTACCGAATGCAGACGCAGAGGCCGCGCGTGGAGCAGAATCCGCCGTTGTTGTTGGCGGCCAGGCACACCTGCCTGCACACCTCGTCGTTGCACACCTTCTCCCCGGTGGACGCCGGGGCCGGTGCCGCGAGGGCCTGCGCGCCCCCGAACCCCAGCGCCGCCGCCGTCCCCGCGCCGAACACCCAGCGCCGCACCGTCTTGCTCGTCCTCACGTGGTCTCCTCCTCGTCCAGGTTTCGCGTTTCGGTGATGATGAACGGACCCGCCCGCCGCGCCGTCCGCGTCAGCGGAAGCACACGCAGATGCCCCTCGAGTTGCACCATCCGGTAAAGCCGGTGAGCACCGCGCAGATCTGGTTGCACACCTCCGGCGTGCAGACCGCTTCCGCCTGGGCCACCGGGGCGGGCGCCGCGAGCGCCTGCGTGCCCCCGAACGCCAGCGCCGCCGCCGTCGCCGTGCCGAACACCGCGCGCCGCCCCGTCTGGATCATCCCCATGGTCGTCTCTTCCCCGCCGCGGTTCAGCGGATTCCGTGGATGAACGCGGGCCGCGCCAGACCCGTTCCCGGCGCGGCCGTCCCCTCACGCCGCCATCAGCGCCAGCACACGCAGACGCCCGTGCTGCTGCAGAATCCGCCCAGGCCGCGGTTGGTGAGGTCGCAGATGCGGTCGCACAGCGCTTCGTCGCACACCTTTGCCCCGCCAGCGGCAGGTGCGGGCGCCGCGAAGGCCTGCGCGCCCCCGAACCCCAGCGCCGCCGCCGTCGCCGCGCCGAACATCCCGCGCCGCACCGTCTTCATCATCTTCATGGGACGCTCCTCCTCGTTCGGATGACCGGGGCCGCGCGCGGGTTCCGATCCCGCACGGGCCCTCGCCCGTTCACGCCGTCACAGGAAGCAGACGCAGAATCCATCCGGGTTGCAGACGCCCCCGATGCTGCCGAGGCTCTGGCACAGCCGGTCGCAGAGCCGCTCGTTGCACACCTGATCCCCGGTGGGCGCCGCGGCCGGCGCCGCGAGCGCCTGCGTGCCCCCGAACCCGAGCGCCGCCGCCATCCCGGCGCCGAACACCCAGCGCCGCACCGTCGCGATCTTCATGGGAGTCTCCTCCGCGTTCCGGGTGGAGCGAGGCCGTGCCGGTTCGCCCCCCGGCCCGGCCTCGCGCGTCTACGTCATCCGCCGATGTAGCAGCTGCAGCCGCCGTCCGGCGTGCAGAACCCGCCCATGCTGCCGGGGATGGCCTGGCAGATCCGGTTGCAGACCGTCGGGTTGCACACCCTCGCCCCGTCCGCCGCCGGGGCCGGCGCCGCGATGGCCTGCGCTCCGCCGAAGCCCAGCGCCGCCGTCATCCCCGCCGCGAAGATCCAGCGCCGCGCCGCGTGTGTCGTGATCCGCATCTCTCTTCCTCCCGTGAAGTATCTGCCGCACAACGAGTTGGGGCGGTGCGGGACTGCAAGCCGCGTTCCATTTCCCGCCAATCAGAGCAGGAGTGGAGGGGGATGACGGGAATCCGCCCACACGCATCGCGGCGGACTTCCGACGAACGCCGGCCCCCCAGACGCGCATCTTGGATTCGGGTGATTGACGGTCGCGGGCTCCCGCGCCACACGAGTGCGGCGGGCGGCGGCACAACCCGGGAGGCTTCGATGAGCGCACGCATGGTCCTTGCCCTGCTCGCCGCAGTGATCGCGTTCCTGTCCGCGCCGACGTTGATGGCCGGATAGCGGCCCGGTTGGCGGTGGATGCGAACGGCGGGAGGAGGGGGACGCGAAAAAGGCCGGGCGCAGCGATTGAACGCTGCGCCCGGCCTTTTTCCGTAAGTGGAGCTGGCGGGAATCGAACCCGCGTCCGCCTACAGATCCCTCGCGACATCTACGTGCGTATCTCCCGGTTCTTTTCTCCTCGCCCGCTCATCGGCCCGGAAGAGGCCCATCGCGAACCAGCCGTGTAAGTCTCGCCCGCGCCGTCACGGCGCCAAACGCAGGCCAGCCAGAATTTGATGACGCCTGCCGGCCCGCCTCAGGCGGGGCTGACCGGCAAACGGGAGGTAAGGAAACCGGTTAGGGTCTCTACTTACGCAGCCAGAGCGAAGTTATCGTTCGCGGTTACTAGTTTCCCGGAGGTTTTACGAGGTATCCGAGGACCTCGGCACGCAGCCACGGCTTCACCGTACACGTCGAAACCTTGACAGCCCCAAACCCGTGTTTTCAACCGACGTCACCAATCTACCGAGAATCGCCCCGCCTGTCAATCCCCTTGGCGTGCAACGACTTACGCCGCCTCCGCCCGTCCATCCCGCCCTCTCCGGCCGTCGCAAGATCAGGGCCGAAGCGTGAAGGAAACCCGGCCCCGGACGGTCGCCCGGGGCCGGTTCCTCACTACTTCTTCCTGCCGCCACCGCCACCGCCGCCGCCGCCCTTGCCGCCCGCCTTGGGCGCCGGGGCGTTGCCCGCCGCCGCGCGCTGTGCGCGGGCCGCGAATCCGCCACTGCTTACCTTCCCGCCGTTGCCCTTTGCTTCGGCGGCCTGCACCCGCGCGGCCGCGGTGGGCGTCATGGGCTTACCCTTGGGCATCGTCGATCCTCTCTCCTGAAAGGTGACCCGTCCGCGTGCAGCCATCCGGCTGCGGGAGGATCATACGAAGCGGGCCACTCGCGGTTTCACCAGCCGGCGGCGCAAGTCGTTTCCTTGCAACGCGAAGCAGCGTCCCGGCCAAACGAGAAAACGGCCCCGGGCGGTTGCCCGGGGCCGTCATCACATCCACCCGCGCCGGCTTAGAACGAGAAGTTCACGCCCACGCCGGCCGTGAAGTACGACACGTCGAACTCGGAGGTGCCCAGCAGCGTACCCACGTCCACGCCGTACTGCCGGTAGCCGATGGCCGGCGTAAGCCGGATGTTGGCACCCAGCGGCACGGCCAGCCCGCCGCCCACCTCGAAGCCCAGGTCCTCGTCGATGCCGTCGTTGTCGCCGTTCTCCGTCTCGTCGTTGAAGTCGAACTGGTGGATCACCAGGCCCGCGCCCACCCACGGCGCCAGGCCGCTCACCCGCGGCAGCGCCGTCGTGAGCCCCACCGAGAAGCCCTCGTCCTGGATCTCGGTATTCTCGGCGGCGGCCAGCTCGAACTCCGTGGTGCTGTAAGTGCCGTAGATGCCGATGCCGGGCGTGACGCCCAGGGACACGCCCGCGCCCCAGCTCATCCCCTCGTCCGCCAGGTCGTCGAAGTCACGCACGGGCACGGCGTAGTCCAGCCGCCCCTCCACCGAAAGCGGGATGGAGAACTGCGCCTTTGCCTCGCTCGCCACCAGGGAGAGCGCCACCGCCACCGTCGCAAACACTGCCTTCTTCATGTCCACTCCTCAACGGGTATTTCGCCGGTCCGCACGGTGCGGCGCCGGCCCTGTGGCCCCGAAGAAAGGCAAACCGGGTGCCAACTCGATACCCAGCAACGATTTGCGACAAGACCCGCACGTTCTCGCCGGGGGTGAGGGCCGCGGAGGATGGATGGACGGCGACACGTTCGCCGTGCGTGCACGGCACCCGGAGGCGAGTGGAAAGGGCGGGACGGGCGGCGAATGACGGATCGGAAAAGGCCCCGGAATCCATGGATTCCGGGGCCTTTTCCCATTCCCGCGCCGCCGGATCAGTCCCCCGGTGCGGGCTCGGGGTCCAGGGCCGGGGCGGAGGCGACCTGGTTGCGGCCGGCATCCTTGGCGCGGTAGAGCGCCGCATCCGCCTGGGCCAGCACCTCGGCGGGAGACAGGGTGCTGTCGGGGCAGGCGGACACGCCCAGCGAGGCCGTGACACTCAGCGGGCGTCCATTCCAGATGACGGCCCGTGACTCCAACGTGCGACGGATGCGCTCCGCCGCCTCCGCCGCCTGCCGCAGCGTCGTCTCCGGCAGCAGCACGACGAACTCCTCGCCGCCCATCCGCGCGGGGAGGTCCACGTCGCGCACGGTGGCGCGCAGCAGCTCGGCCACGTGCTGCAGCACGCGGTCGCCCGCCTCGTGGCCCCAGGTGTCGTTGAACTTCTTGAAGAAGTCCACGTCCAGCGCGATCACGCTGAACGGCCGCGCGTAGCGGTCGAAGTAGCTGGCCAGCGACGTCAATCGCGCGTCGAAGGTGCTGCGGTTGGCCAGCCCCGTGAGCGGATCGGTGGATGCGCGCTGGTCCAGCGCCTCGAAGCGCCGCGCGCTGCGCATGGGCAGCGGCGCCACGGAAACGAGCAGCCGCACGATGTCCATCTCCCGCTCGCCGAACCGCGCCGGCTCCGGATGCCACGCCACCACGGCGCCGATCGCCCGCCCATCCAGCATGAGCGGCAGCACGGCGGCCGAGCGCGGCGCCGTTTCCCACCGCTCCGACTTCGTGAGCAGGGGCAGGCGGTCGCCCTCGCGGCGCAGGTCGGCGTGGCTCAGCTCCACGCCGTGCTTTACCGCCAGCGCCAGCCGCGAGTCGCCGTCGCCGAACGCCTCGGCGTCCATGGGGATGGAGTCGCCGGAGACGTGCAGCACCTTGCCGCGGCCGCCGCCCTCGTCCGTCACCATGGCGACCGCCGCGCCGGCCGCGCCCGTCCCCGCGCGGACGGCGGACGCCAGCTGCGCCGCGAACTCGTTCAATTCCAGCGCTCCGGGGAGCGTCTTCATCGCCTCGCCCATGGCGCGCAGGCCGGCCTCCGCGCGGCGCACGGCGTGGCGCGACTTCAGGAGGGCCAGGAGCGTGGCGAGGTGGTGGCCGGCGCGGACGGCGGCCGTCTCCGCGCCCGGCGGCACCTGGCCGGGATAGGCCAGCGCCAGCACGCGCGCGCCATCCGCCGTCTCCACGGGAAGGAGCAGCATCTCCGCGGCCCAGGGGGACGGCAGCTGCTTCTTGCCCCGCTCGATGCGCTGCGGCAGCCCCTCGTCCACGGCCCAGGCGAACGGGTGGCCGGCCAGGGGCACGGGCGATTCCGGCGCGGGGACGTCCGGCGCGGCCACGCGGGACAGGAGGACGGCCGTGCGCTCCTCCCCTTCCCCGTCCGCGCGCCCCCCATCCGCCCGCCAGAGCGCCGCCTCGTGGGCGTCCGTGGCCCGCATCACCGTCGCCAGCGCCGTCTCCACGGCCTCGGCGTCCGTCGCATCCGCGCCGCCGCGGCGGGGCTGGCGCGAATCCATCGGCTCCGCGGGGGAGGCCTTGCCCCGGCCGCGCACGGGGCCGCCGGCGAGCATGGGCACGCCCACGGCGGCGATCCCCATCAGCAGGATCCACAGCAGGACGGACGTCCACGCCGGCATTCTGCCATCCAGCACGTCCGCCGCGATCCCCAGCCCCGCCACGACGGCGGCGGCGGGGACGATGGCCTTCGGCGATGCACGGCGCGCGAAAAGCCCCGTCCACGCGAGCGCGAGCGGGGTCAGTGGCGACGCGAGGGAGCCGGTGGCGAGGATCAGCGCGTGCAGCGGGGGCCAGAGCGCGGCGGCACTGGCGGCGTCCTTGCCGCGCACCCGCACCGTCCACCCGGCGATGACGACGAGGACGACGACGATGAGCGCCGCGCCCCACCAGGGCAGCCGCGGCACGGCGTACAGCGCGATGGCGTAGGCCAGCGCGGACGCGGCGAGCGGCAGGTTGGCGGAGCGGTCCGAGGGGGAAATCGTCAGGACGGCGGCAGGAGGTTGATGCGCGAGGCCGCGGCCGCCGCGCCGAATCCGTTGTCGATGTTCACCACCGTCACGCCGGACGCGCAGGAGTTCAGCATCCCCAGCAGCGCCGAGACCCCGCCGAACGACGCGCCGTATCCCACGCTCGTCGGCACGGCGATGACGGGGACGGCGACCAGGCCGCCCACGACGGACGGCAGCGCGCCCTCCATCCCCGCCACGACGATGACGACCGCCGCGTCCCCCAGCGTCTCGCGGGCGGCCAGCAGGCGGTGGATGCCCGCCACGCCCACGTCCGTCAGCCGCGCGACCGGGTTGCCGAACGCGGCCGCCGTCACCGCCGCCTCCTCGGCCACGGGGAGGTCGCTCGTCCCCGCCGTGACGATCAGCACCGTGCCGCGCGCCCTGCGAGGGACGGGATCGGTCGCCGGGAGCCACGCCGTGCGCCCCAGGACGTTGATCTCGATCGCGGGCAGCGCGCGGCGCAGGAGCTCGTGCGCTTCCGTCGCGACGCGCGTGGCGAGGAATCCGTCCCCCCGCGCCGCGATGCGCTCGCCGATGGCCGCGATCTGCTCCGGCGTCTTGCCCTGCCCGAATACGACCTCGGGGAATCCCTGCCGCAGGGCGCGGTGGTGGTCCACGCGGGCGAAGTCCAGGTCCTCCACGGGCGCCCACGCCAGCCGGCGCTCCGCATCTTCCAGGGCGACCGCGCCGCTCGCCACGTCGGCCAGCAGCGCGCGCAGGCGCTCCGGCGTCACGCGGGCACCGCCTCGGCCTGGGCCAGGTAGCTTTCCAGCAGCCGCTCCGCCTCGTCCAGCTTGGTCACGGCGAACAGTTCCTGGCGCAGCAGCCGCCCGTTGGGGAGCCCCTTGGTGTACCAGCCCAGGTGCTTGCGGAACTCGATCATCGCCTTTTCCTCGTCCGTCTCCCAGGCGATGGCCAGGCGCGCGTGCTCGATGACGATGCGAAAGCGCTCCGTGGGCTCCGGGTCCGGCGGAATGGGCCGCCCCTCCAGCGCCGCGCGGGCCTGCCCAAAGAGCCAGGGCGCGCCGTGCGAGCCGCGGGCGATCATAATGCCGTCGCAGCGCGTGTGCTCGTACATCCGCCGCGCGTCCTCGCCGCTCCACACGTCGCCGTTGCCGATGACGGGGATGTCGAGCGCCGCCTTGACGGCCGCGATCTCGTCCCAGTTGGCGTGGCCGCTGTACATCTGCGTGCGGGTGCGGGCGTGCAGCGTGAGCGACTCGGCGCCGGCGTCCTGGCAGCGCAGGGCAATGCCCACGGGGTCGCGCGTGTCTTCGGTGAAGCCGCTGCGGATCTTGACCGTGGTGGGGATGGAGATCGCCGCCTTCACCGCCTTGATGATCCCCTCGACGAGGTCCAGGTCGCGCAGGCACCCCGATCCGCCGTTGCGGTTGACGACCTTCTTGACGGGGCAGCCGAAGTTGATGTCCAGGAAGTCCGGCTCGTAGACCTCCTCGACGAGGCGCGCGGCCTGAGCCATGGCCTCCGGCTCGGCGCCGAAGATCTGGATGCCGATGGGGCGCTCGTCGTCGTGAAAGCGCAGGTACGAGTGCGTGCGGCGGTCGTGGCGGCGGATGCCTTCCGCGGACACGAACTCCGAGACGACGACGTCGGCGCCGTACGCGCGGCACAGCCGGCGGAACGGGGATTCGCTGACGCCGGCCTGGGGCGCCAGGTACAGCGGTACGGTGCCGCTTTTGAGCAGGTCGATCGCGTTGGTGGACATGGGCGCAATATACACGGACGAGGGCGGGCGGTTCAACCGCGGGCGGGATTTCGTGGCCCCGCACCCCCGGCCGGGCGAATGAATTCGCTGCAACGACTACACGAAGTCCGCCTGCGCGGACTGCCAAGCCGATACTGGTTCATGTGGTCCGGGCTTGGCGGGGAGGGGTGGTGGGCTTATCGATGTAGCAGGATTTGGAGGCGGATCGGTGACTCCGCTTGCCAGGGGGCCTTCGACGGCGGGGACACGATGGATTCAAGGCCGGGCTGGATCAAACACTCGGCGGTCGCATGTGCCCAGCTTGCGCGAGCGGGCCTGGTGCTGGCACTCGCATCGTGCTCGGAAGCGGCGATACAGGGGCCGCACGCCCAAACACCACCGGTCGAGTCCGAGCCGTTCATGGCGGCAGCGGTCGCATTCCTGGCGAACACGTCCGAGGCACCCGTGCGGGTGGATCCGCGGCCGCTTCGAGCAGAATCCAGGTTGCACTCTGTCGTAGAGGAGGACCTCGTCGCGACGGACACCGCGACCGTCCGGCTCCGGACCGCCGTGCTGCAGGCCCTGGACATCCCGCTGACGGATGCGACGGCGGACTCGCGCTGCGTCTTCGCGGCGGGACTGCGCGGGCCCGGACCGGGAGAGCGGGGGGGAAGCGACCCGATCTGGGAGCAGATCCGCGCCGCCGAGCCGGACAGCGTGCGATCGCGCCGGGAAGCGTGCCGCGCGCGAGATCCGTACACGAGCCTGGTATTCGGCCCTCCGCAGGCGGCTACTCATCCGGAGCATCCGCAGTGGTGGCGAATCCGGGCAATGCGGATGATGCTGCACGGGTGGGAAATCGTGGACCTGTTCCTGGAGTGGAGCGCCGACGGCGAGTGGAAGGTGGTGCATACGCAGGTACGCGTGGGCGCCTTCTCGTAGGCGGCTCCCCGTATTTCGCCGGTGGAAGAAAACCCGCCCGGTGCCGCGAACTTCGCGTGGCACCAGGCGGGTTTTCGTCTGCGTGGATTATATCAGGCACGGGCGGAGCGCCCTCCCCCGACTCTCCCCGCGCAAACGGCGCGCGGAGAGGGGAGAGGGGAGAACGGAGAGAATCAGCTGCCCCAGCGGCGGTCGACGGCGGCGCGGATCTCGTCGAGCGACTTGCCGTCGGCGTGCATCTCGCCGGCCATGCGCGCCTGGCCCTGGCAGATGCCGCAGGTGGTCGCCATGTCGTCCTCGAAGCACTCCAGCAGCGAGCGCTTCTCGTCCCGCTCGTGGCAGTCGCAGTGGCAGTACAGCGCGTCCAGCACCTCGGGGATGCGCGCGGCGATGGTGTACGGCTCGCGGGCGCGGCTGGGCACCACCTCGCCGCTGAGCACCTGTGCGCCCGTGATGCCGGGGCGCGCGTCCGGGTGGTGGTTCTTGACCTTGGGCGTCTGCCGCCGCGTGCCGTGCTCCGCGTGCTCGTGCCCCGGCTGGGCCCGCGCCGCGTCCGGCACCACGGCCGCGCCCAGCAGCAGCGCGAACAGCACGAGCGCCAAGCGAACGATGCCGCGCGTGGCGGTGCCGGCGGGACGACGGGAGATCTGCATTACACGAACTCGCGGGTAAACGGGTGGCGGGCCGGAAGGTAACTCCAGTCCACCGTTGCGCGAAGATACACCAGCCGGACGGATTTGATTCTCGGATGCCGCTTAGGACGCGTCGTGATGTGAGTGTCACGGCTGCTCGCGCGATGATTCCGCCTCCCCACTTGCGCGGTGTGTGAATGTCAGTTTTGCACTTTCGATGAAGGAGCGCAGGGATTCGATGCTCGAATAGACGGCGGTCGGCTCCAGATCGCCATCCCCCGCCTGTCCATGTGCCACTTCGTTTCGCTTCCCTCGTATACGATGAACCAATGCCATGAGCTTTGTACGCGACATTCCAAACGGAAGGTGCTGATGCATCTTTACCACCATCTGAAACACCGAAGGCTTTTTGCGGAATTGCTCCTCTACGACTGGGGTTGGGATCAGATCAGCCGCGTTGCCCGCCGATTTATCACCGGTTCCGGCGAGTCGAACCAATTCTGCTCGGCAGTTCTCGAAAAGGGACGACCCTTTTAGAAACTCCTCCATCTCCGCTTCTGCAGCCGTACCACGCACTCGCTCTGTCGCATGGCTATTCACAAAAAGTTCAAAAGCAGCATTCGTATTCAACACCGCCAGCCGCAACTCTCCCTGCATCAAGAACCGTTGCGCGTCTAACAAAAGCAGATCTTCTGTAGGCACTTCAGCACCTTCTCGTAGTCGAGCTTTGAAGGCTTCCAACCAGATTGGAGTATTAGTGGTATTAACGGACACCTTGAACGGACCGCCGCCTGTCAGCAACGGGAGGACCATGAAAGGAATGTCTCCAACTAGGGTCACGGCTGCGACAGCTTCAATGTCTGCCGGCAGAATCCTATCTAAATCGAAACGACCGGTGTGCCAGCGAACCTGATCGATAACTTGATTCAACACGAGGGTAGTCCGCGTAATTACATCTGGGAAACGTTGAGTGATTAAAGGGTTGAGAGGTTGGCGGGGATCGTAGGGCTCTCCCTTGCGCGGAGCTATATAAGCATCGATAAACGTGGGAAGGAAAACCACAACAGACGTGAACCCAACCGACACGCGCGTCGAAGTCAGTGACTCCACACGTGTCCCATGCTCTGCGGCAGATAACTCAAGCCACTCAAGCGGATTCCCAAGCTCAACCGGAAAAGACACTCCTGTCTTCTCGACAGTTAGCCCGAATTTAGGGGTAGTCGGCGGTCGGTAAGCTATTTTCACCCGAGCAATCCCCTCCCCAACTCGAACCTCATACTCCCCATCAGGGATTGGGAGCACAAGGGGGATATCACATCGGACGGCGGTAGTGACATCCCCGGCTACAATCCCGTTGTACAGCCCTTCAATACGCGCGAAATCGTCGCGAAGCTCATCGACTGCGTACATCTGAAAAAGCTTCTTTGCGCTACGCATCTCAGACGTGGCCCTGCGCAATTCCACATCCCGATCAGCACGTGATAACGTTGAATCTAGTGAAGCCGCTAGCGATGCGCGGACAGCAGCCAATCGAACAAAACATCTGTTACCAGGGGAAGTCTCGACAAAGCGAGGGCTGCGTTCGTATTGCTCGCACAACGAACGAAGATATCCGTACGTTTGTGTAGTCACCGCCAGAGCTCGATGGATCCGAACGAACAACTCCATGCGCACTGCGTAGCCCACATCGCTTTCAGAGAGACGGAGCCTCTGAATCAATTTACGCAGCCCATCGAGATCAGCCTCAGTAACTTTGTCTAAGTCTTTCGCGAGCGAGTTGAGCAGATACTGACGTAGTTCTTCGTTCATCCCGCGGGTTCGGCAAAAGGTTCGAAGCAAGGGCTGTCAGAAGCTACCACCTTAATGCAATCAGCGCGCACTAAGTACCAATGGTGTGGTCAGCTCCGTCAGCCTACATTCCCGCCCGCCGCCGGGGCTGCATCCGAGGCACGGAGGCGGCGAGTGCAGATCCACTTTCGCACTCTCGCACTTTCGCACTTTCGCACTGCCGTCCATACATGCTCGACGCCCTGCTCCGCCCGCGCTCCATCGCCGTCATCGGCGCGAGCCGCAAGCCGAACACCATCGGCTACCAGATCCTGGAGAACCTGGTGCGCCACGGGTTCGCCGGGGCCGTGTATCCCGTGAACCCCACCGCCACCGCGGTGCACTCCATCCGCGCGTACCCGTCCGTGGAAGCCATTGCGGACGACGTGGACCTGGCCGTCATCGTCGTCCCCAAGCAGCACGTGTGCGACGCGGCCGAGGCGTGCGGGCGCAAGGGCATCAAGGGGCTCGTCGTCATCTCCGCCGGGTTCGCGGAGGTGGGCGGGTCCGGCGTGGAACGGCAGAAGCGGCTGATGGAGATCGTCCGCCGCTACGAGATGCGCCTGGTGGGACCCAACTGCATGGGCGTGCTGAACACGGCGCCGGACCGCTCCATGAACGCCACCTTCGCGCCGACCATGCCACCCTCCGGGCCCGTGTCGTTCATGTCGCAGAGCGGCGCCATGGGCGTCACCATCCTGGACTACGCCAAGGAATACGGCATCGGCATCAGCCAGTTCGTGTCCGTGGGCAACAAGCCGGACGTGAGCGGCAACGACCTCATCCAGTACTGGGCCCAGGACGAGCGCACGGGCGTCATCCTCATGTACCTGGAGAACTTCGGCAACCCGCGCAAGTTCACGCAGCTGGCGCGGGAGATCACGCGCAAGAAGCCCATCATCGCCGTCAAGAGCGGCCGGTCCGTCGCGGGGGCGCGCGCGGCGTCGTCGCACACGGGCGCGCTGGCGGGGACGGACGCGGCCACGGACGCGCTCCTGCGCCAGTGTGGCGTGCTGCGCGCGGACACCGTGGAAGAGATGTTCGACCTGGCGATGGCGTTCAGCCACCAGCCCATCCCCCGCGGCAACCGCGTGGCCATCGTCACCAACGCGGGCGGGCCGGGAATCATCATCGCGGACGCGTGCGAGGCGTACGGGCTCGTCGTCACGGAGCTGGCGGAGGCGACGCGGGCGCTGCTGGCGGAGCACTTTCCCGAGGAGGCGTCGCTGACCAATCCCGTGGACATGATCGCCAGCGCCACGCCGCAGAGCTACCGCATCGCCGTGGAAGCCGTGCTGGCCGATCCCAACGTGGACGCGGTGATCGCCACGTTCGTCCCGCCGCTGGGCGTGCGGCAGGAGGACGTGGCCGAGGCGATCGTCTCCGTGGCCGGCGGGCAGAAGGAAAAACCCGTGATGGCGGTGCTGATGGGACGCCAGGGGCTGCCGCAGGGGCTCGCGGAATTGAACGCGGCGGGCATCCCCGGCTACCGTTTTCCGGAATCCGCCGCCCGCGCGCTGGCGACCATGTACCGCTACCGCCGCTGGCTGGAGCGCCCCGCGGGCGAGGTGCGCCGCTTCGACGCGGACCGCGAGGTGGTGGCCGGCATCCTGGCCGCGGCCAGGGCGGAGGGACGCGAGAAGCTGTCGGAGACGGAGGTGATGCGGGTCCTGGAGGCGTACGGCATCCCCGTGGCGCCGTACGCCGTGGCGCGCACGGCGGACGAGGCGGCACGGGCGGCGGCGGAGATCGGCTATCCCGTGGTGGCCAAGGTGCTGTCGCCGCGCATCATCCACAAATCCGACGTGGGCGGCGTGGTCGTGGGCGTGGAGGACGAGGCGGAGCTGCGCGCGGCGTTCGGTCGCCTGACGACGGAGGTGCCGGCGCGCGCGGGGATCGACGCGGGCGAGGTGGACGGCGTGCTGGTGCAGAAGATGGTGGGGCGCGGCAAGGAAACCATCATCGGGATGACGCTGGACCCGCAGTTCGGCCCCGTGCTGATGTTCGGGCTGGGCGGGATCTACGTGGAGGCGCTCAAGGACGTCGTCTTTCGCGTGCAGCCCGTGACGGACGTGGACGCGCGGGAGATGGTGCGCGCCATCCGCGGCGCGTCGCTGCTGCAGGGCGTGCGCGGCGAGCCGGCCAGCGACCTGGGCGCCGTGGAGGAGACCATCCAGCGCATCAGCCAGCTCGTGGGCGACCACGACGCCATCAAGGAGATGGACGTGAACCCGTGGATGGCGTTCGCCGAGGGCGGCGTGGCGGTGGACGGGCGGATCACGGTGGGGTGAACTGCAGTGCGAAAGTGCGAGAGTGCGAGAGTGCGAAAGTTATGGCGCGCGGATGACGGCGGCCTGAAGGGTCGCGCACCCAGCGGAGCCGGGTTAAACTGCAATCCGGCTCCGCGTAGCCGCACCTCTACCTCACAGGATCCATGGCGTCGGACCCCAACGGCGGCGTTTGCCTGATTCGGCGGGTGGTCATCCGCAACTACAAGAGCATCGCGGCCTGCGACGTGGAGCTCGGGCCTCTGACGTTTCTCGTAGGGCCGAACGGATCGGGCAAGAGCAACTTTCTGGACGCGCTGCGCTTCGTTTCGGATGCGCTCAGGAACTCCCTGGATCACGCGCTTCGTAACCGAGGTGGCTTCTGGGAGATTGCTCGCAGAACCACCTCGGCGTCCGCCGTTTTAGGAATCCGTATCGACGTCCGTCTTCCAAGCGGGATGTACGGACACTATGCGTTCGAACTCGGCGGACAGATGGCGAACTTCACAGTCGAAAACGAGGAATGTTTCCTTGCCGGCGGTCCGCTTGGGGAGGGTAGCGCCAGTTCCTTCCGAATCGTACGTGGAACGGTGCTGACGTCCAGCCTTACGGTAGCCCCCGCGGCAGTCAAGGATCGTCTTTATCTTGTGAATCTGTCGGGCACACCGGAATTCCGGCCCCTGTACGATGCTTTGTCGAGCATGGGGTTCTACAACCTCAACCCCGATGTGCTTCGCGACTTTACGCCCCCGGATCCCGGCGAACTGCTGGCACGCGATGGTGTGAACCTGCCCAGCGTATTAGCCAAGATAGGCTCGAACAATCCCCGGCTGAAGGAACGTATCGAAGACTACCTCGCGCAGGCCGTTCCTGGGATCGAGGGAGTGGACACGTTTCCGATCGGCTCTCGGGAAACGCTGGAATTTCGGCAACGCCGTGCAGGATCCGAACGGTCCAATCGCTTCATGGCGGCGAACATGTCAGATGGAACGCTCCGCGCGCTCGGAGTTCTGGTTGCACTGTTCCAGTCGGGCGGCGATAGTGGGTCGACGCCTGGACTCGTGGGCCTCGAGGAGCCAGAGACGGCACTGCATCCTGCGGCGGCAGGCGTGCTGATCGACAGCATACGCGACGCTACTTCTATGCGTCAGGTGCTGGTGACCAGCCACAGCCCTGACTTGCTGGACAATGCGTCCATCGCCGATTCAGAAATCCTGGCCGTTGTTGCGGAAGACGGCGATACCCGAATCGGTCACCTGGACGAGGCCGGGCGGTCGGTGCTGCGGGATCACCTTTTTACGGCCGGCGATCTGCTGCGCATGAACCAGTTGCGACCCGACCTCGCCAGCCGCTCGCTCACCGTCGAGGATGTTGAGCTGTTCGGCACGGGAGCGCCTGCGTGATCCTGCCGATCGTGGAGGGGCATGGCGAGGTCACGGCCGTACCGATCCTGATCCGGCGCATCGTCGCGCAGTACGCGCCGGACGTGTACGTGCCGGTGGGCCAGCCTATCCGCGAAAAGCGGACGCGGCTCATCCAACAAGGCGGGGTGGAACGCACAGTGGAGCTCGCCGCACGCCAGACCACGCCGGCAGACGGCATCCTGATCCTGCTCGACGCGGATGACGACTGCCCGCGCGAACTCGCGGAGCAGTTGCTGTCGCGCGCGCAGGCGGCGCGACCGGACCGCGCCATCCGCGTGGTCGCCGCGAACCGCGAGTACGAGGCATGGTTCCTGGCCGCCGCACGTTCGCTGCGGGGCGACCGAGGGTTGGCAGCTGACCTGGAACCGCCGGCGGACCCGGAATCCATCCGTGGCGCCAAGGAGTGGCTGGAGAGTCGTGCCACACAAGAGTTCTCGTACAAGGCGACCATCGACCAGCCTGCCCTGACAGCCCGCTTCGACCTCGAACAGGCGCACGCCGCTCGTTCCTTCCGCAAGTTCGTGAAGGACGTGCTCGCCCTGGCGCGCCGGTCCTGAACCACGTCTTCTCGCCGTACGCCGACCATGTATCCAAAGACGCCGCCCGAGCTGTACCAGTTCATCTTCGACACGGTGTACCGCGCCGAGCGCCGCGGCGACTGGCGCGGGCCCGGCAAGATCGCCGACGCGGCGCAGCGCCACGTCCTGGGCTTCCTGTGCACGCTGGTGCTGGCGGACAACGAGATCAGCCGCGAGGAGGGCGACTTCATCACGGACATGATGCGGCCCAGCACGGGGCTGCCCATGCTCCCCCGCGAGGTGCGCGACCTGGTGCTCCGCCACGGCGAAACGGGCGACGCGGCGCTCCCGGCCAACTGGGTGCCGGACTACGTGCACGTGCTCATCCAGGGCGACCGGCTGCGCGGCTCCGTCAACGCCATGAACGTGGCCACGTGCCTGCGCGAGCTGGGGCTGCAGCTGCTGGCCGCGGACGGGCAGAACCTGCCGCGCGAGTCGGAGCTCGTGGCCGCGTACGTGGGCCCGCTGGAGCACGCCATCGCCGAGGCCGGCGTGCAGACGCCGCGCAAGGTGGAGGAGCCCGCCGCCGGCCAGCCCGGCGCCCCTGCCCAGCCCGGCGCATCGGCGGAGAAGGCGGACACGGAAAAGGTGGGGCCGCAGGACCTGAACGAACTGATGGCCAAGCTGCACCGGCTCGTGGGGCTGGCGTCCGTCAAGAAGGAGGTGGAGACGCTCGCCAACATGGTGCGCGTCAACAAGATGCGGAAGGACCGCAAGATGCCCGTGCCGCCCATGTCGCTGCACATGGTGTTCACGGGAAATCCCGGCACGGGCAAGACCACGGTGGGGCGGCTGCTGTCGGGGATCTTCCAGGCGCTGGGCGTGCTTTCCAAGGGCCACCTGGTGGAGACGGACCGCTCCGGGCTCGTGGCCGGCTACGTGGGGCAGACCGCGCTCAAGGTGCAGGAGAAGGTGCAGGAGGCCATGGGCGGCGTGCTGCTGATCGACGAGGCGTACGCGCTGTCGCCGGAGGACGCGGGGAACGACTTTGGGCGCGAGGCCATCGACACGCTCGTAAAGCTCATCGAGGACCACCGCGACGACTTCATCGTGGTGATGGCGGGCTACTCGGAGCCCATGAAGCGCCTGCTGGACAGCAACCCGGGGCTGCGCTCGCGCTTCAACCGCTTCATCCACTTCGACGACTACTCGCCGGAGGAGCTGTTCCTGATCCTGGAGCGGCAGTGCGTGGAGCACGGCTATAAGCTCTGCGAGCCCGCCGCGGAGTACGCGCGGGCCTTGTTCAAGCAGATGCACGACAAACGCGGGGCGGACTTCGCCAACGGGCGCGCCGTGCGCAACGCGTTCGAGCTGGCGGTGGCCACGCACGCCAACCGCGTGGGGCCGCTCAAGGACCCGTCGGACGAGGTGCTGTGCACGCTGCAGGTGGAAGACCTGCCCGGCGGCAAGGAGCACCTGGAGACCACGACGCTGGTGGTGGACTGCCCCACGTGCGGCACCAAGCTGCGCCTGCCGCGCGGCAAGGGCACCCTGCGCGCCACCTGCCCCAAGTGCGGCGAAAAGACGTCCGTGGATACGTGAGGAGGATGCGGAAAGGGGCGGGATCCCGGCAGCGCCCCCACCCGCTCGTTCCTCGCGACCTCCCCCCAAAACCCCTGGGGGAGGTGAACATCGCCCCAGTGCGCGGCCGAATCATCGTACCGCTGGCACGTCCGGGCGGGGGATGATATCTTGTGCGCGCTGAACCGATCGAAACCGACTTACGACGAGGACGACGATGGAAGGCTCTCCGGCGAGCGTGGGCACCCTGTTCTTTCACATCGGCGTCTTTGCGCTGGTGACCTTCCTGATCTACCTGGCCTGCATGGCCATGGTCCGGATCGAGGACAAGAAGCAGGCGCGCCGCGGACACCGCAGCTGACCACGCGCGTGCCGCGCCCCTGGGCGCGGCGCTGACGTCTGTCGCTCGTTCACGCCGGCCCCCGTCTCGGGGCCGGCGTGCTGCGTTTCGTCCCCGTCCGTCTCTCAGGCGGGCAGGCTCTCCCGCACCTCGTCGCACTCCTCGCAGCCCGCGCCGGGCGGGTGCAGGAACAGGAGCGGATCGGGGGCCAGGTGCTCCGTTACGACCGCCATGATGTCGCGCGAGCGGGCCAGGCGCGCGTCCGCGTATCCCACGCGCCCCTCGGACTGCAGCCCGCGCTCCCGCAGCCACCCGTCCGCCAGGTTGAAGCGCACGCCGCAGACGTCGTTCTCGCCGTATTCGATGCGGACGGGGCGCCCGTCTTGGAGCACGGTGATGTGCTTGGGCGTGCGGTAGAGGACGCCGGCGGTCAGCTCCGCCAGGTGGATGGTGGTGTCCGCGTCGTGGTTCACGCCCAGGAGCAGCACCTGTCCGTCCAGGTCGCGTACCCGGCCCACGGGGCTTTCGGCGATGTGGGGCGGAACGGGGAGCGGATCGGCGGTCACCTCCGCCGCGCGCGGGCCGGCCGCGGCGAACGCGAACGGGTGGTCGCTCCGCACGACGCCGGGCATCCGCCAGAACGCATCGGCCACCACGCCCAGATCCGTGGACGCGCGCGTGGACGCCGGATCGAACGGCGTGTCATCGTCCTCCGTCCATGACGGCATCACCAGCGTGCCGTCCGGGCCCAGCGCGTCGCGGAGCGCGCCGATCAGCCCGGCCGGCCCGCCCTCCACCGGCCGCACGGCGCGAAAGGACGTGTGCACCAGCAGCACCCCGCCCCGCTCCACGCCCAGCGCCCGCAGCTGCTCCGCGACCTCGCCGCGCGTCATCTCCCGTCGTGCATTCTGGCCTTCAGTCATACGCATCCCTGTCCGGTCCCGCGGGTGGAAATCGGCTCGCCGCCGTCCTGTCGACTGTAGAAAGTGCATTCGCGGGATGGAAGTTCCCGGAAAGCGGCGGATCCACGGAAAACGCGGCGAGGCCCCGGGGATGGTGACCGGGGCCTCGCCGTCTCCGTCCCGCCTTTCGTCGCCGCGCCGGCGGGTCAGAAGAGGAAGATGGACGCCATGACGAGGACCTGCATCAGCAGGACCACGGGTAAGATCAGCAGGTAGTTGGCGAGGACGAAGCCGGCCACGCGCAGCCCGGTGCGCGTACGCGTGGTGCCGGGGTACATCCGCACGAGTCCCCAGACCATGTAGCCGAGCCCCGCCAGCTGGGCGCCCACGAGGAACGGCGCACGGCCCAGGAACGACAGCGGCAGCAGCAGGATGCAGGCGAGCCACGTGGCGTTGGTGATGCTCGCCATGAACATCACGTGGTCGCGGAGCGGGCGCTGGGGCTTCATGCGCCGCAGCAGCGCGGCCAGGGGAAGCAGCAGGAGCGCGCTCACCAGGGGAAGCACGGTGTTCAGCCGCTGCGCGAAGCGGTCGTTCAGCACCGCCTGCGTGATCCCCTTTTTCCGCAGCAGTTCGGCGATGGCCCGGTTCTGCTCGGGATTGGGCTGCTGCATCAGGTCCTCGAGCTTGAACTCCATCGGCTGCACGATGGAGAGCAGCAGGATGTACGTACCCGCGAGCAGAAAGTAGATCCTGAACGGCGGCATGTACCCCACGCCCTCGCCCGACCAGTACGCCTGGATGACGCGCGTGGGGCGGATGAGCAGGTCCCGCAGCGTCTGGAATACGCCCTTCTCCACGCCCAGCGCCTCGGACAGGCCCTCGCGCAGCAGGCCGGCCGTGCCTTCGGTGGATGAGGCCTCGAGCGCGTGGCCGCACTCGCCGCAAAAGCGGGTGTGGTTGAGCGCACCGCACGCGGGACAGGTGCGCAGGCCGGAGATGGCGGCTTGAGTCTGCTGCATGGGGCCATGCATCGGAAGGTTGCGCTGCGGAGAACGGCAGAATATCGCACCGCGGACGCGAAAGCGGGAGCCCCCGCATCTCCTTGCTTCGTAGCGGGATGAGGGACGGACGGCCCCTCCCCCCGCAAACTACGCGCGAAGAGGGGGAGAACTGCATAGCGATGGATGAGATGGTCCGAGCGCGATCGCCTCCCCCTTGTATGATCAAGACCAGCTATCTTACGGAACTGGAGGAGCAACCGAGGTGAGTTTTCCACGCGCTGCGAGGAGAGCACCTTGGTGCAG